>Ga0210307_1329329_pt1 | contig 20960 bp, 19 predicted proteins | sample R1073metaT_FD_159690 | JGI IMG/M metagenome (GOLD analysis project Ga0210307, IMG submission 159690) | Metatranscriptome of estuarine water microbial communities from the Columbia River estuary, Oregon, United States - R1073 (Metagenome... | ecosystem: Environmental > Aquatic > Marine >...
GCTCACGTTACGAGGCATGAGGAGCAACGAACAACAGTCATAAGTTGTGCTCTGGATTCTGGATGCTTGGAGTGTATAGTGTCATTCATTCATGCATCTCATCCACCTCTTCTCCTGAACGTCCACACCTGGTTCGCCGCCTGCGTGCCCACTTTTGCCATGCCAAACAATTCTGCGATATGCTCGTTGTAGAGACCAATACAGCCATTGGACGAGCGGCGCCCGATCTTGCGCGTATCATGGGTGCCGTGGATGCGGTAATAGGTCCAGCTGAGATACAGCGCATGCGTGCCCAGCGGGTTGTCCGGGCCAGGTCCGATCACTTTTGGCCACTCCGGATTCCGCTCCAGCATGGAGGGTGTCGGACGCCATGTCGGGCCATCGACCTTCTGGGTTACCTGCGTGCGGCCACGCCGCGTCAACTCCTGCGTGAGCGGAACGCTGGATGGGTACAGCTTGTAAATGCTCTGGTCTTCGGACCAATAGTGTACGGCGCGGCTATCAATATCGACAAGGATCGCACCGCCGCGCGTATTGTCGAAATAGGGCTGCCAGTGCAGCGTACGGAAGCTGGAAATGTTGCGGCGCACAACCTCGCTCACGTCACGTTCTGTTTCGGTTGTTGCCTGGCTGTTTACATCCAGACCCGTTGTCTGCGCCAAAGCAGGTGCTGCCAGCATTGCGGCGCTCCCCGCGAGAAATCCGCGACGGGTGTTAATCTTGAAATTGGTACCTGACATTTTATGTCTCCGGCTAAAAAGCTCTACTGAGAGCCATATATTGCGCTAAAGACACGTTTTCAAATCAAACCCGAGTGAGATAGGCGGATCACCGCGAAGTGCATTTGAACTGTTGCACCTCAGCATGTATGCGCGAGGAACACATTTAGGCTTGGAGTAGCGTAATGATCCGTCTTTTTACCGTTTGGTTGGTTGGAACCATGGCCTTGACTGCCTGCCAGCCAGCCGCGCCGACGCTTGGCGCCGACGGGCGCGCCCTGCCACGGGCTTATAAAATCGGCAGCCGCGAAGCAGAACAACTGCCCTTCCGGATGCTGGATGCGGTGAATGCACTGCGTGGCGCATCTGCTTTGACACCCTTGGCGCTTGATTCGCAGCTGACGGCAGCGGCGGCGACACACTCGCGCGACATGCAGGTTCAGAACCGCCCATGGCATTTCGGCTCTGACGGCTCCTCTCCCGTGGACCGCGTACAGCGCGTAGGCTTTGCCGGATCGCTTGTTGGTGAAGTCATCTCGGAAACCTACGAGACCGAGCTTGAAACACTAGGTGCATGGATGGAGAAACCCGATACACGCCGTATCCTCATGGCACCCGAAGGGCGTCGCATGGGCTTTTCCTGGTACCAGGAAGAGAACGGCAAAATCTGGTGGACACTGGTGATCGGCAACTGACCCCCTAAGGGGTCAGCGCCAACATCCCTAACGCCTAGGCGTTGATGGCAATCGGTACGCCATCTTTGATCATCGCATAGATCTTTTCTATTTCTTTATTGCTCACAGCAATACAGCCCCACGTCCAGTCGTCCTTGTCCAACCGCATGGGGTGTCTTTGGCCGTGGATAAATATCTCACCGCCCGGTGATCTACCCATCTCCTGCGCTACACGGATATCTTCCGCGTTGGGGTAGGAAATTCCGAGAGAAAGATGAAAGCGACTGTTAGGATTGCGTCGGTCAATCCGGTACAGCCCTTCCGGCGTCTTGCCATCTCCCTCGATCTGCTTGTGCCCTTCAGGGGCAAAGCCAAGTTTGATGTCATAGTCTTTCAACACGCGATCATCATTGAGCAGATACATCTTCCGCTCACCTTTGTTGACGACAACACCTGTGACTTCAGGACCCCTGTAGGTCTTGAATTTACTATCGGAACACGCGCCGAGCGTCGCGACTGCGGCGCTCCCTAAAATCAAATTTCTACGTTTCATATGCCTGCTGCTCTATCCGTTTTCGGACGATTATTGCCTACACCATATCAAAAGATTTTCAGTTCACAAAGACGCCAGTTTGCGAATCACACTCTACTGCAACATTTTCGCACAGGTTCAAACGCGGCTCAATTGTGCAGCAAGTTCCACATGTGAGGACCAGCGGAATTGATCCACCGGCTGCACCCAGTCAAGCGTAAATCCGCCTTTAACCAGCTGTGCCACATCCCGTGCGAAGGTGACGGGATTGCACGATACATAGGCAATGCGCTTGATGCCCGACCGTATCACTTCGGCTGTTTGTGCCTCGGCGCCAGCGCGCGGCGGGTCCATCACAACGGCATCATATTTAAGAAACTCGTCGGGCAGGATCGGCCTGCGGTACAAATCACGCGTGGTGTGTTTGACCGTCTTAAGGCCCTGCGCCATGCGCCAGCCTTTATCCATCGCCGCCATCATCTGGCTGTCACCTTCCACTGCCCAGACTTCGGCATCTTTCGCCAAAGGCAGCGTAAAGGTGCCACAGCCTGCAAACAGGTCTATGACACGTTTCGCACCCTGCACAGCCTCTTGCACAGCGGCAAGCAATTGCGCCTCGCCATGGGCGGTAGCTTGCATAAACGCACCGGGGGGCGGGCAAACATCGGCCACGCCAAACCGCTGCACGGGCGGCGAGCGTTGGGCGATCACTTCATCCTCCCACGTCAGGCGGGCAAAACCACGGCTGTCACACAGACCCGCCAGCGTAATCCGCAGCGGCCCGTCGATGGGCTTGCCACCGCTCACCTGTACGTCCAGTCCCACACGCGATGTTGTCACTGTCACCGCCAGCGTCGCTTTGCGGCTCCCACCCAGCTCGGCCAGTGCTTCGCAGATATCGCGCGCTTCCAGCAATTCGGGCTCGACCAATTTACAGTCTGGAATCTCGACGACGGTATCGGATGCGCGGCCATAGAAACCGGACATCGTCCCCTTCTTGGTGCGGCGCGCGGCAAACGTTGCACGGCGGCGGGTTTGCGCGGGCGACGTCACAATCGGGCGGATTTCGGTCTGAAGACCCTGTGCGGCCAATGCCTGCGCCACTACATCTGTTTTGAACGCAGCAACCAGATCATCAGAGGCATGTTGCAACTGGCAGCCACCACAAGCCTTGAAGTGCTTGCACGGCGGAGCAACGCGATCATCCGACGGCGTGACAATTTTCACGTCCCGCAGGTTGGAGCCCTCCAGGGTTCCGGTGACAACTTCACCGACAAGCGTCATTGGGGCAAAAACCGGACCTTCGGCAATGCCGTCACCGTAGATACCAAGGCGTGTGATTTTATATTCTGTCATGCCCCTGCCATAGCGGCGCACGCGCCATCCCGCCAGCCCCTATTCTATACTGCTATTCAGCAGCCTTTATGTCCAGAAACCCGCCTGACTGCCGCTCCCAATAGCCGGCGTACAAACCACCCAGCGCCAGAAGTTGGTCATGACTGCCCGTTTCGGCAATGCGCCCCTGGTCCAACACTACAATGCGGTCCATCTCTCGCAGGGTAGACAGACGGTGGGCAATGGCCATGACGGTCTTGCCTTCCATCATCCGCTCCAAAGCAGATTGAATGGCGGCCTCTACTTCGCTGTCCAGCGCGCTGGTCGCTTCGTCCAGCACAAGAATAGGCGCGTCCTTGATCATGGCGCGGGCCAAGGCGATGCGTTGTCGCTGCCCACCGGATAGCTTCACGCCCCGCTCGCCCAAGTGCGCATCATAGCCTTTGCGGCCCTTGTGATCTTCCAGCGCAAGGATGAATTCATGCGCTTCCGCCTGTTTCGCCGCCGCGATCATATCCGCTTCGCTTGCATCAGGTTGGCCGTACATGATGTTGTCCCGCGCAGAGCGATTGAACATCGCCGTTTCTTGGGTGACCATCGCAATCGACCGCCGAAGGCTTTCTTGCGTCACATCACGAATGTCCTGACCATCAATCAGGATGCGCCCCTTCTCCGCCTCATACAGCCTGAGCATAAGCGCAACGAGCGTCGATTTTCCGGCACCGGACGCACCCACCACACCCAGCTTTTCACCTGCGCAGATTGTCAGGTTGATTTCCTCGATACCGCCGCTCTTCCGCCCGTAGGCAAAACCCAAACCGTCAATCCGCACCTCACCGCGCGGGGCCTGCAACACCTTCGCGTCAGGCGCGTCATCCAGACGGGTGCGAGGGGTCAGCGTGCGCATGCCGTCCTCGACCTCGCCAATATTCGAATAAATCGCCATCAGCGTGAAACTGACCCAGCCGGTCATCTGCGCAATCCGGATCGAGATGGCACCCGCCGCGACGATATCACCCGCGCTTGCCATGCCGCGCTGCCACAACAACAGCGTCGCACCGATCAGCAAAACGGGCAGAACGCCTGCAAGGCTCATCAGAGCAAGCCGGAACCCCGCCGCCAGATACCCGAAGTCGAGAGAACGTTTGCGAAATGCATCCATCGCTCCCAACGCCGCGCGGTCCTCGTGATCATCGTGTGCAAACAGCTTGACCGTTTTGATGTTGGTGATCGTATCCACCACCTGCCCAGACACCAGCGCACGCGCGCCCGCGCGCGCCGCAGACCGTTTACGAATGCGCGGCAAAAACCAGTTGATCAGCGCAAAATAGAGCACCAGCCAAACAGCAAGGCCCACCGCAACCCAGACATTGATCGCAGTCAGCAGCAGCACCGACCCCACCAAAGACGCAAGCGCAAAAGCCACAACGTTGATCACTTCAGACGCCACTTCGGTCACTGCACGCGCTGCTTGCATTTGCTTTTGTGCGATGCGACCGGCAAAATCATCATCAAAGAAGCTGATATTCTGGCCCAGCGACCAACGGTGCAACCGCGACAACACCAAAGGATTCACATTGGGCTGTACGATAATCGCGTTTGTCGCAGCCGACAGGCCAAATAGCACCGGACGCGCAATCAGGAAAAACCCGACCGCCAGTACAATCATCACCGTATTGCGTCCGTCAAAAAACGCCTCTGGCCCGCTGGCAACGGTGGCATCAATCACGATCCCCAGAACCAACGCTGTTCCCGCCTCTAACGCGCCGGCCAAAGCCGAAAACGCAAACGCAAGCCAAAGTGCGGGCCATGCACCTGACAGGCACCAGCGCATAAACGCGCCCAATTCCTGCGGAGGTGGCCCATTAGCAGGGCGAAAGGGGTTGATCCAGTTTCCGATATTCATGCGTCATCATCATCCGTTTGTAGAAACCCGCCAGATTGACGCGCCCAGAACTGGGCATATAGCCCGCCGGCAGCCAAAAGCGCGTTATGATCGCCATCTTCTACAATCCGCCCTTCGTCCAGCACCAGAATGCGGTCCATACGCGCGATGGTTGACAGGCGGTGCGCAATCGCAATCACTGTCTTACCCTCCATCATCCCGTAAAGAGTTTTCTGAATGGCCGCTTCGACCTCGCTATCCAGCGCACTTGTCGCCTCGTCCAGCAGCAAAATCGGCGCATCCTTGAGAATTACACGCGCAAGAGTGACCCGCTGGCGCTGTCCACCAGACAGTTTCACACCCCGTTCGCCCACACGGCTGGCATAACCCGTGCGCCCTTCGGGATCTTGCAGACCTTCGATAAACTCATGCGCCTCGGCCTGACGCGCGGCGGCTATCGCCTCGGCTTCGCTTGCATCGGGGCGCCCATAACGGATGTTCTCCAGAACCGAACGGTGCAAAAGCGCACTGTCTTGCTGCACCATCCCGATCTGGCGGCGCAGGCTGTCTTGTGTAACGCCCGTGATGTCCTGCCCGTCAATGCGGATCATCCCTGCTTCGGCATCGTAAAACCGCAAAAGTAGCTTGAGTAGGGTCGATTTTCCGGCACCCGACCGGCCAATCAAACCTATTTTCTGACCCGCCTCGATCACCAGATCAATTGCGTTCAACCCGCCCGACGCGCGCCCGTAATGATGTGTCAAACCCGTCATCTCGATCCGGCCATCGGTCAACAGCAAGGGCTTTGCATCAGCCGCATCAACCAATGTGATCGGCTGGGCTATCGTCTCCATCCCCTCAGCCACCACACCCAACTGGCGAAAGAACGCAGACAGCGCCCACATGATCCACGCAGTCATTGAGTTCAGCCGCAGCGTCAGCGTGGCAGCGGCAGCAACAGTACCGACACTTGCCTGCCCCTGCACCCACAGCGCCAACGCCCAGCCGACAACCCCAACAATCAACAAACCGTTCAACAGCACCAGCGAGAAATCCATCGTTGTGAAAATACGCTGTTCTACCTGAAAGGTCCGGCGCGCTTCCTCGATGGCTTCTTTTGCGTACAACTCCTCACGGTCATGATGCAAGAACATCTTGACGGAGTGAATGTTGGTATAGGCATCCACCACCCGTCCCGTCACAGCCGACCGCGCATCGGATGCCGCCTTGGACGCAGGCCCGATGCGCCGGATCGCCCAGCGCGTCAGCACCAGATAGACCACAAACCAGATCACCAGCGGCAACAACAACCGCGGATCAGATGTGGTCAACAGGATCGCGGCACCAATCAGGTAAGCGAGCGAAAACGAGATCGCATCAAACGCCTGAAACACAACCTCGCCCGCAGCGGGGGGCGTCTGCATGATCCGGTTGGCGATACGGCCGGCAAAGTCGTTCTCGAACCAACCCACAGATTGGCGCAACACCTGCCGGTGCGCCCGCCACCGGATCAGCGTGCCAAAGTTCGGCAAGATCGCATTGTTGACCAGCGCGACATCAAAGGCCTGAAACAAGGGTCGCAAAAACACGATGAACAAGGCAACCACAATCAGCTCTGTACCGTGTTCCGCCCACATCAGTTTGGGATCACTGCCCAACAGATCAACAATCCGGCCCATGTAATAGATCAACCCGACCTCGATCGCGGCGACCAGAATGGACATAAACGCGGTGAGCGCAAAAACCTTTTTGAAAGGCTGGCTATAACCCATAAAAAACGGCCACAAATCACGCGGTGGCCGGTCCTCGTCCGGATACTCGGTGTAGGGATCAACCAGATTTTCAAAGAAACGGAACATAAGGCTTGCCTCTGATTGTTTTGCTCGGTGGGTGGCGCGCCAAACCTGCCCCAGACCATCACAGCCTCAGGGCGCGGGCAACCCCAACAGTTCGGCCTTACCCAGACCAAAGCCTGACGCAATCCACGCCGCTTTCAACTGGGCCAGCCGCGCGCCCAATTCAGCGCCGGAATATACAGGCATCAGATCAGCGGCAGAGACGGGAAAGACCTCCTCTGCCGCTTGCTCAAGCGTGGCAATGTAGGCGGCATCGGGCAAGGTTTCCGCCAAGGCACTTCGTATCAAATGGGCCTGCGTGGCGATATCAGCGCCGTTTTCAAAAGCTGTCGCGCGAAGGTCCACGCCGTCAAAAGCGCCTGCATGGATCAACGCATACCGCCGCTGATCAGCCTTGCTGAGCCGCAACCGGTCTGGCACCGCATCACCACCGAGAGCCACAAGACGGCCAAGCCAGTCTGGCCGCAGCCCCAAGACATCAGAACCGTGGATCATCAATAACACAAAGCGTGTGTCAGTCGCGGGCAGAATAGTCCCTAACACGCCCGTTTGGGACATGGCCGCCACAGCCGTTGACGGATCATCCGCCGCAAGCAGCTTCTTTACTTCCGAACCGACACGCTCAGCCGAAAGCGTCTCTAATCCGCCCAAATTTGAGCCTATCGCAGCAAGCGCATCTGCATCCAAACCCTCTGAGGTATCACCGTACCACGCATGAAAACGGAAATACCGCAGGGTGCGCAGATAGTCCTCACGAATGCGTTGATCCGCGTCTTCGATAAACCTGACACGCCGCGCACGCAGATCATCGATTCCGCCAAGCGGATCAATCACCCCACCATCTGCATCCGCATAAAGCGCGTTCATCGTAAAGTCGCGACGGCGGGCATCGTCGGAAATATCGGACGAAAATGCGACAACCGCGCGGCGACCATCGGTCTCAACATCGCGGCGGAAAGTTGTGACTTCGTAAGGAACACCACCGGACACGACGGTAATTGTACCGTGATCAATGCCCGTCGGAACCGGCTTTAGCCCCGCAGCCTCGGCCAAGGCTATCACCTGTTGTGGCGTGGCGTCAGTTGACATATCCACATCGCTTGCCGACAAACCCAACAGCGCATTGCGCACGCAACCACCGACATAGAAAATCTGGTAACCGCCCGTAGCGATAGCATCACACACAGCCCGCGCCGAAGGCTCCGCCAGCCAGGGCGCATCAGCAGATGTTATTTTTGAATAATCTCGGTCCATGCCCGCAGCATACGCGCAGTTGCGCCCCAGATGTAATAGGGTCCGTAAGGCACCACAAAATAGTGGCGCTTCTGCCCGCGCCAGCGGCGCGACTGGATCAGATAGTTGTCGGGATTCAGCACATGGTTCAATGGCACGGCAAACACCTCGTCCACCTCACCCGGTTCGGGCATTATGGTAAAGGGCTTGGTCACAAATCCGATCACAGGCGTCACATCAAAGCTGGTAACCGTCTCATGCCGCGGCAGCGTGCCAAGAACCTCGACATGTCCGGGTGGCAACCCGATTTCCTCATGCGCCTCGCGCAACGCGGCTGCAATCACATCGGCATCGCCCTCGTCTTGCTTGCCGCCCGGAAAGGCGATCTGGCCTGGATGATGTTTGAGCGCGGCGGAGCGTTTGGTGAGCAACAAGGATAGCCCCTGATCCGTTTCGATAATCGGAGCAAGAACACCCGCGGGCCGCAAAACGCGCCCCGCTGGCAAAACCGTATCGGGATTCAGGTCAAAATCGGACGAGCCACCCTCCGTCCGGGCCAGCGCCGTCCGAAAATGATGAAGCCTCTCACGCATCTTTGACGGCTTCAAACCCGACAGTCAGCGGATCAAGATCATAATGGGCGCTACAGAACTGGCAGTCTGCCGTCACACGCCCTTCATCTGTCGTCATCGTCTCGATGTCCTTCGCCGAGTAGATCGACAGGCTTTGACGCACACGTTCTTCAGAGCAGGTGCAGCCGAAATGTACATGCTGTTTGTCGAAAATACGCGGCACTTCGCCGTGGAACAAGCGCAACAAAACATCCGATGGCTCCAGCGTGGGGCCGATCAGTTCCAGATCATCCACTGTATCAAGAAGGATGTTCACGCGGTGCCAGTTCTCTTTCTCGTCATCAGCCAACAGGTCAACCGGCTGCAAGATATCGCCCGACCCCTCGGCTTGCGCAGAAAAGGGCGACGCTTTGGGCATATGTTGCAGCATGACGCCCCCCGCACGCCAATGCTCTGGCGCATCAGCGGTAGTGGACTTGCCAAAGCTCAGTTCAAACCGCGTGGGCAGTTGTTCGGACTGTGCAAAATAGCCCTCGGCAGATTTCGATAGGCTTTCGGGCGATAGCGGCGCGATGCCTTGATACGGCGTCATGCCTGCACCTTGGTCGATCATCACCGCAAAATAGCCTTCACCTACTTGGGAAATCGGCGCGCCATCGGTCAAACGGTCGGCATCATAGCTGGCATAGGCGCGGATGCGGGCAGGTGCGCCGTCCTTCTCGGGGCCGTAGTAATCCGTCGCAATCATGCGCACAGGACCATTCGACTGGACCTGCAACTGCAATTTCCAGCGCAGTTTCATCGTTTGGCCGATCAACGCGGTCAGCAATGCCATCTCCGCCACCAGTGCTTCGACCTGCGGCGGATAGTTGTGTTGTGCCAGAATACCGCCCAGCGCGGTATCAAGCCGTGCAATACGCCCGCGAATATCCGCATTATCAAGCTGGAAAGGCAGGACCGTATCGTCCCAGCCGCTGCTGTTTGTCTCTGTCATTTTCATCTATCCTTACCGCGAAGTGATTGGCATACCGCGTCTATGTAGGGCGGACAAGCCGTGACCAAAAGGGGGCAACCATGATCAGACGTGCCGGAGACGTGCCAAAACGCGGCCAAAAGTATAAAATGCGCGCTGGTGCCTATGCAATCCTGCCCATCGGTCGCCGCTTTTTGTTGACTGCCGATGTAAGCGACGTTGTAGATGTCCAACTGCCGGGTGGCGGCATTGATCCGGGTGAAAGCCCGTTGCAAGCGCTCTACCGCGAAGTCCGCGAGGAAATTGGATGGTCCATCGCGCAGCCCTTACGGCTCGGTGCCTTCCGCCGGTTTGTGTTTATGCCGGAATACGACATGTGGGCCGAAAAGATGTGCCACATCTATGTGGCCCACCCCACCCGCCAGATCCAGAACCCGACCGAACCGCATCATGAGACGCTGATCCTTGATACGGATGACGCGATTGCAGCGCTTGGGTGTGACGGCGGCCGCGGGTTTCTTGAGCGTTATGTTGCTGCCAGACCCTGATATTCAAACAGAATTGCAGAGACATCATCCGGGAAATCGTCACTGCCGTTGAATTCGGTAAGACGCCATATCAGCGCTTCAAGGAATGCAGGCCCGCGCGTTTCGGCCAGATCATGCATCAGACCTGTCAGCCCCTCTTCGCCCAGCATATCTCCGTTCGGGCCCGGACATTCGGTCACCCCGTCCGACAGGATCAGAATGCGGTCCCCCCGATCCAGCTTCAATTCAAACCGCTCAAAACTGACACCAGATAACAGGCCCACGGGGAAGCCACCCGTTCCCATTTGCTCGATTGTGCCATCTGCCCGCTGGACTGCCGGATGCGGGTGGCCTGCTTGTGACATCACCATTTGGCCCGTTTCCAGTTCGACGAAGGCGAGGAGCAACGTGAAATAATGCTCGGTTTCCATCTCATCAAGGACGAGGTCGTTGAGCGACGCCACAACTTCATCAGGCGGGCGCGGCACAAACTGACCATGTGCGTTCTTTCGCAAAGCGACATTCTGGTCTGGTGCCGCGCTTGACAGATATCCCGCAAGGCGGGCCGTCATCAGCGCGGAACTGATACCGTGGCCCGATACATCCAGCGCATAAAGCCCGACATGCTGGACACCCGCCTCAAAAAAACCGACCAGATCACCACCAACATGTCCGGACGAGCGGAGCATCAGCGACAGGTCACCAACCGGAAGCGCGCGAAACCGCTCTCTCACCAGCGATTGCTGGAGCTTCTTGGCCTCCTTCAGGTCACTGTCGATATTATCGTAAAGTTGCTGCAACTCTGCCAAGGTATCGCTCAGCGTTCGGTTGGCCTGCGCCATGGAGCGTTGCATTTCGATCAGCCGTTCACCCGCCATGATCCGCGCGCGAAGTTCGTTGCTATCAATCGGTTTAGTCAGGAAATCATCCGCGCCACTGTCCAGCCCGCGCGCCACTTCCTCCTTCTCACTTTTGGAAGTCAGGAGGATGAAATAGCTATAGTCCTCCCCATCCATTTCCCGAAACTTTCGACACAGCTCAAGCCCAGACATTCCGGGCATCATCCAGTCACTGAGCACCAAATCCAGCCGCCTGAGTCCCGCCATTTCAAGCGCTTCAACTCCGCTTGCTGCCTCCCCCACATCAAAACCCCATCGTTTAAGCGCAAGCGTCAGTATCTTCCGCTGGAGTTTGCTATCATCCACAACCAATACATACTGGATTGCACCACCGTGGGGCACCTCGGATAGTTTCAAAGGATTTACGGGAACAACCGACATAGTACTTTCACAAAAAACCAACTGCGAAAGACCTAGCTGTTTGGTGTTAACAGCCCGTGAAGCCGACTCAACAGACATGCTTACCCTCTCTTAAGGGTTTCGGCTTAAACCATGGGGGATCAATGGAGGCCTGAAATGATCGACTGGACCCGGATCAAACAACTGCGCGATGAAATCGGAGAGGAAGATTTCCCCGAAGTTGTGGAAATATTTATTGAAGAAGTCTCTGGTATGATCGACAGCCTACGCACCGCCCCCAGCGTTGAGACGCTTGGCGATGATCTGCATGCACTAAAAGGCAGCGCCCTCAACCTAGGATTTCGTGCCTTCGCCGAGATGTGCCAGACCGGCGAAACACGCGCAGCAAACGGGCGCGCAACAGAGATCGTTCTTGAACCCATTCTGCGCTGCTATGATGACAGCCGCGATGTGTTCCTTGCAGGTCTGGAAAACGGTCAGGCGAATTAGACCAGCTTGTAGAACTCGGCAACGCTAATTCCGCCATGCTCGGCCATCGCTTTTGCGCGCAACATTTGCATCCCCTTAATCCAACGCGACGGATCGGCACCGCGCAGCGCATTGTACTTGGCAACATCTGGATGCGGCATAATCACAAACGTACCATCCGCAACCCCCTGCCAGACAGATTTGGCCACATCACCCGCGGTCAGCAAATTGCCCTGCGCATCGCCGTCTCCCAGCCCCAACAACGGGGTCGCCACATATTGCGGACACACAACAGATACCCCGATCCCGTCACCGCCGTGGGTAATTAGAAGTGATTCGGCAAAGCTAACCGCCGCGTGTTTGGTAGCCGAGTATGCCGCATCGCCGATCTGGTTCAGCAAACCTGCCGCAGAGGCGACATTCACAAAATGCCCCGATCCGCGCAAGATCATCGCGGGCAATAGTGCCCGTGCAGCCCAGACATGAGCCATCACATGCACGTTCCAGTTTAGCATCCAGTCCGCATCTGGGGCAGAGGCCGCATGCGACGGATCACCCCGCCCCAAACCAGCGTTGGATACAAAGATATCGACAGGACCAAAGGCCGCTTCAGCCGCCGCAATCGCAGCGATAATTTGCGCCTCTTGGGTCACATCACAAGAAACCGCTATGCCACCAATCTGGTCTGCGACGACCTGCGCAGCCTCTCCGTTCAGATCCGCGATACACACATTCGCGCCGGCATCTGCAGCTTGCCGCGCGAGCGCAGCGCCAATGCCGCTAGCCCCACCCGTAATAACAACAGTTTTACCCGAAATATCCATAACGCCCCCCTAGAGTACGAATTGGGCAAGCGTCTCATCATTGGTGATATCTGTATAGGTAAACCCTGCGTCATCCAGCAGGGCAAGGAACCGCGGGAAGGCATCAGGGCTTGGCGTTTCAATGCCAATCAGGACCGAGCCGAAGTTGCGTGCAGATTTTTTGAGGTACTCAAACCGGCAAATGTCATCATCAGGACCAAGGATGTTCAGGAACTCCTTCAACGCACCGGGCCGCTGGGGCATGCGCAGGATAAAATACTTCTTGAGGCCGGAGTACCGCTGCGCGCGCTCTTTCACTTCGGGCAAACGCTCAAAATCAAAGTTCCCGCCAGAAGTAACGCAAACGACGGTTTTACCTTTGATCTGATCGGCCACTTCGCCCAGCGCCTCAATGCTCAGCGCACCGGCAGGCTCCAGCACTATTCCTTCAACGTTGAGCATTTCAATAATGCTGACACAAATCCGGTCCTCGGACAGATGCACCACGTCAGAGCGGTTGACCCCCTTGAGCAGTTCGAAGTTCCGCACACCGATCTTGGCCACCGCAGCACCATCCACAAAGCTGTTGATGGGTGACACATCAATCGGCCCGCCTTCCTCCAGCGCGCGCCCAAGGCTCGGCGCGCCTTTCGGCTCGACGTATGTATACGCACAACGATCGCCAAAAAACGCGCGGGTTCCCGCAGACAGGCCACCACCACCGACAGGCAGAATAATGTGGTCCGGTACGCGACCCAACTGGTCCTCGATCTCTACCGCAACCGAGGCCTGCCCTTCGATCACATTGTCATCATCGAAGGGCGAGAGGAAATAGGCACCCTCCTCGGCGCAAAATTTCTGTGCGGCACCCAGTGTATTGTCGAAATAGTCACCCACCAAACGCACTTCGATGTTGGCCCCACCAAACATCTTGGTTTTCTGGATTTTCTGCTGGGGTGTCGTCACAGGCATATAAATCACGCCCCGCACGCCGAAATGGCTGCACATAAACGCCACACCTTGCGCATGGTTGCCCGCAGAAGCGCAGACAAACACCTGATGTTCGTGGATCAGCTTGCGCATCGCATTAAACGCGCCGCGCAATTTGTAGGACCGCACCGGGCTCAGATCTTCACGCTTGAGGTATATCTCTGCGCCGTACCGCTCGGAGAGGTGATCATTGCGCATCAAGGGAGTGGCCGGAAACACCGTGCGCATCGCACGAGTGGCGGCAATTGCACCCATCTGGAAATCATCGCTCATCAGTAGCAGCCCTTTTATTGCGGTAGTCTTCGATAGGTCTGTATCGCTGGGCCGTCAATAAACCCATCTACCTTGCCGCGCGCCGTGAAAAGCGCTACGCCAACGCGGAAACTCGACAAAGGAAGAGATCATGTCTGCGCCCAAGAAAGTAGTGCTCGCCTATTCCGGCGGGCTTGATACCTCGATCATCCTGAAATGGCTGCAAACCGAGTATGGTTGTGAGGTTGTCACCTTCACCGCCGATCTGGGTCAGGGCGAAGAACTAGAACCAGCCCGCGCCAAAGCCGAGATGATGGGCGCAAGCCAGATTTTCATCGAAGACGTGCGCGAAGAGTTTGTGCGCGACTTCGTTTTCCCGATGTTCCGCGCCAACGCGGTGTACGAAGGCTTGTATCTGCTGGGTACATCCATCGCCCGTCCGCTGATCTCCAAACGTCTGGTAGAGATTGCGCATGAAGTTGGTGCCGACGCTGTGGCCCACGGCGCCACAGGCAAAGGTAATGATCAGGTCCGGTTTGAGCTGGCCGCATACGCGCTGGACCCCAACATCAAGGTGATTGCGCCATGGCGTGAGTGGGATCTGTCCAGCCGCACCAAACTGCTGGAATTTGCCGAGAAAAACCAGATTCCCGTCGCCAAAGACAAACGCGGCGAAGCACCGTTCAGCGTAGATGCAAACCTGCTGCACACTTCCTCCGAGGGTAAAGTGCTGGAGGATCCCGCCATTGATGCGCCCGAGTATGTATACCAGCGCACCGTTGCCCCCGAAGATGCCCCGAACGAGCCGGAATACGTCGAGGTCGGATTCGAGCGCGGCGATGCAGTATCTGTAAACGGCGTGACGCTGTCTCCCGCCGAGTTGCTGACCAAACTGAACGAGTTGGGCGGTAAACACGGCTGTGGCCGTCTTGATCTGGTTGAAGGCCGCTTTGTCGGCATGAAATCACGCGGTATCTACGAGACACCCGGCGGTACACTGCTGTTGGAAGCGCACCGCGCAATCGAATCGATCACGCTGGACCGTGGTGCCATGCACCTCAAAGACCAGCTGATGCCGCAATACGCCGAGCTGATTTACAACGGTTTCTGGTTCTCGCCAGAACGCACAATGTTGCAAGCTGCCATCGACGCAAGCCAGACCCATGTCACCGGCACCGTGCGTTTGAAGCTGTACAAAGGTCACGTCCGCACTGTTGGCCGTTGGTCTGATTACAGCCTCTACTCCGAAGCGCATGTAACGTTTGAGGATGACGCAGGTGCGTATGACCAGAAAGACGCCGCAGGCTTTATCCAGTTGAACGCACTTCGTTTGAAGCTGCTGGCAGCGCGCGACAAGCGCATCAAAGGCTAGAAAAAGAAACGGCCCAGACATTTGACTGTCTGGGCCGCGCACTCGTTACCCTAACCGGAAGCCGGTTTACGGTTTATCTTGTAAACTGTTACCATTTAAGAACAGTGAATATGTATCAGCTTGGAGTTTCCAATCACGGGGAAACACGGCGCTGATGTAACCCCAAATAATGTGGCAGCGCGGCATCTAATACGGGCTGCAATTCCTGCGGCACTTCGGGTAAAGGCCCCTCTGCTGTATCAATTCCTGTACTGCGGTGAACTGCACCATACCAATGCTTGGCCCAAACGCCGTCTTCGCGGCGCGGACCTGCGGACCACTTCAACATCGCCGGGTCAAAAGGCAGTCCGATCGCATCGCAGAGCAGCCGCAACATTTGTTCCGGACGCGCACGGATGTCCGTACTGTCGATCACAATCCCCCCCAGCTTATCAAACAGGGCCGTCTGCTGCACAAACCCGATATCCTCCAGTGTTGGCGCTTCGCGTTTCGCGGCATAGCTGGCAATCACACGCGCGGGATGCCGGATCAGATGAATATTGATGCAATCCTCAGCCCACTCCATCGGAAAGCCCGCAACCATGTGATGTGGCATATGTTTCATATACATATGGGGCGTGCCCTCCTGCATGCAGGTTTCCCCGACAACCGCCGGATCGGTCTCATGGGCCGCAATGATCTGGTCCCACATCGGATGGTCAAAACCTGTCGCGGCCAGATAAGGCGCATAAAACGGCTCATCCATAACGGCGAAATCATCACGCGCACCAAAGGCGTACATCATTGCCGTGCTGAGATTGCGGGGGCCGGACCACATTGCGATACGCATTTTCAAATCCTCATTCTACTTGCGAAAGTGATAGCAGCCCGCACAGGCTGGTAAACTGAAATCACCTACGCGTGAGAATTCCATACACCCGTTGCGCAGCGCATCCTTACCCGCCAAAATCCAGAAAAGAGGAGAGCACCATGGTCACACCGAGTAATCTCAAGGCAATCACACTGGCAGGCCTCATCGCCGTCGGCTTGTTGGTTCAGGCAATCCCGTCACATGCGGCAGGGTCAGAAACACTCACCGTTGCGGGCGGATGTTTCTGGTGCGTCGAGGATGATTTCGAAAAAGTGAAAGGTGTCAAAGGCGCAGTATCCGGTTTTGCAGGCGGTAAAACGGAAAATCCGACATACAAGCAAGTCACATCAGATGGCACAGGCCACTATGAGGCGGTGCAAATTACGTTCGACCCTGCTGTGGTCAGTGCGGACACATTGCTGGACCTGTTCTTCCGCTCGGTTGACCCCACAGACGTCGGCGGCCAGTTTTGTGATCGCAGCGATAGCTACCGCACAGCCATTTTTGCAACCGACAGCCAAATAGCGGTGGCCGAACAGGCCAAAGCAAAAGCCCAATCAGACTTGGGCAAAAAGGTTGTGACACCTGTGCTGGGGGAAACCAAATTTTATCCCGCAGAGGCCTATCATCAGGATTATGCCAAAGGCAGCAAGCTGGTGATCACGCGGTTCGGACCGAAAAGTCAGGCCAACGCCTATAAGGCATATCGTGATGCCTGTGGCCGTGATCAACGCGTCAAGAAATTGTGGGGTTCGGCCGCGCCGTTCACCAACTAGGACCCAAAGTGGTCCTGGATTTCCTTGAGGTCCGGGATCACATCCGCTGTGCCGCGCCGCGCCACCATCAGGGACGCCGCCTTTAGCGCGAGGTCAATCGCCGCTTCCATATCCATGCCACGGTCCAGACCGGCCACCAGATATCCGGTAAACGTATCGCCGGCACCTGTGGTATCAACAACCTCTGCTGGATAGGCGTCAAAGCACTTTTCCCCAGCGTTAGAGACCCATTTGCAGCCTTTTGCACCCAGCGTTATCACCACATCTGCAATGTCCAGCGCGCCCGCAGGTTTGCCTGTGGCCTCGGCTAGTTGCTCTGCCTCCACCTCGTTTAGGACCAGCAAATCAATCCTACCTAACAGTTGATTGATCGCCGCAGCCTCAAACGGTGCGGCGGCATAGGCGACACGCAGGCCCAAGGCGCGCGCCGTTGTCGCAGCATAATCCTGCCCGTTTGTCTCATTTTGCATCAGTAAAAAATCACGCGGCGATGCCTCGGTCAGGGCTCCGCCGATGATCGCTTCGGTCAATTCAACGTTTGCACCCTGAAACAGAACGATGCTGTTTTCGCCCTGTGCATCAATGACAATATTCGCATGGCCCGTCGGTACAGGAGTATTGGCGACATGAGGAATATCTACACCGTATTCCATCAGCCGCTCACGGGTCCAGCGACCATCCTCGCCAACAGCGCCAATATGAGACACGCGCGCAGCCGCCCGAGCAGCGGCAACGGACATATTCGCGCCCTTACCGCCCAGCCCGAAACCATAACTGTGTGCGGCCAATGTTTCGCCCGCACGGGGCAGATGTGGAACCTCGTAAAAATTGTCGATGTTGATCGAGCCGAGGTTCCAGATCATTTCAGCCGCCCACCTTGCAGGCCGCAAGGATTGCCATGTTCAGGATGTCATTGGTGGTAGAAGTCGAAGAAGCAATCTGGATAGATTGGTCCAGCCCTGTCAGGATCGGACCAATCACAGTTGCATCCGCCATCTCCTGCATCAATTTGACCGAGATACTGGCCGAGTGGCGCGCAGGAACCACCAGAATATTGGCAGGCCCAGTCAAACGCGAGAACGGATAGGTCTTCTGGATGGCTACATTCAGCGCCACATCAACTGTCATCTCACCTTCGTATTCAAAATCAACGCCGCGCTCGTCCAGCACGTTGGGGGCAAGATGCATCTTTTCTGCACGTTCAGACACCGGATAGCCAAAGGTCGAAAAGCTGACAAAAGCCACACGCGGCTCCAGCCCCAAGTGCCTCGCCACACGCGCACCGCTTTCAGCGATATTCGCCAGATCTGCTGCATCCGGCCATTCATGCACCAACGTATCCCCAATCAGAACGATCTTGCCCTTATGCAGCACCGCAGTGATGCCAGCTGCCCCGCCCTTCGCATTGGCATCGAAAACGTGGTTAATCTGGTCAAGAACATGGGCAGATTTACGCGTGGCTCCTGTGACCAACCCGTCACCATGCCCGTGCGCAAGCATCAAAGCACCAAATACATGGCGGTCGCGGGCAGCAAGACGGTGAATGTCTTTGCTGTCAAAACCACGCCGCTGCAAACGGTCGTACAGGAACGCCTTATAGGTCTCCAAATTTGGCGTGTTGGCGGCGTTAACGACTTCCAACTCGTCCGAGGCATCCTCAAGACCCGCCGCAATCAACTTGGCCTTCACATCATCCGGACGGCCTACAACCAATGCTTTGCCGAAACCCTGACGCTGGTACATGACGGCAGCGCGCAATACCTTGGGATCATCGCCTTCGGCAAAGATCATCCGCGCCTGATTGGCACGCGCACGGGCATTAATACCGCGCATGATATTGGCAGTCGGATCGAGGCGCGACTTGAGGCTCTGCTCATAAGCCTCCATGTCGATAATCGGGCGCCGCGCAGCACCCGTTTCCATCCCTGCCTTTGCGACCGCAGGCGGAATGGTGTGAATCAACCGCGGATCAAACGGCGTTGGAATGATATAATCCCGCCCGAAGGTCAGGTTTTTGCCGTAAACAAGCGCCACTTCGTCCGGCACATCCTCACGGGCAAGGTTAGCAAGCGCGTGGGCACAGGCAATCTTCATCTCGTCATTGATCGCGCGCGCGTTGATATCCAGCGCGCCACGGAACAAATAGGGAAAGCCCAAAACGTTGTTCACCTGATTCGGATAGTCCGAACGCCCTGTTGCCACAATCGCGTCTTCGCGCACGGCATGCGCCTCTTCGGGTGTGATTTCAGGATCAGGGTTTGCCATAGCAAAGATCACCGGATCAGGCGCCATGCTCGCAACCATTTCTGCGGTGACAGCACCCTTGGCTGACACCCCGAGGAATACATCCGCGCCCTTCATGGCATCCGCCAATGTGCGTGCATCTGTGGTTGCAGCATGCGCCGACTTCCATTGGTTCATACCTTCGGTCCGGCCCTGATAAATCACGCCTTTGGTGTCACACATAATGCAATTGTTGTGCTTTGCCCCCATCGCCTTGAGCAGCTCAAGGCATGCAATTCCCGCAGCGCCCGCACCGTTCAAAACAATCCGCACGTCTTCGATCTTCTTGCCGGAAATCTTGAGCGCGTTCAGCAGGCCCGCTGCACAAATAACCGCTGTACCGTGTTGGTCATCATGGAAGACCGGAATATCCATTTCTTCCTTCAAACGCTGCTCGATGATGAAACACTCGGGCGCTTTGATATCCTCAAGGTTGATCCCGCCAAAGGTGGGGCCCATCAGCTTGACCGCATTGATAAAGGCCTCGGTGTCTTCTGTGTCCAGTTCGATATCGATGCTGTTCACGTCGGCAAACCGTTTGAACAAGACCGCCTTGCCCTCCATCACCGGCTTGGACGCCAACGCCCCCAGATTGCCAAGACCCAAAACCGCAGTCCCGTTCGAGATTACTGCAACCAGATTACCTTTGTTGGTATAGTCATAGGCCAACTGCGGGTTTGCCGCGATGGCCTCGCACGGGACAGCGACACCGGGCGAATAGGCCAGCGACAAATCCCGCTGCGTCGTCATCGGTACGGTTGCGGTAATCTCGAACTTGCCGGGCGTCGGCTCAAGATGGAAGGCAAGCGCCTCTTCGGCTGTTACTCTATTTTTGGTCACGGGCTGGGCACCTTCACTATTATTTCGCCCGCAGCAGCGGGACAGCAATCTCATCTCAACCCTAATAGCGGGCCAAGCGGCGCCACACAATCATGCGACGAAGCGAACCCATTCATGATTGGACACAAACGCGTCGTGACGGTCTGGAAAATCAGCGGCCAAGTGACTTAGCGCCCAACGAATGACTGAGGGGCGTTCGCAACGGTTGGCACACCAAATAATCCGCACCAATGTTTGCCACCGCGCAGGATCAGCTTCATAGGCCTGCTCCAGCGCAACCAATTCCGATTTCGGTTCATCCAACGCTTTGTGGCAATCCGCACGCAACAAACACAACGTCACATTCTTTTCGACCGCCACGCTGTGTTTCTCCAGCAGTTCAACCGCACGCGCAGGCGAACCCGCCCGCAGAACACGGCGGCCCAGTGTCTCCAAGGTCGCCGCATTTGTTATCTTCGGGGTATGACCAAGAACGGTCAGAATAAACGCGGCAATCTGCGAAACGGCGGCGGGGGATACCGCCGTAGGAACAATTCCATCCGTGCCAAAATGCGGCTCTGTTAAGGGGTCTTCGCTGTTAAAATCCGCAAAGAAGCTGATGTACCTGCACTGCGCAGCATGCGCCAACGGCCAGAAGTCCGCCCATCTGTGCTGTGCCGTTTGCAACATTCCCATTTCGATCACATAGGCATCGGATGCGGCAAACATCATGTTCGTAAAGCCTGCCCCGTGGTGCGAAATCATCACCTCCGCCTGCGCCA
>Ga0210307_1020622_pt1 | contig 20527 bp, 20 predicted proteins | sample R1073metaT_FD_159690 | JGI IMG/M metagenome (GOLD analysis project Ga0210307, IMG submission 159690) | Metatranscriptome of estuarine water microbial communities from the Columbia River estuary, Oregon, United States - R1073 (Metagenome... | ecosystem: Environmental > Aquatic > Marine >...
GCTCGTCCACAAGGGCGATGGGACCGTGTTTTAGTTCACCTGATGCATAAGCTTCGGCGTGTATGTAGCTGATTTCTTTAAGTTTTAATGCGCCCTCAAGAGCAAGAGGGTACATCGCGCCACGGCCAAGGAACAGGATGTCGCGGGCTTCTGCCAATTGGCGGGCGACCTGCTTTGTCTTGTCCTCAATCGTCAATGCGTGGCTAATCACACCTGGCAAAGCGCGCAATGCGGTCAGCTTTTGCGCCAATGCCTTGTCGGCGATCATGCCGCGGTCTTTCGCCGCCTTAAGCGCGAGAATAGCCAAGGTCGTCAACTGGCACGTAAAGGCCTTGGTCGAGGCTACGCCAATTTCGACACCTGCCAAAATCGGCAGCGCCAAATCGCTTTCGCGGGCAATCGAGCTGGTGGGAACGTTCACGACAGACAGGATTTTCGCCGCTTTGCCTTCCATGTAGCGCAGGGCGGCCAAAGTATCGGCTGTCTCGCCCGATTGGCTGACAAACAGGGCAACAGTGCCCTTGGTCACAGGCGGTTCACGGTAGCGGAATTCAGAGGCCACATCGATCTCGACGGGCATGCCTGCGATCTGCTCGAACCAGTATTTCGCGACGTGACAGGCATAAAACGCGGTGCCACAGGCCACCATCGTCATGCGCTCAACTTTGGAAAAGTCGATGCCGCCATCAGGCAGCACAACATCGGTGCCATCTGCGTTGATGTAATGGGCGAGGGCGCCTTGCAGCACCGTCGGCTGTTCGGCGATTTCCTTGGACATAAAGTGCTTGAAGCCACCTTTGTCGGTTGAGCCCGCATCAACATGGATCGTCGTAACGGCACGGTTGGCCAACTCGCCATTGATATCGCGGATTTCCAGCGAGTTGCGGGTCACTACCGCCCAGTCACCTTCTTCGAGGTAGGTGATCTGATCAGTCATCGGGGACAATGCAATAGCGTCAGAGCCCACGAACATTTCGCCGATCCCGTGGCCGATTGCCAAGGGTGACCCCTTACGCGCTGCAATCAGCAAATCATCTTCGCCGTCAAACAAGAAGCAAAGCGCATAGGCCCCATCGAGCCGCGCAATCGTCTTTTCGGCGGCGTCGCGGGGAGAGTTCCCTTGGTTCAGGTAGTATTGCGCAAGAAGGGCGACTGTTTCTGTATCCGTATCTGTCTCGTAGGCAATACCATTTTCGGCGAGAAACAGGCGCAATTCACGGAAATTTTCGATGATGCCGTTATGCACGACGGCGACGTCAATTGCGCGATGCGGGTGTGCGTTGTTCACGTTTGGCGCGCCGTGGGTGGCCCAGCGTGTGTGGCCGATGCCCGATTTGCCAGCCAGCGGTTCATGCACCAATAGGTCGGACAAGTTCACCAATTTACCAATCGCGCGACGGCGATCCAGCTTCATGTTGTTGATCGTCGCAATACCAGCGCTGTCATAACCGCGATATTCAAGCCGCTTAAGCGCATCAACGAGGATTGGGGCCGCTTCGTGGGTTCCAAGAACCCCTACAATTCCGCACATATTATTGAACCTTGTTCTGAGATATCTTCAAATGTCTTAGTTTTTCGAACAACTTAACGGCAAAGCCGGGCTTGTTCTCTTGGCGTGATCGCGCAATCGCCAAATCCCCATCAGGGACATCGCGGCTCACAACCGACCCGCTCGCTGTCATTGCTGCATTGCCAACCGTGACAGGGGCCACAAGCATGGTGTTGGAGCCGATAAACACATCTTCGCCGATCACTGTGCGGTGCTTAAAGACGCCATCATAGTTGCAGGTGATCGTTCCTGCGCCAATATTTGTCCGCGCACCAATGTCCGCGTCGCCGATATAGCTCAGGTGGTTGACCTTCGCACCTTCGGCCACAATGGCGTTCTTGATCTCGACGAAATTGCCGACATGCACGTTTTCCTGCAATTCCGCTCCGGGGCGCAGACGGGCGTATGGACCGACAGTGGCGCCTTGGGACACATGGCAGCCTTCAAGGTGAGAGAAGGCGCGGATTTTTGCGCCTGATTCCACTGTCACATTCGGGCCAAAGATCACGTTCTGTTCGATGATCGCGTCGCGGCCCAGATAAGTGTCATAGGCGAAGAATACAGTGTCGGGGGCCAAAAGCGTCACGCCATCTTCGATGGCGGCTGTGCGTGCGCGGGCCTGAAAATCGGCCTCAGCGGCGATCAGTTCGGCGCGGCTGTTCACGCCGAGCGTTTCCGCCTCATCGCAGCGCACAACTGTGGACGACAGCCCCTTAGATCGCGCAATGCCGATAATGTCCGTCAGGTAGTATTCGCCAGAGGCATTGTCGTTGCCTACAGCGGCAATCAGGTCAAATAGCACGGAAGACTTCGCCGCAATAACGCCACTATTACAAAGTGTTACGGCACGTTCCTTATCTGTCGCGTCTTTGAATTCTACGATCCGCTCCAGCGCGTCACCCTTGGTGATCAACCGCCCATAACGACCCGGATCAGCGGCCTCAAAGCCGAGTACGACAACGTCATGCAACCCGCGTGCAACGGCCATGGCCTCAAGCGTCTCGGAGCCAATAAACGGCGTGTCACCGTAAAGAACCAGAGCATCGCCCTCAAAGCCCTCCAGCGCTGCACCTGCCTGTGCGACGGCATGTGCCGTGCCCAACTGCTCGGTCTGCAAAACGGTCTCGGCATCGGGGTCATAGGCCAAAGCGGCCTTGCTCACGGCCTCGGCGCCATGGCCTGCAACGATCACGGTTTTTTCAGGGTTCAAAGTGGCGCCGGCACGCATCGCATGCACCAACATCGGCGCGCCACCAATCTGGTGCAAAACCTTTGGTAATTCGGAATTCATCCGCGTGCCCATGCCCGCGCCTAAAATAATTAATGCTGTCGACATAGCCTACTCACGCCCTTAAATTTTGTTGGTCTTCTACCTTAACGAACCCGTAACACAAGATGTAGGGCTTCACATCAGTTTACGTATCGTTACAGATGGCGCAGCAAAGTTTACCAAAGGACCGCCCATGCCCACAGTCGTTTTTGATCTTGATGGCACGCTTGCCGATACCAGTGGCGATCTTTTGGCCGCAGCAAATGCATGTTTTCAAAGCCTTGGCTTGGGTGACCTGCTGACACCCGCCGATAAAGGGACCGCCCTGAAAGGTGGCCGCGCGATGCTGCGCCTTGGGTTTAGCCGTGTTGAGGGTTTTGGCGAGGCCGATGTTGACGGGCAGTATCAGCCGCTTTTACGGGCTTATGCGCAGGATATCGACAGCCATACGTTCCTTTATGAAGGGGCGATGGAGGCCGTCGGTGACCTAAAATCCGCAGGCTACAAGGTTGCGATATGCACCAATAAGCCTGAGGGACTGGCCGAAACCCTGCTGACCCGCCTTGGTATCCGCCATGAATTCGCGGCCCTTTTGGGCGCTGATAGCCTGCCGATCCGCAAGCCTGATCCTGAGCATTTGTTCGAGACTGTGCGCAGGGCGGGGGGCGATGTGAAGCGCTGCCTGCTTGTAGGTGACACGGCGACAGATCGCGATACGTCAAAGGCGGCGGGCGTGCCGTCGATTCTTGTGACCTTTGGTCCAGGTGACTACGATGTCCGTGATTTGAGCCCTGAGGGGCTGATTGGTCACTATTCCGAGCTGCTGCCCGAAGTGCGCCGCTTGATCGGTTGAGACAGCAGGGCTGCAAGCGCATCCGTTGAGGTTCCTGCAAGGTTTTCAACTGCCTCACGGATGGCCGTTGCCCGATCTACTCCCAAAGGCCCATCGGCATAGGCGTGGAACTTTGCGTCAATCTCGTCCTTTGTCGGCGGCGCGTCATGGTCCCAGCGTGGCTGCATCCAGTCGCTCGACAGCTCGCGCCCGTCCGTCAACGTCAAAGTCACTTTGGCCAATCGCGTCAGCGGAAACACCGCATTGGCTTCTGCGTCCTCAGACATCGTGAGCGCATTGGACAGCCGCACGATTTCGGGGTCGCTCAGGGCATCGTCGCCAATATCCGCTGGCCCCACATCGCCACGCACCATGGCCACGGCGCAGGGGAAAGACGTCGAATATTGCGCCTCATCGGTGGCCTTTGGGTTGTTCGTCGCAAGCCGAATGCTCTCGTGGAAGGTCGCGACGTGAATGTGGGTCACATCCGTCGATGCCAACCCGTGCAACCGCCGCAAGGCCAAGACGCCTTCAATCGGGGCCTGCGCCCAGCGGCACACAGGGTAGGGCTTGAAATACTGCTCAAGCGTGAACCAGCGCTGGCCCAAATCGGCCCAATAGTCTGGTGCTTGCTCGACGGTAATCGCGGGCGCGCCGGTAAACCCGGCCTGCGCCAAAAGCGCGGAACTGACCGCTGTCATTGCCCCCCAAGCCGTGCCATCCTTCAACATCGTCGGGTAATCCACGCCGCGCATCATCTGGCTACGCGGTCCGTGATATTCAGCGATTCCAATGGCATGACGGGCGGTGTTGTGATCCAAACTCCAGAGCCGCGACAAAATTGCGGCCCCTGTCACCGCGCCCCAACTGCCTGATGTATGATAGTCAGGCACCGTGCCATGCTGCGCCATGGAGGCGCGTGCGCCAAACTCGTAACCCGCAACCAAGGCGGTCAGAAAATCGGCCCCGCGCATACCCTTCATACAGGGCCAGAGCGAGGCGAATAGGACAGCGCCAATATGCCCCTTGGCAGGGTTAAACCCGTCGTGGGCATCCAGCGCGTCGATAGACATGGCAGCGGCAAAAGCGGCACCAGCGGCGCTTGCGTGACGGTCGTCAAACAAAAGCGGCGCATTCCCGCCAAGGTGATCGGCGGCAAAACCAGCAGCAATCTGCGCAGACCGAAACCCTGCGCCACCAGCACCCACGCCAATCACATCGAGCAAAGCCATTTTGACCCGTGCCTTTACAGGCTCTGGCACATCGGCCCATTGCAGGCCCATCACAAAGGAAAGCGCATCTCTCATGCGGAAAGCCTAGCCGCCTTTTGCCGCATATCTAAGCTATTTCCGACCCTTCACGTCGCAAGTCGCGATTGACGATTTTGCCTGTGGCGGACAATGTGCGCCTATGACAGAGATTTTCACAGGCAACTTCACCCAGCAAGAACCAATCCCGCAAGCGGGTATCGATGCGGCCTTGGCCGTGATGCAGCACGGGCGCTTGCACCGATATAACACCAGCGGCGCTGAGATCGTGGAGGCGGCCTTGCTAGAGGAAGAGTTCGCGGTCCTCACAGGTGCGAAATACTGCCTTGCTGTGGCCTCTGGCGGTTACGCGATGACAACGGCGCTGCGCAGCTGCGGCGTCAAACACGGCGATCACGTGCTGACCAACGCCTTTACGCTCGCCCCCGTGCCGGGGGCAATTGCTGCCGTAGGGGGTGTGCCGATCTATGTTGGCGTGACCGAAGACCTTGTAATCGACCTTGACGATCTGGCCGCCAAATTGCCGCAAGCCCGCGTTCTGCTCTTATCGCATATGCGCGGGCACATCTGCGATATGGAGCGGCTCATGGCGATGTGTGACGCCGCAAATATCACCGTGATCGAGGATTGTGCGCACACGATGGGCGCCGCGTGGAACGGTATCCCGTCGGGACGCTGGGGCAAATTCGGCTGCTATTCGACGCAGACCTATAAGCATATCAACTCGGGCGAGGGCGGCTTGCTGATCTCTGACGATACCGAAGGGATGGCTCGTGCGATTATGCTCTCAGGCAGCTATATGCTATTCGGGACACACCGCGCAGCACCCCCGCCAGAGGTCTTTGCCCAGATCAAATACGAGACGCCCAACATCTCTGGCCGCATGGACAACCTGCGCGCAGCCGTTCTGCGCCCGCAATTGCGGGACCTGCCAAAGCAGGCGGCACGGTGGAACGAACGCTATGCTGTGCTGGCCGAGGGCTTGGCCAATACCACTGGGCTTCGTCTGCCGAACCGCCCTGAAAAAGAGACCTTCGTCGCCTCATCCTTCCAATTCCTGTTGCTCGACTGGCCGAAACCAGCGGTGGCGGATGTTCTCGCCCGCTGCAAAGCACGCGGGGTTGAGCTCAAATGGTTCGGTGGGGCAGAGCCCGTAGGTTTCACCTCGCGCTACGACAGCTGGCGTTACGCGCCCTCAACCCCCATGCCCGATAGCGACCGCGTGCTGGCGGGCATCATCGACATGCGTTTGCCGCTCACATTCTCGACGGACGATTGCGCCCTGATTGCGCGGATCATCAAAGAGGTCGTCGAAACCGTCTATCAGGGGCTAGACAGCGCGGCGGGCTGATCCTATTATTGAACAAGCGTTCATTTAACGGAGTGCCCCGATGTTCCATGCCTCAATGACCTTCGATCTTGGTGACGAAACCAACGCACTGCGCGATATGGTCCATTCTTGGGCGCAGGAGCGGATCAAACCGATTGCCGCCCAAGTGGATGCCGATAACCTGTTTCCCCACGCGCTTTGGCGCGAAATGGGGGAGTTAGGATTGCTTGGCGTCACGGTTCCTGAAGAATTCGGCGGAGCAGGCATGACTTATCTCGCCCATACCGTCGCCGTTGAGGAGATAGCGCGGGCCAGCGCCTCGGTGTCTCTGTCCTACGGGGCGCATTCCAACCTGTGCGTCAATCAGATCAATCTGAACGGCACAAAGGCGCAAAAGGCGAAATACCTGCCGCGTCTGGTCTCTGGCGAACATGTCGGCGCTCTGGCGATGTCAGAGGCGGGGGCGGGGTCTGACGTTGTGTCCATGACCCTGCGGGCCGAAAAGCGGAACGACCACTACCGCCTAAACGGCAACAAATACTGGATCACCAACGGGCCAGACGCCGACACATTGGTCGTCTACGCTAAGACTGATCCCGACGCGGGCGCCAAAGGCATGACCGCGTTTCTGATCGAGAAAGAGATGACAGGGTTCAGCACTTCCAAGCATTTCGACAAACTTGGGATGCGCGGATCGAATACTGCAGAGCTGATTTTCGACGATGTGTCCGTCCCGTTCGAGAACGTGCTCGGCGAAGAAGGCAAAGGCGTGCGCGTCCTGATGTCAGGCCTTGACTACGAGCGGGTCGTTCTTGCGGGCATTGGTCTTGGGATCATGGCGGCCTGTCTGGATGAGGTGATGCCATATCTCGCAAGCCGCCGCCAATTTGGCCAGCCGATTGGCAGCTTCCAGCTGATGCAGGGCAAAATCGCGGATATGTATACGGCGATGAACTCGGCCCGTGCCTACGTCTACGAGGTCGCGCGGGCCTGTGACAAAGGCACGGTCACTCGCCAAGACGCCGCCGCCTGCTGCCTTTACGCGTCCGAAGAGGCAATGAAACAAGCCCACCAAGCCGTGCAAGCGCTGGGCGGGGCAGGGTTTATGGCCGACGCACCCGTCGCCCGCTTGTTCCGTGACGCAAAGCTGATGGAAATCGGTGCAGGAACGTCAGAAATCCGCCGTATGCTGATAGGGCGCGAAATGATGGGGGCGATGTGATGCGCGGCTACGCGTTCCTCTTGGCGCTTTTGCCCGCGCCAGTTCTGGCCGAGGCAGATCCAAACGCGGTGATCGCCATCGAGCAATGTATTGCAACGGCGACTGACACAGGGCGGGAACGCGATTGCATAGGTGTGCTGGCGGGGAGCTGTATGCAGGCACCCGACGGCCAGACGACCGTGGGGATGATGTTTTGCGTATCTGATGAGACTGACGCTTGGGACGTGCTGCTCAATCGCGAATATCAAGCGGCGCAAACGGCGTCAAAGGCGATGGATGCCTATGAGACCTCATCCGAATACGCGGTCCGCGCCGATCAGCTACTCGCGGCGCAACGTGCTTGGCTAAAGTTCCGTGAGGCCAATTGCGCGGCGGCTTATGGCATATACGGGTCAGGAACTATGCGCCAAACCGCAGGTGCGAATTGCTATCTGAACATGACGGCAGAGCGGACACTGGAGCTGCGCACACTCTATAATCTTATGAATTGAGCTTGGGATAACGGAAGATAAAATCATGAAAATCCTTATATCTCTGTGGCTTATCTTTTTTGCGGCCTCGGCGCAAGATTTCTCCGTTGACGAACGCTTGATCGATCGATGCGTCGCTGCCAACCCTGATACGCCTACAGTCTGCGTCGGTCAGCAGTCTCGGGTGTGCTATGACGATTATGGCGGTGGTGCTGATATGGTGCTCACGGCCTGTTTCGAGGCCGAGCAAGCCTATTGGGACAAAGCATTGAACCGCGTCTATCAAGAGTTGCTCGTCTTGGCGAAACGCGAAGAGGACGACGACTATGGGCTGCAAGCGGACCAGCTTACCGATGCGGCGCGTCAGATGCAGCGGTCGTGGATTGCGTACCGAGATGATACCTGCGGTTTAGATCTTGCCCGTGCGTACCCCTTTATGTCCGGGGCGGGATCTGTTTTGGGGGAATGCCTCGCGCGGGAAACGGCACGGCAATATTTCCAGCTTGAACGGATTGCGGGGAGCTTTCGAAAATGAGTAAACAAGCCCATCTTGATGCCCTCGCTGACGTGGTCGAAGCCGCCCGATTGGCAGCCCTTGGCGGCGGAGAGAAATCCCGCGCGCGCCATATCAGCCGTGGTAAAATGCTGCCCCGCGACCGCGTGGCGAACCTGCTTGATGTGGGGAGCCCGTTTCTGGAGATCGGTGCCACAGCGGCCCACGGCATGTATGACGGGGCGGCACCTAGTGCGGGGGTGATCGCGGGCGTCGGCGAGGTGGAGGGCGTCGAGGTCATGGTCGTCTGCAACGATGCGACCGTGAAGGGCGGCACCTATTATCCGATGACCGTGAAAAAGCATCTGCGCGCCCAAGAGATTGCGGCGTCTTGCGGGTTGCCTTGCATCTATCTGGTGGATTCTGGCGGCGCGAACCTGCCCAATCAGGATGAGGTTTTCCCTGACCGCGACCACTTTGGCCGCATCTTTTACAACCAAGCCAACAGGTCAGCCGACGGTATTCCACAGATCGCGGTTGTGATGGGTAGCTGCACGGCAGGGGGCGCTTATGTGCCCGCGATGGCCGATGTGTCGATCATCGTGCGCGACCAAGGCACGATCTTTCTGGCGGGACCGCCGTTGGTGAAGGCTGCAACGGGCGAGGTGGTCAGCGCCGAGGATTTGGGCGGCGGTGATGTGCATACGCGCCTTTCGGGTGTCGCGGATTATCTGGCCGAAGATGACGCTCATGCTTTGGCCCTTGCACGGCAAGCGGTCAAGTCGCTTTCGTTCCAGAAACCCAATGCAATCAAGCGCTTGGTACCTAAGCCACCGAAGCTTAACCCCGAAACCCTGTTCGATGTGGTCCCCGCAGATTTGCGTACGCCTTACGATATCCGCGAGGTGATCAAGCGGATTGTTGATGGCTCTGATTTTGATGAATTTAAGGCGCGGTTTGGCGAAACTTTGGTGACGGGCTTTGCCCATATCGATGGCTATCCTTGCGGGATCATTGCCAATAATGGCGTTCTGTTTTCCGAGGCGGCCCAAAAGGGCGCACATTTCATCGAGCTGTGCTCGCAGCGCAAGATACCGTTGATATTCCTGCAAAATATCACGGGCTTTATGGTTGGCCAGAAATACGAGAACGAAGGCATTGCGCGTCACGGGGCTAAGATGGTCACGGCTGTGGCGACGACCTCCGTGCCGAAAATCACCATGGTTGTTGGTGGCTCGTTTGGGGCGGGTAATTACGGCATGGGCGGGCGGGCCTATAGCCCCGATTTCATGTGGACTTGGCCCACGAGCCGTATCTCGGTGATGGGTGGCGAACAGGCGGCGGGTGTGCTTGCCACGGTGAAGCGCGACGCGATCGAGCGGGCGGGAGGTGTGTGGTCTGCTGAGGAAGAAGCCGCATTCAAGCAGCCCACAATTGATATGTTTACCGAGCAATCCCATCCGCTTTATGCCTCTGCGCGCCTCTGGGATGACGGCATCATTGATCCACGTAAGTCGCGGGAAGTTTTGGCTTTATCCCTATCTGCATGCCTCAACCGCGAGATTAACGATACACGCTTTGGCGTGTTCAGGATGTAGGATGCGAGGGCTTGATCCGATATCGTTTGCCTATTGCGTGATCTTGATTGGGGCCTTGTCCCAGATCGCAAACTGGCTGGCACCGTATGACAATTTGACCGCTGAGGGCTGCACTTTGAATTACGTATACGACGGCGACACGGTGGCCTTGGATTGCGGGAGCGAGCGGATCACGGCGCGGGTTTTGGGGCTCGATGCACCCGAGGCGAAATCGCCGCAGTGTGAGGCGGAAAAGGTCCATGCGGCCAAGGCCACGGCAAGGTTGCGCGATTTGAGCCAATCGGGGGCTTTGACGTTCTCGGGGCATGCGCGCGACAAATATGGCCGCTTGCTGGTGAGGATGAAATCGGACGGGGAAGATGTGGCTGATACGTTGATCCGAGAGGGGCTCGCTGTGCGTTATGCAGGCGCTGCGCGGATCGATTGGTGTGAGAGGTTGGGGGCGTGATGTTTGATAAAATTCTGATCGCCAATCGTGGCGAAATAGCTGTGCGCATAGCGTGCACCGCGCGTGCACTGGGCGTGCACACAGTTGCGGTCTATTCGGATGCCGATGCGAGCGCCTTGCATGTACGCAGTGCTGATGAGGCGGTGCGGATCGGGCCTGCGCCTGTCGCCGAAAGTTACCTGCGCGGTGATCTGATTATTCAGGCGGCACTTGATACGGGCGCGCAGGCGATCCATCCGGGCTATGGCTTTTTGTCCGAGAACCCCGCGTTCGTGGATGCCGTTGAGGCGGCGGGTCTTGTGTTCATCGGGCCGTCTGCGGCGGCAATCCGTGCAATGGGGTTAAAGGACGCGGCAAAGGAATTGATGGCAGCGGCGGGCGTACCAGTTGTGGCGGGCTATCAAGGGGCCAATCAGGAGGCCGCGCATTTGAAGGCGGAGGCGGCCAAGATTGGCTATCCTGTTTTGATCAAGGCGGTAGCTGGCGGCGGCGGTAAGGGAATGCGGCTGGTTGAGCAAGCGGAAGCGTTTGAAGAGGCGCTTGCCTCTGCCCAAGCGGAGGCGAAAACCGCTTTTGGCAATGCTGACGTGCTGATTGAGAAATACATCACCAGCCCGCGCCATATTGAGGTGCAGGTGTTTGGTGATGGTGTGGATGCGGTGCATTTGTTCGAGCGGGATTGTTCGCTCCAGCGTCGTCATCAGAAGGTGATTGAAGAAGCGCCAGCGCCTGACATGACTGCCGAGATGCGTAAAGCGATGGGTGACGCTGCGGTGAAAGCTGCCAAGGCGATTGGCTATGCGGGGGCAGGCACAGTCGAGTTTATTGTGGATGGCGCGGAGGGGCTGCACCCAGATCGGTTTTGGTTCATGGAGATGAATACGCGGTTGCAGGTAGAGCATCCTGTGACAGAGGCGATTACGGGCGTGGATTTGGTGGCGTGGCAGTTGACTGTTGCTGCGGGTGGCACGTTGCCACTTTGCCAAGATGAACTGCGGATCAACGGCCATAGTTTTGAAGCAAGACTTTATGCCGAGGATGTGCCTTCGGGGTTCTTGCCTGCAACGGGTGTGATTTCCCATTTTAAGATGCCTAGTGCTGCGCGTGTGGATAATGGTGTCGAAGCGGGGGCAGAGATTTCGACGTGGTACGATCCGATGATTGCCAAGGTCATTGTACATGGCGCGGACCGTGCTGAGGCGTTGCGTAAGCTGCGTGTTGCGCTGGGCGAAATAGAGATTTCGGGTGTGACGACGAATTCCAATTTTCTGCGAAAATTGGCGGCCCATACGGGGTTTGCGCGTGGCGAGGTTGATACGGGGCTGATTGCGCGTGATTTGGCGCTGTTGGTTGATGAGACTGCGGTTGCGCCTGTTGATCTGGCGGTTGCAGCGATCACGCTTGCGGGCTTGCGTCCGCCGTTTGCCACATTTGCTGGTTTCACGCTGTGGGACGAGATGTGGCGATGTGTTTCGATCTCGCGTGGCGGCGAACCCTCTGATGTGTGGTTGCGTGTTGTGTCTGAGACTGCGGTTGAAGTTGACGGGCTTGATCGGCCGCTCGTGTGGGATGGCGCTCAATGGGGGCCACACCGCCGTTGTGCTGTGAGGACGGACGATCAGGTTTGGGTCTTTGGGCCGCAAACGCTTGTGTTTGATCGTGTTGATCTTTTGGCGCGGGGCGGGGCCACTTTCGGAGGTGACGCTGTTTTGGCGCCGATGCCGGGATTGATCCACGGGGTATCGGTGAGCGTTGGCGATCAGGTGATCGAAGGCCAGCGGTTGATGGTGCTGGAGGCGATGAAGATGGAGCATATCTTGCGTGCCCCGCGCGACGGCGTTGTCGCAAGCGTTGATGCTGCGCTGGGCGATCAGGTGACGGCAGGACAAATGCTGGTTGCTTTGGAGGCCGAAAGTGGGTGAGTTTGTCACGCTGCACGAGGTTGGCCCGCGTGACGGGCTGCAAAACGAGGCTCGGATTATTCCAGTGACCCAGAAGGTAGCGTTGATTGATACGCTGGCCGCTTCCGGTCTGAAGCATATCGAGATCGGCAGTTTTGTAAGCCCCAAGTGGGTGCCGCAGATGGCGGATACGGCGGAGGTCTTGGGGAAGGTTGCGCCCGCAGCGGTGGAGTTCGCGGTCTTGGTCCCGAATATGCGCGGCTGGGAGGCGTTCTTAGCCGCAAGGCGACCCGATGTTGCCTATCAGGTCGCGGTGTTTATTTCGGCCTCGGAGGGGTTCTCGCACAGCAATCTGAACTGTTCGATTGTTGAAAGCATCGCGCGGCTGGCCCCCGTGTTGGAGGCCGCGCGTGCGGACGGGGTTGCCACGCGCGGCTATGTGTCTTGCGTGTCTGATTGCCCGTTTGACGGACCGACGGACCCTGCTCAAGTCGCTGATACGGTTGCGAAGTTGCGCGATCTGGGGCCGATGCCGATCTCACTGGGGGATACGCTAGGACGCGCAACACCTGATCGGATTGCGGCGATGTTGGATGCGGTTTTGGAGGTCGCCCCAGCGGCGGCACTGGCGGGGCATTATCATGATACGGGCGGACGGGCGTTGGCGAATATCCGTGTGTCGCTTGAGAATGGTTTGCGGGCTTTTGACAGTGCTGTGGGCGGATTAGGTGGCTGTCCCTATGCGCCCAATGCACCGGGAAATGTGGCGACGGAGGCGGTGCTTTCGATGCTAACCGCGGATGGATATGAGACGGGCGTGGATGCGGCGATCATCGCAAAAGCGGCTCAGATGGCAAAGGATATGCGGCAATGACTTTATCACTAACGGTAGACGGGCGCGGCGTGGCTGTGCTGACGTTGAACAGGCCTGAGAAGCATAACGCCTTGTCGGCAGAGTTGATGGTCGCGCTGACGGATGCGGCGCGCGACATTGGCGCACGCGAGGATATCCGCGTTGTTGTGCTCGCAGGCGAAGGGCCGTCGTTTTGCGCGGGTGGTGATCTGCGCTGGATGCAGGATCAGATTGCGGCAAGCCGAGAGGACCGTAGGGCAGGGGCGATGGTGCTGGCGGGGATGCTTGATGCGCTCAATACGCTGCCGCAGCCGCTCATCGGACGGGTGCATGGCAATGCGTTTGGGGGCGGTGTGGGATTGGCTTGCGTCTGCGATGTGGCGATTGGGGTGACGGGGGCGAAATTCGGGCTGACCGAGACAAAGCTCGGCCTCGTCCCTGCGACCATCGGCCCTTATGTCGTGGCGCGGATGGGTGAAGCCATGGCGCGGCGCGTGTTTATGTCGAGCCGTGTGTTCGGCGGGGAAGAGGCCGTGACGCTTGGGGTGATTGCGAAAGCGGTGGCGCCTGAGGCGTTAGATGCGGCGATTGAGGCAGAGGTCGTGCCCTATCTGTCCTGTGCCCCGAAGGCCGTGGCTGCGGCAAAGGCGATGGCGCGGGGGCTTGGTGCGCCAATCACACAGGCCGAAATCATCCGCTCGGTGGATGGTTTGATGGAGATTTGGGAGGGCGAGGAGGCGACAGCAGGGCTGGCTGCATTCTTTGGGAAGACGAAAGCGCCTTGGGTGGGGTAGTGGTTGGTTCAGAAACGATGGGGACTTCAGGTGTGGTGATTTCTTGATCGTAAATGAAGTTGGAAATGACTGTTCCAAAAACGGTGGTTTTGAAAGGGCTATTAAAGCGGTGGTATCGAAGTTTACGCAGGGTGCGTATTGCTTAGATAGAGAATGAGGGGCGCTGGCTCAGGTGTTTTAAACACCCAACCGAGCTTCAAAAAAGGTCATGAATGCTTAAAAGCCCATTTAAACGAATTGAGCTAGAAGGTCTGAGCAGCTGAGGGTGTGTCCGGACGCACAAAGTGCTTAAGCAGAAACAAAATGCATTTTTTTGCTAAGCTACAAAACAATAGAAACAGCAGTGTTACTTCAAACCGTCTTGAAAGGATCATAAACATTGAAAGTACGAATAAGAGCAATTCCGATACTTGTAGCCTTACACCTTGGATCATCAGCTATCGCTGAAGAAAGAGAGATTCTACACCTTGTTGAGGATGCCGAATTCCAGAATTATATTGATTCAGTTGACATTGTTCTAGCATCAGCATCAAGATCTCCTCTCCATACAGCCGCTGAGAGAATAATATTCTTTTCAGAAGCTGGAGCGATAAAAGACAACAAAATTGATGTTAGCCCCATGTGGTTTCTGGGGGGGCGAAACTGCCGACTTTTACCAAAATTTGGATACGCATAATGGCAATTGTTTTCTTCAAATACACGAAGGGCCGAGCCAAGTCCGTGTGCTCATTGCGGTAAGCGACACATCTGGTGGTGTCACGTATCAGGATAAGCAGTGCTACCTCTTAACACTTGCAGTTTCATATGGGTTCAATTCGGATAATTTCCCGAACTTGACTGAAGCGGGAATGTTGGTTGAGCTGATTAGGTCAGTAGAGGGAACACCCTAATGGAGAAGTGGTCGTAGGATTTCGGACCATTTGAAACAGTTGAGATTACATTTTGACTAAGCCGCAAAGCTGTCCGGATAAATAGGCCACTTCAGTAGTTCATAACTAAGGCATGTCCCAAAAACCCCTTTTTGAAACATTCTTAAAATCTCCTGTTTTCCGCTGCCAAAAACCCCGTTCAAAACTTATCCCGTTGTTGAAGGTTTCTGCCCGACTTTGCCTCAAAAATACCAACCGAAACTTTGGCTCTGCATTCCTTCCGCTGCTCGCAGGCCCAATCGAAAGAAAATCGCCGCAAAATCCTTGTCTGTTAACCTTGGATTGGTTGACCACCTCTAAGCAGGGGGGTATGCAGCGATAAGCTTATTTGGGTGCAGCCTTGTGCGCACCGTCCCGAAAAGGAAACGCCCGTGCAGGACATGCTGAACGAATACCTTCCGATTATGATTTTTCTGGGGTTGGCGATTGCGCTGGGCGCGATCCTGATTCTTGCCGCGGCGATCATTGCCGTGCGCAACCCAGACCCTGAAAAAGTGTCTGCCTATGAGTGCGGATTTAACGCTTTCGACGATGCGCGGATGAAATTTGACGTGCGGTTCTACCTCGTGTCGATCCTGTTCATCATCTTTGACCTTGAGGTTGCGTTTTTGTTCCCATGGGCGGTCGCGTTTAAAGACCTATCTATGGTAGGTTTCTGGTCGATGATGGTGTTCCTCGGGGTGCTGACAATCGGCTTTGCATACGAATGGAAAAAGGGAGCGCTCGAATGGGAGTGATGACCGGAGCCAATACGGCTGGCGCTGACCGCGATTTCGCGACAGCAGAGTTTAACGCGGAATTGCAGGACAAGGGTTTCCTTGTGACCTCGACCGCGGACATGGTGAACTGGGCGCGCACGGGCTCGCTGCACTGGATGACCTTTGGGTTGGCCTGTTGTGCAGTTGAGATGATGCACACATCCACACCACGTTATGACCTTGAACGTTTCGGCACAGCGCCTCGCGCCTCCCCGCGCCAGTCTGACCTGATGATCGTGGCTGGCACGCTGACCAACAAAATGGCGCCGGCGCTGCGCAAGGTTTACGACCAGATGCCAGAGCCTCGCTATGTGATCTCGATGGGATCCTGTGCGAATGGCGGCGGCTATTACCACTATTCCTATAGCGTTGTGCGCGGCTGTGACCGGATCGTCCCTGTGGACGTTTACGTTCCAGGCTGCCCACCAACGGCAGAGGCGCTGCTTTACGGCTTGCTGCAACTGCAACGCAAAATCCGCCGGACAGGGAACATCACGCGATGAGTGAAGCACTGCAAGAACTGGGTAATCACCTTGAGATGAAGCGCTCTGATTGCGTGCTGTCTTGGGAGGTTGCGTTTGGCGAGTTGACGGTCACGATTGCACCGTCTTCGTTGGTGTCATTTGTCGATTTTCTGAAAACAGACGGTGCGTCCAAGTTCTCGTCGCTGGTGGATATCACGGCTGTGGATTACCCGACACGGGCGAAGCGGTTTGACGTGATCTACCACTTCCTGTCGATGTATCAGAACCACCGCATCCGTATCCGCACCCAAATCCGCGAAGATGAAATGGTCCCGTCGATCATTGACGTCTACCCTGCGTCCAACTGGTTCGAGCGCGAGATTTTCGACATGTTTGGCATCCTGTTCACAGGCCACCCAGATTTGCGTCGCATCCTGACCGACTACGGCTTCCGCGGATATCCGCTGCGCAAGGATTTCCCGACGACGGGTTACACCGAAGTGCGCTATGATGAAGTGCAAAAGCGGGTTGTGTATGAGCCAGTGTCACTGGTCCAAGAATACCGCCAGTTTGATTTCATGTCTCCTTGGGAGGGTGCGCAATACATCCTTCCTGGTGATGACAAAGCAAAAGAGGGTGCAAAGTGATCGTGATCGGAACAGTTCTGCTTGCAGCCTTCAATCCGTATGTGATCGGCGTAGCTGTATTGGTCGGGCTTGCAATTCCATCTTCACGTGGGATTTGGCTAGGTGCAATACTTGGTGGCCTCGCGTTTCGCATTACATATTTTTTGCCTGTCTTCCTACCCTTCAATGGGTTCGTAGACATCGGCATGGTAATTCTCGGATCGATGGCCGCTTTTTTCTGGGCCGCATTTGCAAACCGCTCAGTACGCCCGCGACTGGAAACCATTTTTAGAACTGGATCTAAATTATGATGGAGGGCGATATTCGCGTGAACCACTACGATGACGGCACAACTGACGCCCTGACAGGCGAGCAGAAAATCCGCAATTTCAACATCAACTTTGGCCCGCAACACCCTGCGGCCCACGGCGTTTTGCGTCTTGTGCTGGAGTTGGACGGCGAGATTGTTGAGCGGTGCGATCCGCATATCGGCCTGCTGCACCGTGGCACCGAAAAGCTGATGGAAAGCCGCACGTATCTGCAAAACCTGCCATACTTTGACCGTCTCGATTACGTCGCGCCAATGAACCAAGAACATGCTTGGTGTCTGGCGATTGAAAAGCTGACAGGCACCGAAGTGCCGCGTCGTGCGTCATTGATCCGCGTTTTGTATTCCGAGATTGGCCGCGTGCTCAACCACCTGTTGAACATCACCACACAGGCGATGGACGTAGGCGCTATGACCCCGATTTCTTGGGGCTTTGAAGAGCGCGAAAAGCTGATGGTGTTCTATGAACGGGCTTGCGGTGCGCGTCTACACGCCGCTTATTTCCGCCCCGGTGGTGTGCATCAGGATCTGCCTGATCAACTACTTGAAGATATCGACACATGGGCGATTGCGTTTCCTAAGCTGGTGGATGACATCGACACGCTGCTGACTGAAAACCGTATTTTCAAGCAGCGTAACTGCGATATCGGCATTATCACCGAGCAGGAAATCCTTGATTGGGGGTTCTCTGGTGTGATGGTGCGCGGCTCTGGCCTGCCTTGGGATTTGCGTCGTTCGCAGCCTTACGAGTGCTACAACGAGTTTGAATTTGAAATCCCTATCGGCAAAAACGGCGACTGCTATGATCGCTACCTCTGCCGTATGGAAGAGATGCGTCAATCCACATCCATCATCCGCCAAGCCATCGCAAAACTGCGCGTGGAAAAGGGTGACGTGATGGCCCGTGGCAAAATGGCCCCGCCGACACGTGGCGAGATGAAGACCTCGATGGAGGCGCTCATCCACCACTTTAAGCTTTATACCGAAGGGTTCCACGTGCCAGCGGGCGAGGTTTATGCCAGCGTTGAAGCGCCAAAAGGCGAGTTCGGCGTGTTCTTGGTGGCTGATGGATCGAACAAACCGTATCGTGTAAAAATTCGTGCGCCCGGATATCTGCACTTGCAGGCGATGGATCACGTGGCCACAGGTCACCAACTGGCCGATGTGGCCGCTATTATCGGCACCATGGACGTCGTGTTTGGGGAGATTGACCGATGATGCGCTCAATTCTGATCCTGACTGCCATATCCTTGTCTGGCTGTATGTCCGTGACGGATTTCCGTTCGGGCATGGGCGGCGCGGGCGGCGGTTCTACACAATCAGCCGTAACGCCAGTCGTCGCGCCAATCATGCCCGCACCTGTCCCTGTGACCCCAGTGCTGACCGCAAAAGAGCGGTTGGTTTCTGCGATCGAAGGGCAGGGCTGTGAGCTGAACGCGACCAACGTTGGTGCTGTTTTGACCAACGCCTCGATCACACGCGAAGAATTAATGCAACTCGTTCCGCCGCTGCAATCCGAAGGTCGGGTTGCTGTGTCGGGTAGCGGTGCGATCCGTGTGATCTCTTCTCAATGTACATGACGCTAAAGTGACCGGAACAAACTGATGCTGCGCAGACTATATCACGACCAGCCCGACGCCTTTGCGTTTACACCCGCAAACCAGAAATGGGCCGAGGCTCAGATCACGAAATATCCCGAAGGCCGGCAAGCCTCCGCGATCATTCCGCTTTTGTGGCGTGCCCAAGAGCAGGAAAGCTGGCTGACCCGCCCTGCGATTGAGCATATCGCGGCGATGCTGGACATGGCCTATATCCGCGCGCTGGAAGTGGCGTCATTCTACTTCATGTTCCAACTGCAACCCGTTGGAACTGTTGCACATATTCAGGTTTGTGGCACATTGTCCTGCATGATCTGCGGCGCCGAAGACTTGATCGGTGTGTGTAAGGAAAAGATCGCGGGCAAGGCGCATGCGCTGTCTGCTGATGGTCGTTTCTCTTGGGAAGAGGTCGAGTGCCTAGGCTCTTGTGCCAACGCACCAATGGCCCAGATCGGCAAAGACTATTACGAAGACCTGACCGCTGCACGCCTGAGTGAAATCATTGACGAACTCGCTGCTGGCAAGGTGCCCGTTCCTGGCCCGCAAAATGGACGTTACGCAGCAGAACCTTTGTCTGGTTTGACCAGCCTTAAGGATCATGACAGCGGCAAGAAGCAATATAACGCTTCCGTGCAATTGGCTGTGGATATTGGCGATACTGTGAAGCGGATCGACGGGACAGAAGTGCCGTTGTTGACGCCGTGGTTGGGGAAAGGCGGCAGCAAGCCAGCCGCTGCGAAAGCCCCTGCAAAAGCGAAACCAGCAGATGCTAAAGCTGTGCCTGTTAAGTCCGCGGAAAAGGCAACCGCCGCCTCTGCGGCTGTGAAGCCTGCGCCAACAGCAAAACCTGCCGCGAAAGCCAAGGCCGCGCCAAAGGCGAAAGCCGTTGAGGCCGCACCATCGGAGGGCAAAAAGCCACGCTTGATGGCCGCACCGCGCAAATCAGGCGCAGATGATCTCAAACTGATTTCTGGCGTTGGTCCGAAACTTGAGGGCGTCTTGAACGAACTTGGCTTCTGGCACTTTGATCAAATTTCAAAATGGACGCCTGAAGAGATTGCTTGGGTCGATAGCCGTCTGAAGTTTAAAGGCCGTATTGAGCGCGACGATTGGGTGTCACAGGCAACCAAACTCGCCAAGGGCTAACTAGATAGGGGTCTGTTTGCAACAAACCCCACAAAATAAGGTGTGTTTATGCCGAAAACCTTGTGTTTAGGGGACGTCGGGACCAAAAGGCATTTGCGACCTTGCGATGTGGCTGTCACTGCGTCGGAAAAGTCGTGAAACACGAGGGTAAGCCGCCGGCGTATAAGGCGCACCCTGAGGGAGATTGAAGACGATGACTGAAACATCACGAAACATTCCGCGGATTGCTTTTATTTCCGCGCTTTTCGGCATTCTGGCGGCGGTTGTTGCTGGTTGGGCCTTCACTTTTAGCATTCTGGGAGCGATCTTGATCGGCCTGCTCGTCGCGTTGATCGTGGCGATTATTCTGTGGCTGGGGTGGACTGAACCACAAGCGACTGCAACTGCTACAATGCCTGCTGTGTCTACAAATTCTTCGGCGACGACTGCTGTTGGTACCGATGCAGTGGCAAGCAAATCTTCGGCCGCAAGTGCTGCACCTGCTGCTGTTGCGACGATGCCGACGTCAACTCCTACCGCGAGAGCCGCGAATGAAGTTGCCGCTCCCGCCAAGCCCGCTGCTGCGAAAGCTGCCAAGCCCGCTGCTGCGAAAGCTGCCAAGCCTGCTGCTGCGAAAGCTGCCAAGCCTGCTGTTGCGAAAGCTGCCAAAC
>Ga0210307_1030223_pt1 | contig 20503 bp, 24 predicted proteins | sample R1073metaT_FD_159690 | JGI IMG/M metagenome (GOLD analysis project Ga0210307, IMG submission 159690) | Metatranscriptome of estuarine water microbial communities from the Columbia River estuary, Oregon, United States - R1073 (Metagenome... | ecosystem: Environmental > Aquatic > Marine >...
GACAACCAGCACATCCATCACCACGAATACCTGACCCACCGGCCGATCCTCTGGGCCGGCATCGCGTTGGCGGCGCTTGGCTTTTGGCGGTTCAGAGCTGCCAGACTAACAGTCTGGCTAAGTGTCGGCGCCCTACTCCACCTCGTGCTGGACACATTTTTGGGAGAGATCAACTGGAGCTGGCCTTGGGGCCAGTTTGGAGGGCCGTTGATCGTTGTCCCCGCAACGCAGTCACACTGGATATTGTCCTTTGTTCTGCATTGGACCTTCCTCCCGGAAGTTGTAATTTGCGCAATGGCGTTGTGGGTCTATCTGCGCAGGCGCTGAGCGTGGACAATGACAGCGCCTAAACCAAAGGGATGCGTCAAACGCGACCAATCTTAAAACCCCTTGATAGATGGTTGCGCATCGCGAAGAGCAAGGCCGCACCGGGCAAGATCGAAGCGACAGTCACTGCCATCACCAAACCTATGTCAGTCTGAAAACCGAAGAGCGCATTGATTGCCATGCTGATAGGCTTGCCATTTGTAGTCGTCAGGATGCGTGCAAAAACCACTTCGACCCACGAAAACATGAAGCAGAAAAATGCGGTAACTGCGATGCCCGAAGCAATCTGGGGCATGAGGATATTCCATATAAACTGTGGGCGCGAATAGCCGTCGAGAAATGCGGTTTCATCCATCTCCCTGGGTATGGCAGAGATGAAGCCCTGTAAAATCCAGATCGAGACCGGCAAATTAAACAGGCAATGCGCCAGCCCAATCCCGAAGACCGAATTCACAATTCCCAAGTTGGAAAAGAGTTGGAATATTGGCAGCGTGAGTACGACAGGCGGCGTGATCCGAAAGGCGATGAAGGCAAGGAAGAGATATTTGTCGCCAAGGAAGGACATGCGGGAGAACGCATAAGCGGCAGGGATTGCCGTGGGGATGGTGATCAAAATATTGATCAGCACATAGGCAATCGAATTGAGGAAAGCCGAGCGCAAGTTGGGGTCGGTCCAGATGCCCGCGTAATTTGAAAGCGTTAAGGTTCCGACTTCTGTATCGGGGGTTGGCAGTGTTGCTATGAAGCTAATCAACGTCATCTGGACAAGTGGTAGACAAGTGAAGGCGATGAAGATGACCAAAATCAGGCTCTTGATCGCAGGAAGATATAGCCGTGGGAATTTCATAAGATACCTGCCCTATCCAGTCGGCCTTGCGCTTTGCTAAACGTCCACGCCACGGTCAGAACGGTCAGGAAGTAGATCACAGAGCGCGCGGCGGAGGGGCCATAGTTGAAGGCCTTGATCTCTTCCCCAAGATCGACGGCGAGGAACAGGGTGGCACCGTTCGGCCCGCCTGCATTGATCGGGAAAGCCTCAGTGTAAATCATGAATGAATCCATGAACCGCAACAAGATTGCCATCAGCAGCACGTTGTAGAGTTTTGGAAGCTGAATGAAGCGGAATACCTGCCAAGAGCCAGCGCCATCAGTTGCGGCCGCCTGATAATGCGCTGCGGGAATTGTGGTGAGTGCAATGTAGCACAGGATCACCACAAGGCTCGTCCAATGCCAGACGTCCATTGCAATGATGACCGCCCATGTGTGCGCAACGGAAAGCTTCCAGTCGGCGGGCCAGCCGACTTGGGGAAAAAGCCGCCCCAGAAGGCCCGTGTCCGGATTGAGCAGGCTGAGCCACAGTGATGGGATCATGTTCCACGGCACAAGGAGCGGTAGCGCGATGATGGCGAGTGTGATCCCTACCCAGAATTTTCCTCGGGGAATGCAAAGAGCAATCGCGATGCCAAGTGGAATTTGTATCGCGAGGATCAGTGCCGAGAATAACGTGCTACGGCCAAAGCTTGCCCAGAAGCGACCAGACCCGATGATCTCTTTATACCATTCCGCGCCGACCCAGAAACGCGCATCCAGAATGAAGATTTCGAACAAGGAATAGTTGACCACTTTGATCAGAGGGATCAGCCCGATGAGCCCTAGCACAAGCGTTGCAGGCAATACGAAAATCCAGCCCGTGTTGTCGCGTCTTTTCAAACAAGCGCCTCCAAATGCTGTTCACCCTCGATCAGACGATGACCACTTCGGTTCCCCACTGGGCGCAATCGGCGATCAACTCCTTGGACAGGCCGCCGTCGGTGAACAGCATGGTGACATCGTTCAGAGAGCAGATCGTGAGCGGTGCTTTGCGTTCGAACTTGTTTTGATCGGCCACGACCATGACCTTGCGGGATCTTTTGATCGCTGTGCTGCTAACCATGATTTCCTGACTGTCAAAATCCAGCAAGTCGCCATCTGCGTCAATCGCAGAGCAACCGAGCACGGAGTAGTCAAACTTGAATTGCTTCACCATCTCCACGGTAAACCCGCCAACGATGCCGCCGTCTGCGCGCCGCAGAACGCCACCGGCCAAGATAATCTCACAGCTGTGATTTGCGGCTAGAATATTCGCGATGTTCAAATTGTTGGTCACGACCAGCAGGTTTTCGTGATCAAGAAGTTCCTGTGCCACGGCCTCCGTTGTCGTCCCGATGTTCATAAAGACCGAAGCACCGTTGGGGATTTCCTGCGCGCATCTGACAGCGATCGTCTTCTTGCCCGTCCCGTTTAGCTTGCGACGCTCCTCGTATTGGATGTTGATGACGCCCGAAGGCACAACCGCGCCGCCATGCACACGTTCAAGTCGCCCGCTATCGGCGAGTTCGGACAGGTCACGCCGGATCGTTTGGACGGTCACGTCATAGAGCTCGGCCAGACCTTCTACAGTGACCTTGCCATCCTTGCGGGCCAGTTCAAGAATTTCTTGCTGTCTGAAGTTCGTGACCATGACTTCCCCGCTGGCATTAACTTACCGCACGACAAGACTGGGCATTCGCGCCCAAGCAATAACTAACAACGATCACAGAAGGTCAAGTATTCGATTCGCGACAATGGGCTTGAGTTTCAGTGATCCCGAACGAAGCGAACGTAAATACATACCAATTCCAGCCATTTACCTAAAAACGAAATAAAACGAACATTCGTTATTGCAATGCTATATGAATCGGTTTTGATTAATCCAACGCCGCAAGCTGGGAGGCTGCAGCCAGACATGAATGCAGGGAGGCTTCATTGAAACCGTGTGAAACTCACGACGTAGTTGACCTTCTTGTCATTGGCGGCGGCATCAACGGTTGCGGCATTGCCCGTGATGCGGTCGGCCGTGGGCTGAGCGTTGAGTTGGCTGAAATGAACGATTTGGCCTCGGCTACCTCCTCTGCATCGACAAAGCTTTTCCATGGCGGATTACGATATCTTGAGTACTGGGAGGTCCGCCTCGTGCGTGAGGCGTTGATCGAACGCGAGACGCTCTTGCAGGCGATGCCACACATCTCTTGGCCGATGCGATTTGTATTACCATACCACGAAGACATGCGCTTTGATGGTGATACGCCCACATCGAAGGTCCTGAATATTGTCATGCCGTGGATGAAGGGACGCAGGCCCGCTTGGCTCATCCGCTTCGGGCTGTTCCTGTACGACAATCTTGGCGGACGTAAGATTTTGAAGGGCACAACCTCGTTGATTCTGGGCGGGACACCTGAGGGGGCACCCCTTGAGGACCGCTTTCAAAAGGCCTTTGAATACTCCGATTGTTGGATCGAAGACAGCCGGTTGGTCGCCCTCAATGCCCGCGACGCGCAAGCGCGTGGCGCAAAGATCAATGTCCGCACAAAGGTGACCTCCGCAGAGCAGATCGACGGTATTTGGCATGTAACCCTTAAGCCGAAGGATGGCTCCCCGCGCATCGTGAAGGCCCGTATGTTAGTGAACGCTGGCGGGCCTTGGGTGGAAAATATTATCCGCAACACCGTGCGGATCAACTCAACAGAAGGTGTGCGGCTTGTGCGTGGCAGTCACATCGTGACCCGCAAACTCTATGACCATGACAAATGCTATTTCTTTCAAGGTGAAGACGGGCGGATCATCTTCACAATCCCTTACGAGACCGATTTTACGCTGATCGGCACCACCGATGCCGATCATACAGAGCTGAACCAAAAGCCGGTTTGCACGCCCGAAGAACAGGATTACCTTTTGGCGTTCGCGTCCAAATATCTGAAAAAGGACGTCACAAAAGACGATGTCGTTTGGACCTATTCCGGCGTGCGGCCCCTTTATAATGACGGCGCAAGCTCGGCCACCGCGGCAACGCGCGACTATGTATTGAAGGTTGATCAGTCGGCAGGTGCGCCCATTCTCAACGTATTTGGCGGCAAAATCACGACCTATCGCAGACTTGCTGAGACCGCTTTGGAAAAGATCGCGCCGTTTTTTCCGAATGTGGGCAAGCCATGGACCGCTGGCGTGCCCTTGCCGGGCGGCAATTTTCCGGTGGACGGTGTTGCCGCGCTGACGCAGCGGCTTGCCGCTCAATATCCCTTTCTTAGTGCCGCTTGGGTCACCCGTCTGGTCAAGGCTTATGGTCTGGATGCATTCGATATGCTTGGCGACGCGAAGGTTGAAACCGATCTTGGTCAAAACTTCGGGGCAAACCTGACCGAGCGGGAAGTGAACTGGCTGGTTGAAAACGAATTTGCGCGGACTGCAGAAGACATAGTTTGGCGTCGCTCAAAACTGGGTCTTAGACTTACGGCGAACGAAATAGACGTGCTTGACGCGCGGCTGGCCACAGCGCCCGCTACGCCGTCACAGCAGCACGCAGTGTAAGCTGCGAAAAGGGAGAGAAAAATGCCACTTGTCTTAGAGGGTGTGTCGAAGGTCATGAATGGCCAGACACATATTTACCCCACTGATTTGGAGCTGCAATCGGGCACCATGAACGTGCTGCTTGGACCAACATCATCTGGCAAGACCTCATTGATGCGCCTGATGGCAGGGCTTGATGTTCCCAACAAAGGCAAGGTGATTTGGGGCGGCAAAGACGTCACGGGCATGCGTGTACAAGATCGCGGCGTTGCAATGGTGTATCAGCAGTTCATCAACTACCCCTCGATGACCGTCTATGACAACATCGCCAGCCCGATGCGGCTTTTGAAGCAATCCGAAAGCCAGATTGACGCGGCTTTTAAAAAAGCCGCTGACCTGATGAAGCTGACCCCGTTTCTGGATCGCAAACCGCTGGCGCTCTCGGGCGGCCAACAACAGCGCTGCGCGCTTGCGCGTGCTTTGGTGAAAGATGCGTGGCTTTCCATGGCTGGCGTCGGCGACAAAGGTGAGCCGAACGGCCTGCCCGTTGACGAGTGGGGCATTCGCGTAAACGAAAAGTCCCAGCCCGTCGGCTCGTGCGTTTCGCGCGGTGGTGATACCAATGGACCTGCGGCTGTTTATGCAGTGACCAAGGCTATAGAATGGCTGCAAAAGTACTCGCCGCCTGCTGCTGCCGGTATGACTTTCTCTGAAGCGGGTCCAATTCCTGCCCAAGGTAACGTTGCACAGCAAATGTTCTGGTACACAGCGTTTACTGCCGCGTCGATCGCACCTGATCTTCCTGTCATGAACGCTGATGGCACGCCAAAATGGCGCATGGCACCTTCCCCACACGGTGCATATTGGACCGAAGGCACCAAGATCGGCTACCAAGATGCCGGCTCATGGACGCTGATGGAATCCACGCCAGTGGACCGTGCGCAGGCTGCGTGGCTTTATGCGCAGTTCGTGACATCCAAGACTGTGGACGTGAAGAAAAGCCATGTTGGTCTGACATTCATTCGTGAATCAACGATCCAGCACGAAAGCTTTACCGAACGCGCGCCAAAACTGGGTGGTCTGATCGAGTTCTACCGCTCACCAGCACGGGTTCAATGGTCGCCAACAGGCACCAACGTACCTGACTATCCAAAGCTGGCTCAGCTGTGGTGGCAGAACATCGGCGACGCAATGTCCGGTGCAAAAACACCTCAGGAAGCGCTTGATGCACTTTGCGCAGATCAGGAAAAAGTGCTGATCCGTCTTGAGCGCTCCGGCGTGCAGGGTGATCTTGGTCCCGTGATGAACGAAGAGGTTGATCCTCAGGTTTGGTTTGACGCACCTGGTGCGCCACAGCCGAAGCTTGCAAATGAGGACGAAACACCTGTCACGATCGCTTATGAAGAGCTGATCAAATCCTGGCAGTAAGTTAACCATCCGGGGCCACGTTGTGGCCCCGGATACCCTGCCATCCACTTAAGTTTCAAAGGCAGTCGAATGGCGCACCGCTTTATGCAATCTTGGCATTCGTGCAACCAAATTCTCTGAGGCCAGAACATGACCCATATACTCGCAATTGATCAAGGCACCACATCAACCCGTGCGATGGTGTTTGATAGCGTGATGGATGTTGTGGCCAGCGAGCAAAAAGAGTTCCCACAACATTTCCCAAACTCAGGCTGGGTCGAACATGATCCGCTTGATCTGTGGGAAACGACCCTTGCCACCTGCCGTGACGCTTTGAAGAGCTCGGGCATCGAGGCCACCCAAATTGCCGCCATTGGAATCACGAACCAACGTGAAACCACGATTGTTTGGGATAAGTTGACAGGTGCGCCGATCTACAATGCCATCGTCTGGCAAGACAGACGCACGGCGGATCAATGCCGCGGGTTGCGCGATGCCGGCCATGACGAAATGATCACACAGCGCACGGGCCTTTTGGTCGATCCCTATTTCTCCGGCACCAAGCTGGGTTGGATTCTGGACCATATTGACGGTGCGCGCACCCGCGCCGCCAAAGGCGAATTGCTGTTTGGCACGGTCGATAGTTTCCTGATTTGGAAGCTGACAGGTGGCGCTGTCCATGCAACAGACGCGACAAATGCCGCGCGCACCATGCTCTACGATATTCGCAAAGGACGCTGGAGCAAATCTATCTGCGATCTGCTTGATATCCCCATGCAAATGCTGCCCGAGGTCAAAGATTGTGCGGCTGATTTCGGCCAGAGCGATGCGGCCATCTTTGGTACGCCAATCCCGATCTGCGGTGTCGCCGGTGATCAACAAGCCGCCACAGTGGGTCAGGCCTGTTTTGAACCCGGCATGATGAAATCGACCTATGGCACAGGCTGCTTTGCGCTTTTGAACACCGGACAGACACCCGTTGTGTCGCAAAACAGGCTCCTGACGACGATCGCCTATCAGTTGGACGGCAAACCAACCTACGCGCTGGAAGGCTCGATCTTTGTAGCGGGCGCAGTTGTGCAATGGCTACGCGATGGGCTGCAAATCATCGCGGACTCTGCCGAGACACAAGCCTTGGCGGCCCAAGCCGATCCGCATCAGAATGTTGTGATTGTTCCAGCCTTTGTGGGGCTGGGCGCGCCTTATTGGAATGCCGATTGCCGGGGTGCCGCCTTTGGCCTGACACGCAGCACGGGCCCTGCTGAAATGGCGAAGGCCGCGCTTGAGAGTGTGGGGTATCAGACCCGTGATTTGCTCGAAGCTATGTCCGCCGATTGGCAGGTGACGGGCGTGCAGTCAACCTTGAGAGTTGATGGCGGCATGTCGGCGAGCGATTGGGCGATGCAATTTCTATCCGATATTATCGGCGCGCCGGTAGATCGCCCTAAAATCAGGGAAACAACCGCCTTAGGTGCTGCTTGGCTCGCAGGGATGCATGTTGGCCTCTACCCCGATCAGGCGACGTTTGCCGCGCAATGGGTCTGTGATACAGAATTTGTTCCAAAAATGGATGAGGAGACCCGCCAGACAAAATATGCGTCGTGGAAAAAGGCCGTCCAAGCCACGTTGAGTTTTTAGGAAAGATATATGACCGACATGACCCATCGGTGCTATTTGACCCAAAGCACATAAGACCCCAGCCTGATCTTTCTGTTTGAGGGTATCGGGCAGGGCATCAAGCACGAGGTGTAGTGCCGCGAGGATGCCCAATAGAATAAATCTCGTCCCGCTGACACAAATGGCAAACCACCCCGTTTCCACCGACATGGCACGCGCATCATAAGGCATTAGATCAATGTTCTCATTCTCAAGCCCCCAAACCATCCACTTTGGACGTGGTCAGAGCCATCAAGCGGCGCGCATTGCAAAAGGCTTTGGCGATACTGTTCTTTTAGTTCATGGGGCCAATGCCAAGCGGGCGGAATGGCTGGTGAAGTCACTCCATGACGAAGCCCTATTAGTCAAAACAATCAGTTGTCATGGCGAGCCGTCTTTGCCCGATATCGAACGTGCCTTAGAGGGAATGCAGGGATTTCGTCCGACGGTTGTGATCGGACTGGGCGGTGGCTCGGTTATCGACTTGGCCAAGGCGCTGGCAGCTCTGATCCATTGCACTGGGCCGGCGCTCAGCTATCTTGACGTAGTGGGAGATGGCAGCACTCTTGACGCCCCGCCTGTCCCGATGATCGCAATGCCAACAACGGCGGGCACTGGTGCGGAAGTGACTAAAAATGCCGTTATTTCGGTGCCGGAACGCGGCCTCAAGGTCAGCCTGCGTGACCCCCGCATGATCCCGGAGGTCGCCATTGTTGACGCGGATCTGATGCAGGGCGCGCCGCGACATGTGGCCCTTGCTGCCGGATTGGACGCGGTTACGCAGGTGATCGAGCCCTTCTTATCCATCAAATCCAACCCAATGACCGACGCCATCTGCCGCGCTGCTATTCCTGTGGGTTTGCGCGTACTGCGCGATGTCGTCGAGGACGATTCCCCAGACGGGTGGGACAAAATGGCATGGGTGAGCACCTGTGGGGGGCTGGCTTTGGCAAATGCCGGCCTCGGCGCAGTTCACGGGTTTGCCGGAGTCATCGGCGGTAAGACCGATGCGCCCCATGGCGAAATTTGCGGGACATTGCTCCCCGCCGTTCTGGAAAGCCATTTGCGAAAAGCAGAAAATGACACCGAAATTCACGACCGGATAAGTTGGGTGCGAGGTCAAATTGACACCCACTTTGCCATGGGTCGTCAAGGTCACGGCATCGACGAACTCAGAGACTGGTCGAGAACACTTGGCCTGCGCACCCTCGGAGATTTGGGGCTTTCTGGCGATGATTATGATGCAGTAGCTGTTGCCGCTGCCAATGCGTCTTCTATGAAAGGGAATCCGTTTCCGCTGACTCATATGGACCTGATTGAGATATTGTCGGCAGCAGGTTAGGCAAACGATCCGCGGTCGACGATGGCCGCCTGTAATACCTAGCCCAGCTCCCGCTTCAGCCGCTTCAGAATTGACCGGACAATCAGCTTATGCGCAGGCCCGACAGCGAGCATGTAGAACCAGCCAAACCTGTTATGCACTTTGACCGATGACGTGATGATCAGCGACCCTGCGGACGTCGTGACGCAGGTGACAGTATCCAGATGGCGGTCGCGAGCGGAGAGCGTCAGGACGGTGTCGTTTACTGTCTCGACCAAGAAGAAATCCAGCTTGTCACCCGTCTGGACAAATTCGGGAATGTGTCCGCTAAAACCACCGATCTCCTTGACGCCAAACCACTTTGAAATCGCATCACGGACCTTAAAGGCAAAGCCGATCATCGGCAGGGGGTTCTTCATCAGAAACGTCCACACCTGCAAGGGGGTCATTGGCGTTTCCAGTTCAACCGACTGCTGATCGAAAAAATTCAGCTCAGCCTTCGGTGCAACCAACTCAATTTGGGTGGGTTGAATGGTGGTGAGTGAATTGGTCATGGGACCCTCCTGAACAAGTGCCGCGTCAACCCGGCACGCAGAAATAAAAAAGCCCCGCCGGTTTGGCAGGGCTTTTCAAAAACAACTCTGAAGCACCTCAGTGCAGCTTGGCGTCTACTTGCGCGATGCCATCGTCAATCAGCTTGTTACCGTCGGCAGCGGTCATCTGCTTGCCGATGATGTCACGCGAAGCGGCAATTGCGATCAAAATCGCTTGGTCCCGCACTTCTTTGATCGCCGCAGCTTCGGCAGAACCGATCTGCTCTACCGCAGCGGCCAGACGGCGCTCTACGGATTTGGCAAGGTCAAGACGGGCCTGTTCGCCCGCGGCAGCAGCTTCTTGCTTGGCGGCAGCAACGATACGGTCAGCCTGCTCCTGAACTTCTTTTTGCTTGCGCTCGTATGAGGCCAGCAGGGTCTGCGCGTCTTCGCGCAGCTTGCGGGCTTCTTCGATCTCGGTCTTGATGCCTTCTGCGCGCTTGTCCAGCATGCCACCCAAAAGGGACGGCACTTTGAAATAGAACAAGACTGCGATGAACAGCAAGAACGCCAGCAGCACAACAAAATCTGTGTTGCCTAGCGAGAAGAACGGGCCGCTTGCCGCGAAAGCAGGAGAAGCGGATGTTGCAGCCAGAACCGCGGCAGCAGTGGATGATTTTGTGAAACGCATGACGTTATCCTTTCATCCGTGAGGTCACAGCGGCGGTAATGGTCTTGGCATCTGCCTTACCACCCATCGCAGTAACAATTTCTTTAACGGTGTCTTTGGCGACCGTTTTCACGTTCTCCACTGCACCGGCACGAATTTCGGAAATCGCTTTTTCCGATTCAGCGGATTTTGCAGCAATCTGACCGTCAGCCTTTTCGATGGCTTTATCCAGATCGGCCTGCATGTCTGCTTTTGCTTCGGCGATGATACGTTGCGCTTCCGCACGTGCATCAACCAGAGCTTTGTCATAGGCCGCTTCTGCCTCTGACGCTTTTGCCTTCAGATCTTCGGCAGCAGCAATATCGTTTGTGATTGTGCCCTGACGTACGGCCAAAACAGCCGCAATACGCGGCAAAGCCACGCGCGACAGGATCAGGTAGATTGCGACGAGCGCAAGCACCAACCAGAATATCTGGTTTCCCCAAGTAGAGAAGTCCAGTTGCGGCATGCCTGGGCCTGCTGCTTCCGCAGCGCCGTGGGCGTCTGTTGCGGTTTCAGTTGCCATCATGGCCTCCTGTCAAAACATTTAATCCAGAGGGCGGCGCGATATCCGCACCGCCCCCAGCATAGGGAATAAACGTCAGTCGCTTATACAGCGAACATCAGCAGAAGAGCTACGAGGAACGCGAATATCCCGAGCGCTTCGGCGAATGCGATGCCGATGAAGAGTGTTGCAGTCTGCGAAGCAGCTGCGGATGGGTTGCGCAATGCGCCGGCCAGATAGTTGCCTGCTACGTTACCAACACCGATAGCGGCTGCGCCGGAACCGATTGCTGCCAGACCTGCGCCGATGTGTGCGAGTTCGCCTTCCATAGTAATTCTCCTATGCGTTGGAAGTTTAGATATTTGGCGGGCACATGCCCGCCTGTCGTTAGTGGTGTGGGTGCAGTGCGTCCTTGAGGTACACACATGTCAGGATCGTGAAAACGTAGGCCTGAATAAAGGACACAAGGACCTCCAGACCGTACATCGCTGTGATCCCGAGGATCGCGATGGGAGACACAGCAACCAATGCTGCAAAACCCGCGAAAACTTTGATAACTGCGTGGCCCGCCATAACGTTACCCGCCAAACGAATGGAGTGGCTAACGGGGCGCACGAAGTAAGAGATAAGCTCGATGATTGCCAGAACAGGGCGCAACGCAAGAGGCGCGGAGGCCACCCAGAACAAGCTCAAGAAGCCAGCGCCGTTTTTGACAAAGCCCAGAACGGTAACCACGATGAATACCGCGAAGGCCAGCACAACCGTCACAGCGAAGTGTGAGGTGGGTGTGAAAGCTGTTGGGATCAAACCAAGGAAGTTGGCGCAAACGATGAACATGAACAGGGTCATGATGTAGGGGAAGTACTTGACGCCGTCCTTACCGCAGATGTCCTCGACCATTTTGTAGACGAAACCGTAAGCCAGCTCGGCCACCGACTGCATACGACCAGGAACAACAGCGCGCTTGGATGTGCCCACTACCAGCAGCAGGAACACGGCTGCGACTGCAAAGCTGGTCCACAGCGCTGCGTTCGTAAACGTGAACCACTGAACGGGGCCATCACCGCCCAGCGGCGATACAATGAACTGATCCATCGGGTGAAAGACCAGACCGCCTTCTTCTGCGCCTTGTGCTTCTGTTGCCATGTCTAGGCCCCTTCACTCTCGTCACCCCTCAGGGTGGTTTAAACCGGCCCCTTGCGGGACGCTAAATATCTCCGGCCTCTTCGGCCACCTTCTTGTCCTGCATCTCCTGCGCAGATCGGAGCATCGTCTTTACTCCGGCCGCGAGGCCCAACATGACAAACAGCACCATGAATACAGGCAGCGTTCCAAAGAACAGATCCAGCCCGTATCCGATGCCGAAACCGATCCCGAGACCGGCCACAAGCTCTATCACCATCCGCCAGGCCATCTGGGCCTGAGAATAATGCTCATCCGCGCGGGGCTTTGGCTCCTGAGAGCCTTTGGCTGCTGCGATCCGCGCCTCGATCGCCGCCATTTCTGCCTTGCGATCTTGGTCGTCCATGCGCGCATGCCCCACTTGGATGTCTGTCGCAGTACGTACTGCGCACGCGCGCCTGAGTCAACGGGCAGACGAACAGCCTCAAGGTACTGAAAACAAGTGAGTTTACATACGGCAGGCTAGGATGTCGCAGGCTGATTTATCATATTTTTCGCGTTCACCTTATTCAACCATCCGGTTGATCTTTGTTTCGCACGGTCGTCAGGCACGCTATGACAGCAGATATGACACCTTCCCTTGATACCACTTTTGCCGCCCTATCCGACCCCACCCGCCGCGCCATCCTTGCGATGCTGCTGGAGGATGACATGGCCGTGACCGATGTGGCCGAACCGTTTCACATGTCACTCGCAGCGATCTCCAAACACCTGAGCGTTCTGACAACCGCGGGACTGATCAGTCAGGAAAAGCGCGGCCGCGTGAAATGGTGCAAACTGGAACCCGACGCCCTGCGCGCCGCCTCGGTCTGGATGCAGGGTTTTGGCCAGTTTGAACCGGTGCATCTGGATGCGTTCGAGCGGTTCTTGGAGGCAGAGCTGGTCCAGCGCGACGGCGCAAACGATACCGCCAAATAGAAAGGGAGCCCGCAGGCTCCCTCTATCGTCATTACAAAGTCAGCCGCTGCTAGAACACAAAGCGCACAATGGCCAAGACGATCACAACAAGGCCAACCAGATAGATGATACTTCGCATGATATATTCCTTCCCTGAACAATGATCCCACCCCCAAAGCGGGACGGAAGTGGTGGACGAAGCGACAAATGTGCGGCTGCACAGACCAAGTGGGGGACCTGACGCTCAGCCCAGCCTGACAAATTTCGCTTCGTCACCAAGGAAACGCATCGATCCGCATTCTGGTTCCCGCCCACAGGCAATTATTTATCAGGCACCGCAACGGCGGGAATGTCATCATCACGCAGCAGCAGCAACAAGGCCAGCACGGTCAGCCCTACACCGGCCAAGACCAGCAGCGGTGGCAGGCTGTTGCCAAAGGCTGTCTCCCACAGAATGACCCAACTGGGCACCAGATAGGTATAGGCCATCACCTTGGCCGAGGGCAGGCGCAGCGTGGCAAACTGTACCAACACAAAAGTAATCGCACTTGCGCCCAGCGCCACATAGAGAATTGTGATCCAGACCATCGGGCGTAGCGTGCTCCATTCGGTTGCACGAATATCTGCCGCCCCAACCAGCCCCAGCCAGAGCGACCCCGCCACAAGCACACCAAACGAGAATACAACTGCCGTCTCGCCACGGTTCAGGCGACGCACCAGCGGCGTGTAGACCGCATGCGCAATGCACCCGAAGAAAAAGATCACCTCGCCCCGCCCCACATCAAAGGCCAGCAATGCGGCCAGATCAGCGCGGAAAATTACCCACAGCGCGCCTGCGCCCCCGATGGCCAACGCCAGCAGCATCCGCGGCGTGGTCCGCTGGCGTAGCAGGAACCACGCAAACACCCCGGCCATGGCAGGCACCAGCGTGAACACCGCCGCCGACCGCACCGGCGCCGAGGTCTTGAGCCCCTCGAACATCAGCACAAAGTAAATCACAAATAGACCGCCCAACAACAGGTATCGCCATGGCGCCACAAATGCGCTGCGCGGAATACCCGTCGTCAGCAGTGCCACCGTGCCGACAGCGATTGCAGCAATCACAAACCGCACCGCATTTAGCGCCAGCGGTGCAATCTCGTTTGCAACCATCCCTCCCAGCGAAAAAGACCCCGCGACCAGCGCCGAGAACAGCAGCATCGCCAGATGCCCTTTTGTCTGCTCTGCGATCATACCGCGCGTCTCATAAATATCCGTCTTTGATATAGGCTTTCAGGAATTTCACCAGCGCCTGCACTTTGCTGGTACGGTGCAAATCAACATGGGTCACCAACCACAAGGGCGAGGCCCATTCGGCCTGCGGCTCTGCAATCTGGACCAGATCGGACCGCGCCGCCGCATCCTGCACCGTCAAAAACCCGATTCCCGCCCCACTGCACACCGCAATCCCCAGCGCTTGTATATCGTCACTGCGGAACACGATGTTCTCGCGCGGGACTGTCTGCCCCAACCAGCGGAAAAAAGGCGCACGGCTGTCGGGGTTTTCATGCCCCACAAAGCGATGTTGTGCAAAATCGCCCGGACCGTCCGGCATCCCGTGTTTCTCAATATAGCTCTTTGAGGCGTAAAGCCCCATGGCCTGATCCACCAGTGCCTGCGCGACATTGTCCGGCTGGTCGGGCGCGGCACCCGCCCGAATGGCCACATGTGCTTCGCCGTATTCCAGCCGGAACAGACGGTCTCCCGTAAGGTAGCGCACAACAACTTTGCTGTGTTCTTCCTGAAAGGCCGCCAAAAGCGGGGCAATACGCGGGGCAAGGGCGGCCAGCGATGTCACAACAAGTTCGCCCGAGACATCCGCACCCTGCCCTTTGATCCGGCTGACCAACTGGCCGAACTGGTCTTCGGTCGCCTGCGCCACGCGCAGAAGGTCTGTGCCTGCCTCTGTCGGCGTGTACCCGCGTGCATGCCGCTGGAACAACTTGACGCCCAATTGTTTCTCCAGCGCATCAATGTGGCGGATGACGGTCGCATGATGGACACCCAGCACATCAGCCGCCCCACTGACCGTGCCCAGCCGCGCAACGTGAAACGCAGTGCGCACTTCATCCCAGTTCTGCATAGTAAGGCTCCCGACCTTGAACAAAAATGCCATCTGCTTGTCGGCGCAGATACGAACATGCTTCAGACCGCCACTTTCCCCCATTCAGCCCAAAGTGCAACCCGTCGCGCCCCGCTTGACTCAAACGGGCTATGGGCCTACACGCATCCCAAATCTCCGGAAGCAGTGCCTTCCGGTCCTGAATAATTCAGGATCGCCCCCAGTCAGCGTGTTACGCCCACTGGGGCAAACTCCGTTGCCCCGTTTCATTCGGGCGCGGGGCATTTGTGAATTGACGTGGACGTTCCTACATTGGGAACAACCGCAACCGACCGAAAGGGGCATACGCCCATGTTTGAGAATCTCAGCGAACGCCTATCCGGTGTCTTCGACCGCCTGACCAAACAGGGCGCCCTGTCCGAAGAGGACGTAAAAACAGCCCTGCGCGAAGTTCGCGTGGCCTTGCTGGAGGCGGACGTCTCACTGCCCGTAGCGCGTGATTTTGTGAACGCGGTACAGGAAAAAGCCACCGGTCAGGCCGTCACCAAATCCATCACGCCCGGTCAGCAGGTCGTCAAAATCGTGCACGACGCGCTGATTGATGTCCTCAAAGGCGAAGGTGAGCCGGGCGCGCTGAAGATTGACAGCCCGCCCGCGCCGATCCTGATGGTTGGCCTTCAGGGGTCGGGTAAAACGACAACCACCGCCAAGCTGGCCAAGCGTCTGAAAGAAAAAGACGGCAAGCGCGTGCTGATGGCCTCGCTCGACGTGAATCGCCCCGCCGCGATGGAACAGCTGGCAATCCTCGGCGTGCAAATCGGCGTTGACACCCTACCAATCGTAAAGGGCGAAACCCCCGTCCAGATCGCCAAACGCACCAAGACCCAGGCCAGCCTTGGAGGCTATGACGTCTACATGCTCGACACCGCCGGCCGCCTGTCTATCGACGAAGAACTGATGCAACAGGTCGAAGCGGTCCGTGACATCGTCAACCCGCGCGAAACCCTGCTGGTTGTTGACGGCCTCACAGGTCAGGACGCCGTGCAAACCGCCGAAAACTTCAACCAGCGCATTGGCATCTCCGGTGTGGTCCTGACCCGTATGGACGGTGACGGTCGCGGTGGTGCGGCCCTCTCGATGCGCGCCGTCACCGGCAAGCCGATCAAATACGTCGGCCTTGGCGAAAAGATGGAAGCGCTTGAGACCTTCGAGCCGGAGCGCGTCGCAGGCCGTATCCTCGGCATGGGTGACATTGTCGCCCTTGTCGAAAAAGCCCAAGAAACCATCGAGGCCGAACAAGCCGAAAAAATGATGCGCCGCATGGCGAAGGGTCAGTTCAACATGAACGACCTCAAAATGCAGCTTGAGCAGATGCTAAAAATGGGCGGCATGCAAGGCATGATGGGCATGATGCCCGGCATGGGCAAAATGGCCAAGCAGGTTGAGGATGCAGGTCTTGATGACCGCGTGCTGAAACAGCAGATCGCCTTGATCAACTCCATGACCAAGAAAGAGCGCGCCAACCCTGCCCTGCTGCAAGCGTCACGCAAGAAACGCATCGCCAAAGGTGCCGGCATGGAGGTCTCCGACCTCAACAAGCTGATGAAAATGCAGCGCCAGATGTCCGACATGATGAAGAAAATGGGCAAAGGCAAAGGCGGCATGATGAAAGCCGCGATGAAGCAGATGATGGGCAAAGGCGGCATGGACCCCGCCGCAATGGCCCAAGGCATGGACCCCAAAGCACTGGAAGCAGCCGCCAAGCAGATGGGCGCCAAGATGCCCGGCATGGGCGGCGGCATGAGCTTGCCTGCGGGTCTGTCCGGCTTCGGGAAGAAGAAGTGATATGACCGATCCCGTAAAACGCGCCGCCGAAGTCCTCAAAGGCCACCGCGCCAGCATCGACCGGCTCGATGCCATCCTCGTCTACACGCTGGGCGAGCGGTTCAAACACACTCAGGCTGTGGGAAAACTCAAAGCCGAGCACGACCTTCCCCCGTCCGATCCAACCCGCGAAGCGGACCAGATCGCACGGCTAGAAGATTTGGCGAAACAGGCCGATCTGGATCCTGAATTCGCCAAGAAGTTTCTCAACTTCATCATCGCTGAAGTCATTCAGCACCACAAACAACACCAAGATAAAAACTAAGGAAATCAATACCATGTCCATGAAAATCCGTCTCGCCCGTGGTGGCTCCAAGAAGCGCCCGTTCTACCGTATCGTTGCTGCAGACAGCCGCATGCCACGCGACGGCCGCTACGTTGAAAAGCTGGGTACATACGCACCCCTGCTGCCAAAAGACAGCGAAGACCGCGTGAAAATGGATGCCGAGCGTATTGCTTACTGGCTGAGCAAAGGCGCGCAGCCAACAGAGCGCGTTCAGCGTATGCTGGAAGCAGCAGGCATCAGCCCGAAGACCGAGCGTAACAACCCCACAAAAGGCACACCCGGCAAGAAAGCCGCAGCCCGCGTGGAAGAGAAAGCCGCCAAGGCCGCCGCAGCAGAAGCCGCAGCAGCACCAGCCGAGGCACCTGTAGAAGAAGCAGCTGCAGAGTAAGGCAGCAAAAGGTTAGTCCGGCATGCATGCGTTTTCCGCTGATTTCCGTGCCGGACTGACCGATCTGATGCGGTGGCGCCGCGATGTGCGCCACTTCCGCACCGATCCCGTGGAAGAGGCACTTGTCCAAGAGTGCCTCTCCACACTTTCACTAGCTCCCTCCGTTGGCCTGTCAGAGCCATGGCGCATCATTCGCGTGCGCTCGGCTGCTGCCCGCGAAGCCGCGCTTGAGAATTTCCAGATTGCAAATGCACAGGCCCTCAAAGGATACGAGGGCCAGAAGGCCGAGCTTTACGCCGGTCTTAAACTCTCCGGTATGCAAGAAGCCCCCGAACACATCGCCGTCTTTTGTGATGACAGCACCGCAAAGGGCGCGGGCCTTGGCGCAGGGACCATGCCGGAAATGCGCCGCTATTCGGTTGTCGGTGCCGTCACGCTGATGTGGCTGCATGCGCGCACGCTGGGTCTCGGCATCGGCTGGGTATCCGTGCTTGACCCCAACCGCCTGTGCCGTGATCTTGATGCACCAGAGGGCTGGTCGCTTGTCGCATACCTTTGCCTTGGCTGGCCGCGCGATGTATCCCTGACACCAGAGCTTGAAACCAAAGGCTGGGAGGCGCGCGCCGCAGCCCTGCATATCGAGGAACGCTAATGTTTCGACTGCTAAAACTCATCTTCGTGCTGGCCATCGGTGCCATGCTTGGCTTTTTCTTTAGCGGCATGCTGATGCGCGCCGAATGCAATGCAAGTGGCGGCCAGATCGACGGCATGATCTGCGTAAGCGCGGAGATGATGCAATGAGCGAGAGCCATATCTGTGTTGGAGTTATCTCCGGCTCCTACGGCGTGCACGGTGAGCTGCGGATCAAAAGCTTTTGCGCCGTCCCCGAAGACATCGAGAAATACAGCCCCCTGACTGACGAAGCTGGCGAGCGTGAATATATGCTGGCCATCCTGCGCCCGATCACAAACGGGTTTTCGGCGCGTCTGCCCGAGATTTCTAACAAGGAAGATGCAGATACGCTGCGCGGCACCAAGCTGTTTGCTCGCCGCGAGCAGATGCCTTCGCTGCCGGATGACGAGTTCTATCATGCAGACCTGATCGGGCTTGAGGTTTATGACACCGGCGGCGTGCTGTTGGGCCGCGTCAAAACCGTTCAGAACCATGGCGCCGATGATTTGCTGGAGCTACAACTGGCGGGTACCTCAACGACCACTTTCCTGCCCTTCACCAAGGCCTCCATCCCCACCGTTGATCTGGCAACAGGGCGCATTGTGGCCGATCCCCCAGATGGGATTCTGCCTGAGGCGGGCAAGACCTCTGGATAACGTGCGATCTTTGCCTATCTATTTAGGGTGTGGGTGAATACCCGCACCCGCCTGAACCAGCCCAAAGGAAGCCCCTCATGAAGTCCCGCAAGATCATCATTCATGCAGGATTTCACAAGACCGGCACCACCAGCCTGCAACAAAACCTGCGGGCCAATCGCGCAGTACTGCGCCCCGATATCCGTCTGGTTTTGCGGCCAGGCATGACCGCCCTGTGCGAGTCCGCCCGTGCCTACAGCCGGTCACGCGAAGATTACGATCTGGGGTTGGTGAAATACGAGGCCGCACTTCTGGTCGAAAAATTACAGAACGAAACCGCAAGCACGATCATCATCAGCTCTGAAGACCTCAGCGGACATATGCCAGGCCGTCACCGCCTGCACGGCTATGGGGCAGCCCCGCACCTGATGGGGGCGATGGTCATGGCATTCAAAACTGCTGCTCCCGATGATGCGATCACCTTCTTTTTTACAACCCGCACCCGCGAGGCATGGCTGCGCAGTTGTTATGTACAACACCTACGGGCCGCGCGGATGATCTGGGACGAAGCGGATTACATGAAGCGCATGAAAACTTCCGCCGATTTCGCCGCGATCATTGACCAGATCAAACGCGAAGTTCCGGAATGTGAGGTGCTTACGACGTCCCTTGAGGAACATACCGCAAGACCGCTGGGAATTGCGGAGGCTCTGCTGGACCTTCTGGCACTAGATGAAAAACGCCGGGCGGCGATGGTCCCGTCAGCACTCCGCACCTCGGCGCTTCCAGCTGATATTCAGGCACAGTTGTTGGCGCTGAACCGCTCTGACCTTGACACTGCGGAGCTGAAAAAAGCCAAACGTGCCCTGATCGAGGGGGCAACCTGATGCCGCGGAAAATCGTGATCCACGCAGGGTTCCACAAGACGGGCACCTCCACAGTGCAGGCCGTGCTACGCGCCAATCGCAAAGCATTGATGCCCGCGCTGGCGATCCGTCTCAAAGGGCAAATGCAAGAGTTGATGAGTGCGACGCGTGGCTATTCGACATACGGCACCGATGAGGCGCTGGATAAGGTCAGCCGCCGCTTTGACGCGCTGCTGGCGGAGCTTCCGGGAATGCCGCGCCGGACGTTGCTGCTCAGCGCTGAAGAGCTGTCAGGCCATATGCCCGGTCGCGGGCCACTGGCAGACTATAGCGCCGCCCCGGTACTGGCCTATCTGTTATGGCAACGCGCGCAGCAGGCCTTACCAAATACCCCCGTTGTATTCTGCTTTGCCACACGCGCGCCCGCACCATGGCTTCGCTCGGCCTGGGCCGAGCATGTGAAATCATCCGGGATGACGTTGGGGTTTGACGAATTTTGCGCGCGATATCCCGATGCCGCTGCCCTTGATGCAACCGTAAGCGCCGTGCGTGGCCGCGTGCCCGCAGCTGTGCACAGCTATGCATTGGAAGGCTGCACAGACCTGCCCTTGGGCCCCGCAGACCCGGTGCTGGACTTGTGCGACATCCCCGCAGACATCCGCGTCACACTGACCCCGCAGCCACCACAGAATACACGTCTGAGTGAGGACACCCTTGCAGCCTTGCTCCACATCAACAGGACGCATAGGGACACAGATGCACGCAATGCCGC
>Ga0210307_1201176_pt1 | contig 20500 bp, 22 predicted proteins | sample R1073metaT_FD_159690 | JGI IMG/M metagenome (GOLD analysis project Ga0210307, IMG submission 159690) | Metatranscriptome of estuarine water microbial communities from the Columbia River estuary, Oregon, United States - R1073 (Metagenome... | ecosystem: Environmental > Aquatic > Marine >...
AATGCCAAAGCAACCAGCAAATACGCACCGACAATTTCTCCCAATGTCAGTTGGGTGCCAATGGAGATCAGCAACACCGTTCCCGGGATGGACCATGCCAGTGCTACGGGCGCGCGCAACCAAAGGCTAAGAAAGATACATGACAAACCCGCCCCCATCGATATCGCAAAGACCCACGACGTGAAAACAGCAGGCGGCACTGCCATCGCGTCAGCCGCCTGAAGATAGATCAGCAACGGACCAGAATACGAGATCAGCACCGCAAGAAATCCCGCGCCAATCGCGGTGCCGGATATGTCCTGCCACCATGAACGCATTGTCGCGATGATGTCAGACAAGGGTAGCATCAGTGGCGGCGACCATTTCGTCCATGCTCACCCCGTCAGCCAATTCCAGCACGTGCAATCCCTTGTCGGTGACTTCAAGAACACCGAGGTTGGTGATGATCAGATCGACGACCCCTTTGCCTGTTAACGGCAGCGTACATACGCGCAAAACTTTGCTGTCGCCGTGTTTAGAGGTGTGATCCATCACAACAACGACACGCCCCACACCTGCGACCAGATCCATTGCACCACCCATACCTTTGACCAGCTTCCCGGGGATCATCCAGTTCGCCAGATCTCCGTTTTCCGCCACTTCCATCGCGCCGAGAATGGCCATAGCGATTTTACCGCCGCGGATCATGCCAAAGCTCGTAGCGCTGTCGAAATACGAAGTTTGCGGCTGCTCGGTAATGGTCTGTTTGCCTGCGTTAATCAGGTCGGCGTCTTCGGTCCCCTCAATCGGAAACGGCCCCATGCCTAGCATGCCATTCTCTGATTGCAGCGTCACTTCGATGCCTTCGGGGATATAATTGCTGACCAACGTCGGGATGCCGATGCCAAGGTTGACGTACCAGCCATCTTGCAGCTCGAGTGCTGCGCGTGCCGCCATCTGATTGCGATCCCACATTATGCTCTCCTCACTGTGCGTTGCTCTATCCGCTTTTCGTGGCTGCCCTGAATCATACGATGCACATAAATTCCAGGCAGGTGAATTTGATCAGGATCAAGGTTGCCAACAGGCACGATCTCTTCAACCTCCATGATGCAGACCTTGCCGCACATGGCCGCAGGCGGATTAAAATTGCGCGCGGTCTTGCGGAAAATCGCGTTGCCCGTCGCATCCGCCTTCCATGCTTTGACAATCGACAGATCGGCAAAGATGCCCTCTTCGAGGATGTAATCCTGACCGCCCCAACTCTTCACGTCCTTACCTTCGGCAATCACGGTGCCCACACCGGTTTTGGTATAGAACCCCGGAATACCTGCGCCCCCTGCGCGCATCCGCTCTGCCAATGTGCCCTGAGGGTTGAACTCCAGTTCCAGTTCGCCTGACAGATACTGGCGCATGAATTCCGCGTTCTCACCGACGTAAGACGCCATCATTTTGGAGATTTGACGGGTTGCGAGCAGTTTGCCCAGGCCGAAATCATCGACGCCTGCGTTGTTGGAGGCGACTGTCAAGTTTTTGGCACCATGGGCCACAATCCCGTCGATCAGCAGCTCAGGGATGCCGCACAGGCCAAAACCGCCCGCCGCGATGAGCATGCCGTCCTCCAGCACACCATCAAGTGCTGCCTGAGCTGTCTCAAATACCTTTTTCATAGTGATATTTCTTTCAGTCCAAGGATTGCGCGTGCCTGCCGCCAGTTCGCCACTGGCCGCTCGTATTTCTCGCACAGCTCCGCCGCACGGGTCACTAGAGCGGCGTTCGACGGTGCCAGCGTGTCGCGATCAAGGCGGACATTATCCTCAAGCCCCGTGCGCGCATGTCCGCCCGAGGAGATTGCCCAGTCGTTCAGGGTGAACTGCTGCGCACCGATACCAGCCGCGCACCATGGCGCAACTGCGCCAAACAAACGGCGCACGGTATTGATGTAATAGTCGAACACGTCGCGATCCACGGGCATCGCATTTTTCACTCCCATTACAAACTGTACATAAGGCGTACCCGCCAGCTGGCCCTTGTCGGCCATATCCTTGGCCTTGAGGATATGCGACAAGTCAAACGCTTCGATCTCGGGCTTCACGCCGTGCTTAAGCATTTCGGCAGCGAGCCAGTCCACCAATGCAGGCGGGTTCTCGTACACGCGGGTCGGGAAGTTGTTGGACCCTACCGACAGGGACGCCATATCCGGCGAGAGCGGCAGCATGCCGCCGCGCGTCTCTCCCGCGCCCGAGCGTCCGCCGGTCGAGAACTGGATGATCAAGCCGGGGCAGTGTTTCTCCAGTCCTTCCTTTAGGCGCGCGAACTTCTCGGGGTCCGAGGAGGGCGTCCCGTCGGCGTTGCGCACATGGGCGTGGCAGATGGTGGCCCCCGCCTCGAACGCCTCGTGGGTGCTTTCAATCTGCTCGGTGACTGTCACAGGCACGGCAGGGTTGTTTGCTTTTGTCGGCAATGACCCTGTGATTGCCACGCAGATGATACAAGGCGTGCTCATGCGGTATCTCCCGCAGGCATCCGCGCCAGTGCATCGACAAAGAACGGACGAAACCCGTCAGGATGCTCGCTCATCGGGAAGTGGCCCAGCTCGTCCATCACCGCGATTGTCGCACCGTCGATGGCATCCGCAGTGCGCTGCGCGTCTTCTGGTGTGCAGGTCAGATCATAGGCGCCCACGATCAGATGCACGGGTGTCTTGGCAGTGTTGATATCGCCCAGACGGGCAATCAGGCTGTCATCCTTGGTGTAGAAGCTCAGGTCCCCACGAAACACGCCCGGACCACTTTGCATGAACATCCACAGCGTATTCCACCGCTCGGCGTTGGGCGCAAAGGGCGAGATATTTGCAGAGACGAGCGCCGCACCCATTTCGCCACCATGAGCATCGGGACGGTGGAACCAGTCGATATCATACCATGCGGGTTGGAAATCCGACGCTTCGATGGCGATGAAGCCGCTGAATTTATCCGGATGCAGTGCCGCAAGTTGCAGCGCAATGCGGCCCCCCATTGAGCAGCCTGCCAGAATAGGGCGCTCCAGCCCAAGCCCGTCAATCACAGCCAGGACCGTCTCGATATAGGCCTCGGTGGTAAGCAGATACTCCTCTGTCTCAAAGCCTTCAGGTGGCAAGGATTTGCCGTGCCATGGGAGGTCAAATGCGATCATGCGATTGTTCGCGGTAATGCCCGCATCATTCATCAAGTGGCGCCACTGACGCGTGTCCGCACCCGCCGTGTGCAGGCATAAGACAGGACGGCCCTTACCCGCTTCCTCAAAATAAATCCGGCGAAGTGCCCCTTCTATGGTGACGGTCAGGTAGCGGCCTGTGATTGGTTCAATGCTCATACTGCGTCCTCCCGCTTGGCGCGGGGAAGCGCCATAAATTCTTTGAAAAACCGCAAGTTTTTGACGAGGCACAGGATGTCACCGTCAATACTGCCACGACCGATCTTCAGCAGACCAAATATGTCGTGAAACCCGGGCGCGGGCAGTGGATGCCAGAACTGCTCAAGCGCCTCGGCGTCGGTGCGCAGCGCAAAGCGCCATGGTGTTTTGCGGCTGGGGCCTGCGGTGACCTGCGCCAGATGACCTTTCTCAAAGGTCAGGTAAATCTCTTCATCACCTACCTGAATAAGGATAATCTCGGAGAACAGGCGCCCGAGGCGCAGCAGGTGCGGTGTCGCCTCCAGCTTTGCCTGCAAGCTGTGGAAGGTATCAATCATCTGGTTGTCCTCTTCATATTCCCGACACTGTGGTGCCACGAGGGCGGGCTGCACTGCCATACCGATATGGGTATTACGCGATACCGCCCACGGCATTGGATCGTCGGCCCCTCTCGCAGATGGTACACGCCAAGGGTCGTCCGCCGAGGCGCCCAAACCGGCATCAACATTGCCACTTTGGAGGAAGAAAAATGGGTATCGTCAACATCGACAACATCAGCGACGTCGTCATCGCAAGCTTGGGCCAGCACGGTAACATCACCGATCGCCAGCGCGAGATCATGTCATCCCTCATCCGTCACCTGCACGGGTTTTGCAAAGACGTAAACTTGCAGCATGGAGAATTCCTTGAGGGCTGTGAATACCTCAAGCGTGCGGGCCAGACCTGTGACGAGAACCGTCAGGAATTCATCCTGTTGGGTGACATTCTGGGTGTCGAAGTACTGGTGGATATGTTGTCCAACCCCGTTGACGGTCCCGAAAGCGAAAGCACCGTGCTTGGCCCCTTCTACCGCGAAAACCCGCCGGTTCTGCCAAAAGGTGCCTCGACCATCAAAAAGCACTACGACAACGAAGAGACCGCCTATTTCGAGGGCTACATCCGCGATGCAAACGGCAATGGCGTGGCAGGTGTGCAGATGGACGTCTGGGAAGACGCGCCAAACGGCGTGTACGAAAACCTCGACCCCGACCAACCAGAATACAACCTGCGCGGCCGCTTCGAGACGGACGAGAATGGCCACTATGCCTTTGTTGCCGTGCGTCCCGTGCCTTACCCGATCCCCGACAACGAAACGGCGGGCGAATTGCTGCGCTATATGGGCCATCATCCGAACCGTCCGGGCCACATGCACTTCATCATCTCCAAGGACGGCTTCCGCCCGTTAATCAGCCAGATATACGACTCCGAGAGTAAATGGCTCGACGATGACAGTGTGTTTGCGGTGAAAGAGAGCTTGATCGGTACATTCAAAAAAGCCGCACCCGAGCTGGAGACGGACCTGCACTTCGAGTTCGACTTTGTCATCAAGTCGGAGGCCATCGCGGCCGAGTAAAACAAAAAGTCTCCCTGAGACTGGCCTCCGCTGACGCGGGGGCCTTTTTTTATGCAAACCCGCGGTCTAAGGTAGCAAATAGCAAACGATCGCTTGGGAGGGCTGTTTGCGAAAAGACGCCATTTTCACGGGAGGGAAAATGAATTTCAAACAGATGACATATTTCATCGCTGTCGCGGAAGAACTACATTTTGGCCGCGCCGCAGAGCGTCTGGATATGGCGCAACCACCGCTGAGCCGACAGATCAAACAGATCGAGGAGGAATTGGAAGCGGTGCTATTCAACCGCGGGCGCAGTGCCATTAGCCTCACACAAGCGGGCGAAAAGTTGTTAGAGCGCAGTCGCGCGATCCTTGCGTTGCTGGACGATACAAAGCTGGAAATGCGCCGCCTTGGTCAAGGCGCGGAGGGGCGTTTGCGCATCGGCTTTGTCGGGTCCTCCACTTACGGGATTTTGCCCAATATCGTCAAAGCCTTCCGCGCGGCCTATCCCGCGATCAATCTCAGCCTGCAACCGCTGAACAATGCCCAACTGCGTCAACAACTGGTGGCGCGCATGATCGATGTGGCTGTTGCGCGCCCGGCGCTAAATGATGCGGAATTTGCGGTAAAGCATCTGGTTAAAGAGGATCTAATCCTCGCGTTGCCCGACACGTTAGACACAGGCACGCGCGAGATCGCCGACCTTCGGCGGTTGGAGACCCACAACCTGATCCTATACCCTGAATACCCGCGCCCGAGCTATGCCGATACAGTAATCAACGCCTGCACAGATGCAGGGTTTCCGGTGCCAAAGCGGGTGTTCACGATGGATTTACAAACTGCCCTCAGCCTCGTCGCGATTGGCGAAGGCGTTTGTGTTGTCCCCAGCTCGGTCGGCTCTGCGCCGCGCAACGGGATCAAATTCCTACGGATCGAGCCGGAGATTGCGCGCACTTCCCTGTCCGTCAATTACCGCATCGACGAACAGGGCGTCCATGTGCAGAACTTCATCAAAGTCGCACAAAACGTGGCTCGAGAGGCACGGTAGCGCCCCCCCGTTCTCAGACACCCAGCCATTTGTGCTGGGTTTCAGTATCTGCACGGATTTCATCAGCACTGCCGCTCCAGACGACTTGTCCCTTGCCAACGACCACCACATCATCCGCCAGCGATGTAGCAAAGCCAAAGTTTTGCTCGACCAGCATCATCGACAGGCCTTCGCGGCGCAGGTCCTGCAGTTTGTCATGGATCAGCTTCACGATGATTGGCGCAAGCCCCTCGGTAGGCTCGTCCAACACCAACAGGCGCGGATTCATCAACAGCGCGCGGGCGATCGCCAGCATCTGCTGCTCGCCACCCGACAGCTGCATGCCGCCATTGTCCATCCGCTCCCCCAGACGCGGGAACAGGTCGATTACCCGCTCGATCGTCCATTCTCCACCACCGAAGCGTTTCGATGCCAGCTCGAGGTTTTCGCGCACGCTGAGAGAGGGGAAAATATCACGGGTTTCAGGCACATAAGCGATGCCGGATTTGGCGATGTCAAAGGGGCGTCTGGCAATCGGTGCGCCATCGAATGTGATTGTGCCCGATTTGGTCGGCAGTAGCCCCATAATCGTCTTGAGCGTGGTGGATTTACCCGCCCCGTTGCGCCCCAAAATAGCCAGCACTCTGCCCGGCTGTGCGGTGACGTTCATACCATACAGCACTTGGGTTTCGCCATAGCCGGAATTCACTGCATTCAGTTCAAGCATCTTCCCAGCTCCCCAGATAAATTTCTTTGAGCAGATCAGAACCCCGCGCAGCATCAGGCAAGCCATCAAAGACCACCTCGCCATAGTTCAGGACAGTGATCGTATCGGCCACGTCAAAGGCGAGGTCCATGTCATGCTCGATGATCAACAGCGTCAGATCACGCGGCAAGTTGTTCAGGAGGTCATGGAAGCCCTTGGCCATTTCCGGGCCCACCCCACTTGTCGGCTCATCCATGAGCAAAACCAGCGGACGCGTGGCAAGCGCCACACCGACCTCCAGCTGGCGCCGGACACCGTAGCTGATCTCCGAGACTTTCGCATGCAGGAACGGCATCAGATCGACCTGATTGGCGACATCCTTGACGATCTCGCGCACCTCCACTTTGCCAAGGCTGTCCGACCATAACTTGGTTGCATTGCCCGTATGGATCGCAGCCGCAAGGCCGAGGTTTTCCTCGACGGTCAGCCCGTCGAACAGGGTGTTTTTCTGATAACTGCGCGATAACCCCTGCCGCGCACGCTTCGCCACGGGCAGTGCGGTAACATCCTCACTCGCCAGATGCACCGTGCCACTGTCGGGCGTCAGTTCGCCAACCAGCTGGTTGAACAGCGTGGTCTTGCCCGCCCCATTCGGCCCAAGGATGACCCGCCGCTCGCCGCGCTCAAGCTTGAACGAGACATTGCGGGTCACATGCACCGAGCCGAAGCTCTTGTCCAGATTCCGTGTCTCAAGCATCTTTTGTCACCTCCGTGGCTTTGGGGTTTGCCTCTACCGCTTTGTTGCGTGCGGCAAAATAATCTTCGATAAAACCGAAAATTCCATTGGTGCGGCTCATCACGACGCCGATCAGAATGACGCCGACAATCAGGTGCCAGTAGGTGGTCAATGAGCTTAGCTCGTGCTTGAGCACCACAAAGACTGCAGCTCCCACCAGCGGCCCGACCAATGTGCCAAGCCCGCCAAAGATCACGACAACCAGGGCTTCGCCCGAAACGGTCCAGGCCATCAAGCCGGGCGAGATATACATGATGTGTTGTGCTGCCAGAACGCCGGCAACGCCTGCAATCAGTCCCGAGATACCAAAGACATCGGCCTTCACCCGCCAGACGGTCAGGCCCAGAGCGCGCATCCGCTGCTCGTTGTGCATGACCCCTGAAAAGGAGCGGCCAAGACCCGAGCGCAGGACCATTACTGCCAGCCCGTACATCGCGACCAGTGCTACAAGGCAGAACAGTGCAAACGTGCGAGTGTCGTTCAGATCAACGCCGATGAAGGAAAGATCAAGACGCTCGATCCCGCCCAAGCCATCATCACCGCCAAAAATCGGCGCTTCGAAGACGTAGGAATATGCCATCTGACCAAAGGCAAGCGTGGCCATGATAAAATAAATGCCGTTGCTGCGCGAACAGATTGCACCGATGATCCACGAGATCGATGCCGTGATACCCACAGCAGCCGCCATCGCCACTGGCGGGGTCAGACCTGCCTTGGTGGAAAGCACAGCATAGCCATAAGCACCAACACCCATCAGCGCGCCGTGGCACAGCGAAACCATGCCGCCAAATCCGGCAACTATGTCAAGCGCCAGCACCAGAATGGCGAGGATCAGAATTTCGGTCAGAATCTCAAGCCCGAAGTATTGGGCGGTGAATGCCTGAAAAAGAGCGGCAGAGGTCAAAACCACCAAGGCCGCATACCGCAAAGGCGTGTGACGGAACATGATCTATCCTTTCGCCGGAAAGAGGCCCACAGGCTTGATCACAAGGACCGCAGCCAGCAGGGCGTAAATGAGAACAGAGGAGAGTTGCGGTGCCAATACGGCCCCAAAGGTCTGCACGAAGCCGTAGATGAGCGAGCCTGCTACAGCGCCCTTGAGCGAACCGAGACCGCCAATCACAATCACGATCAATGTCGGGATCAGGATTTGCAGACCCATATCAGGCGTGACGCTCAACAGCGGGGCAGCCACCGCCCCGGCCAGACCTGCCAGTGCGCAGCCCACACAGAAGACGCAAAAAAACAGACGTTCGACGTTGATGCCCAGACAGGCGGCCATCTCGTCGTTGTCGACGCCTGCCCGGATCATCGCACCGATTTGTGTCCGCCCCAAAACAAAGGCAAGACCAGCCAATACAACGAGGCCAAGAACGATGATAAACAAGCGGTAGGTCGGATACTCGACGCCGAGGAAGGCGAGCCGTCCGCCCAGTATTGCTGGCACTTCAATCGCGAGAGGCAGATCGCCCCAGACAATACGGGTTACATCCAAGAGCACGAAGATCAGGCCAAACGTAACCAGAACCTGCGCCATCGGCCCTGATTTGCGCATGCGCTGGATAAAGCCGGAGTAGAGCAGAACACCCACTCCTGCGACTGCCACAGGTGCCAGCAAAAATGCCGCCCAGTAACCCCACATCGTAGCAACAGACGCCGCGGCATAAGCACCAAGGGCATAAAGAGCCCCATGGGCAAGGTTCACGAAATGCATCAACCCAAAGATTACGGTCAGGCCGACGGATAGAAGAAACAAGAGCATCGACAGCTGTAGCGCGTTGAGCGCCTGTAGCGTCCAGAAGCCAAGATCGGTTGTCATTTTAGGACCTCCCCCCACATGAAAAACCCGGCCACAGAATGCAGCCGGGTTGTTGTTTTAGTTAGAAACTGGATCCATCACGCAGTCGTTAGCAGGATCGGCCTCGGAGGGCAGTTGGGCCAATACCTTTTGCGTGAGGCCGTCTGTGCCCGCAACCGTCTCGTAGACATAGATCGGCTGCACGATGTTGTTGGTTGCGGGATCAATCGATAATATGCCGCGCGGTCCCTCGAATGTGACCTGACGTAGAGCATTGGCGAGCGATGCGCGATCCGTGGCGCCCGCTTTTGTTGCCTCAACCAGCGCGCGTGCAGCATCATAACCCTGAACCGCAAATTCGGAAGGGGCGTGGCCGATTTTGGCCATAAAGCCATCTACGAAAACTGCGTTCGCATCATTTTCGATTGTCGGCACGTAGTGGGACGCCGCAATCACACCCTCAGCCGCAGGACCTTGTGCGTTTACATAAAGCGAGGACGTCAGGAAGCCCGACCCGTAAAGCGGCAATTCAGCTTTAAGGCCAAAACTGTCGTATTGTTTGACAAAGGAAATCGCTTCACCGCCTGCGTAGAAAACATAGACGGCGTCAGCGCCGCTGGATTTGGCTTGAGTTAGATAAGGGCCGAAATCCTGCGTCTTCTGGAAGGGCGTGAAATCTTGCCCGACGATCTCGCCACCTGCGGCAGTGAATGTCTGCTCGAACGCATCGATCATTTGACGACCGGCCGCATAGTCAGGTGCAAGGGTATAGACCTTGCGGATACCCTGCTCGTACATCCAGGTCCCCATCGGGCGGTTCACTTGGCCGTTGGAGAACGACATGCGTGTGATGAAGGGGGAGCAGTCTGCACCCGTTGCCTCGTCATTGCCCGCGTTTGACACGATCAGCGGCACACCTGCACCGTGAACCATATCACGCACAGCCCCCAGAACGCCCGAACTTACGATGCCCGTGATCACGTCCACTTCGTCTTGCAAGATCAGCTTTTTAGCTTTGCCAAGGGCGACCGGCGGTTTAACTTCGGTATCCTCGCGGATGATCTCGAAGGTGGCATCTGTCTCGCCACCGAATTGTTCCAGACCCAGCGCAAAGCCTGCGTCAATCTCGTTGCCAAGCGCCGCGTAAACGCCGGAGTATGGCAGCAGCAAGCCGATCTTGATGTCCTCGGCGGTTGCTGTGGTCGCGATAGTGGTGGCAAGGCCAAGGGCCGCCAGTGTTGTCGTTTTCATGTTGGTTCCTCCAGTTGATTTTTAGACCGTTCTTATGACGGTCTATCCAAGATCGCCGCCGCCCACGGGCACAGTGAGGCCCGTGATGTAGGAAGCATCATCCGACGCCAGAAACAGGATTGGCCCTGCCTGTTCGTCGAGTGTTCCGTATCGTTTCATGGGCGAGGACTGGATCGTCTGGTCGACGATGGTCTGGTACCAGTCCGCGCGTTGTTCCTGCTCTGCATTCGGGTTGCGCGGGGTCACACGTTCGGGGGCTTCGGTGCCGCCCGGTGCCGTGGCTACAACGCGAATGCCGCGCTCGGCCATCTCCCACGCCAGACTGGCAGTGATGGCATTCACGCCGCCCTTCGCCGCTGCGTAAGGCACACGATTCAAACCACGCGTAGCTATTGAGCTGACGTTGACGATCACGCCCGATCCTTGGGGCAGCATCCGCTCGATTGCGGCGCGGCAACAATAGAGCGTCGGGAACAGCGAGCGGCGCACTTCAGCGTCGATCTGCTTGGGCTCGTAGTGCTCATATGGTTTGGCCCAGATGGTGCCACCCACGTTATTAACCAGAATGTCTATCCGGCCCCAAAGGCTCTGGGCCTTTGCCATGGCTTCTTCACAGCCGGCCCAAGTCTCAAGATCGACATTGATCGCCTCTGCCGTACCCCCGCTGGCGTGGATCGCTGCCACCACATCGTCGCGCGCGGGCGAGCGGTCGACGATGAGCACCTTCGCGCCCTCTTCTGCCGCACGCTCGGCCACACAGCGGCCGATGCCCTGGGCGGCACCGGTCACGACCATCACCTTGTTTTCAAAGCGGCGGCTCATGCGGCATCCGCCTCTGTTTCTGTCGGGTTGAATTTCTCGAAGTAGAAATTGGCAGGTTCCACACCCAGCGTGCCAAAGTGGCCGCGCACCGCATCCACCATGGGGGGCGGACCGCAGAGATAGACGTCGACGTCACCGCCGTTCAAGTCATCGGCGGAGACGTGGTCGGTTACGAACCCTTTACGCTCATGCGCATCCTCTTCAGCGGCCAGAACAGTGATTACGGTGACATTGCCGATCTGCTTGGCAAGCGCATTCACGCGGTCCAGTTCCACCAGATCAGCGGCGCGGGTGGCTGCATAATAGAGGGTGATCGGCTGGTCGTTACCTTGCTCTGCCAGATGCTCCAGCATCGACAGGAACGGTGCAAGCCCCGTGCCACCGGCCAGCCACAGCTGCGGACGCTCCATCGGGCGCAGGTAGAAGGTGCCCATCGGGCCGGTCAGCGTAATCGCATCGCCACCCTTTGCGCGCTCACCCAGATAGCTGCTCATCACACCGCCAGGAATGTTGCGGATCAGGAATTGACCCTGATCTGCGCCCGGTTTGGACGAGAACGAATAGGAGCGGTGTTTGTCCGTGCCCGGCACGCTGATGTTCACATATTGGCCGGGCAGAAAGCCCATGTTCTTTGCCATCTTCACACGCAGGCCGAACGAGGTCTCGGACAGGTGGTCCACGCCAAGCACTTCGCCAACAACAGGCTCGGGCGCTGTTTTGCAGACGGCAGACGTTGCCGGCACCCGCACAACGCAATCGCTTAGCGGTGACATCTGACAGGTCAGGACATAGCCTTCGGCGGCCTCCTCTTCTGTCATCGCTTCATCAAGGTAGAATTCAAGCTCGAACTCGCCCTTCTCGGCAAAGCACTTGCACGTCCCGCAGACACCATCGCGGCAATCCATGGGGATGTTGATTTTCTGACGAAAGGCGGCCTCGGTCACCATTTCATCGTCTTCACATTGAATGACGCGAGTGACGCCATCCTCGAAATTCAGGGCTACGTTATAGGTTGTCATGGCATACTCCTCCCTTGATCGGGCGCCCGTAGGTGGGCGCGCGCTGTGTCAAAAACCGCATTATTGGCCTGCGTTAGATGTGGTAGACGTCGATCACGTGGTGGATGTGGTCGTTCTTGAGCACGATTTTCTTGTCCGTGATCAAGGGCTTGGGGCCGGATGTATCCAACGTGTAGAACGACATCCCCCAGTGGCTGTCCGTGGTGCCATAGCGGTAGGTCAGCGTGAGCCAGTTAAAGCGCAATTTGATCTGCGTCCCCTCGCGGCTCAGCACCTCGATGTTGGCAAGATGGTGCTGGGTGCGCGGCTCTGGCAGGGACGTAGCGGACGAGCGATCCGTTTGAATGCGGAATACGCGATCTTCGATCCCCGACTTGTTCGGGTAATAGATCAAAGACATCTCGTTTTGCGGGTCTTCGGTCAGCATGTCCTCATCGTCCCACGCGGGCATCCAGAACGGGCAGTCGGCGTGATAGAACCCCAGCCATGTATCCCAATCGCGGTCATCCAGAGCCCGCGCTTCGGCATAAAGGAACGACTGGATGTCTTCGAACCCCAGTGATGATGTCTTCTCGAGTGTTGCAGTTGTCATGATCTTATCTCCTCATTCAGCCGCAACTTTGGCGTTGGCTGCGTTTTCGCGTTCTTTGGCAACGGCCTGTGCCATACGCTCGGCCCATTGACTGTGCTGGATCACGAACAGTCCCTCGTCCTCGGTGCGAGCGCCGGACAGGATCGGATTGATCCCCAGTGCTTTTGCATCTTCGTCCGGCCCTTCGATCCACTGGGTTGCACCCCGGCAGATGTCGTTCCATTTGGCGTGGGCCGCCCCTGCGTAGCCACGCTGGGTCGCGCGGAATTCCTCGGTATCATCGGGCGTCGCCATGCCCGACGCGTTAAAGAAATCCTCATACTGGCGGATGCGCAACGAACGTGATGCCTGATCTTCGCCTTTGGGTGCGATGCAATAGATCGTGACTTCGGTCTTATCGACACTGATCGGGCGGAACACGCGGATCTGGCTGCTGAACTGGTCCATCAGGAAGACGTTGGGATACACACACAGGTTGCGCAACACACCGACCATCCATTCTGCCTTGGTCTTGCCGTAGGTCTCGGTCCATTCGTCCAGACGTGCATAGTTTGGGCGTGTGGTCGGGTTGTCCCATGTGGTCCACAGCAGCAGGTGACCGTTCACATAGGAATGGAACCCACCTTTTTGCTTGGCCCATTTGGAGGCGTCGGTCGCTTTGATATTGTCTTCTTTTCCGTCCACGGTGCGGTGTGATGTGGTGGCGACGTAATTCCAGTGAACCGCCGAGACGTGATAGCCGTCCGCGCCATTCTCGGCCTGAAGCTTCCAGTTACCATCGAACGTATAGGTGGAGGACCCGCGCAGCACTTCCATGCCGTCCTCGGACTGATCAACGATCATGTCGATCATCTTGCAGGCCTCGCCCAGATATTCTTCAAGCGGGGCAACATCAGCATTGAGCGAGCCGAACAGGAACCCGCGATAGTTCTGGAACTTTGCCACTTTCGTCATGTCGTGGCTGCCGTCCTTGTTGAACTGCTCGGGGTAGCCGGCACCCTTGGGGTCTTTTACCTTGAGCAGTTTGCCAGTGTTGGCAAAAGTCCAGCCGTGGAACGGGCAGGTAAATGTCTTTTGGTTGCGGCGCTTGAACCGGCACAGCATCGCACCGCGGTGCGAGCAGGAGTTGACCAGCGCATTTAGCTCTCCGTCCTTGTCGCGGGTGATGACTACGGGCGTGCGGCCCATATGCAGTGTGAAATAGTCACCGGGGTTCGGGATCTGGCTCTCATGGGCCATGTAGATCCAGTTGCCCTCATAGATGTGCTTCATCTCCAGCTCGAACAGCTCTTCGTCTGTGAACATGTCGCGGCGGGTGCGGAAAATTCCCTTTTCAGGATCGTCTTGCACAATGCCGTCAAGGCGGCTTTCAAGCTCGTCGAGATTTGAATGGGTAAACATTTTCAGTCCTCCTCTGGGTGCCGCGCCTTTGTGGCTGGCGGCGTTTTGATGGTGTTAAACTTCCGCGAGGTGCTTTTGCGGGATACTTTTGTCGCGGTCGAAATAGGCGACCTTGTCGTCGTCGAGCGCCACGCCGATGCCGACCCCTTGCGGGACCTCGACGCAGAAATCATTGTATTTTATCGGTTCTGCCAGAATATCGTCGGTGAGCAGCAGTGGGCCGAACAACTCGGTGCCCCAGCTCAGCTTCTCCACGGTGCAGAAAAGCTGCAACGCCGCCGCAGTGCCCAACCCTGTCTCCAGCATGGTGCCAGCGTAAAGGCCAAGGCCCGCCGCCTGTGCGATGGCAATAACCTCGGAGGCACGCTTGAGCCCCCCCGACTGCGCGACTTTTACCGCGAAGACATCCGCCGCCGCATTTGCGGCTATCTCCAGCGCATCCTCGGGGCCGTTCAACGCTTCGTCCGCCATTACGGCAATCTCGTATTTCGCTGTCAGCTCGCGCTGTGCTTCAATGTAGCGGCTTTGCACAGGCTGCTCTACCAACTCACAGCCCGCATCCTGCAATCCCTTGAGGCCCCAGCGGGCATCGTGCAGCGACCACGCCTGATTGATGTCCACCCGCACAGAACCTGCATCGCCCACAGCACGTTTTATGGCGGCAACATGGGCTACGTCGTCACGCACCGAGCGTTTGCCGATCTTCAGCTTGAAAATGTTATGGCGGCGTGTCTCGATCATCTCCAGCGCCTCGGCGATATCGGTATCGGAGGAGCCGGATGCCAGCGTCCATGCAACCGGCATCCGCGCATGGACCTGCCCGCCAAAAAGTTGCGACACTGGCACGCCAAGGCGCTTTCCCAGCCCGTCCCAGAGCGCGATCTCGACAGCCGTTTTCGCAATCCGGTTGCCACGCACAAGTTTGTCCATCAGGTGAATTGCGGTGTTTACATCGTCCGCAGCTTTCCCCTTGAGCGCAGGCGCGATGTAGGTGTCGATGGCAGACTGAATGCTCTCGGGGCTCTCGACACAATATGTCAGGCCGCCGATCGTAGTACCTTCACCGATTCCGACTGAACCATCGGAAAACCTGATCCGCACCAAAACAGCCGTCTGCGAACGCATTGTCGCCATCGACAGGACATGCCCGCGAATGGTCGGGACATCGACAACTACAGTTTCAATCTGATCAATTTTGGTCATGCGGCGTCCCCTAGTAGCAATGATGCTTCGAGAATCAGAATGCGCAGGAGAACCTGTTTTCGGCGATACACGGGCAGGTCTTGGTTGATACCCTTTACGGCAGGACCGCCTTCGACAGCCGCAAAAGACGCTGGAAAAAGATTACGGTGAAGATCATGAAACCGATGTCACCAAGTAGATAGCTGTCGGATACGTTGCCAAAAATTTAATTGTATGAGCCGATAGAGAAAGTATTAGGCGGATCCAGACCAAATTGGCGCGCTTGTGCGCATCTAATTTTAAGTACTGTATTGAAAATATCTTATGACCGAACTCGCTGCTCTATCGAGCCTGGCGCATTTCCTCTAACGTCAGCTTTTAGTTTGATTACAAGCGTACTTCGCAAGGACAACGAAGGTCAGCCGTCCGCACATGCTGCGTTTCGCCGCGGGAGAAGCATAGAAAAGCTGTCATTGACCGAAAAAATGCCAAGGTCGGTTTTGTCCCGCATAGCAGTCATCGGCCCCACCAAATTGCTGCGCACCATTGCCAATGTCCGCTTCAGGAAAGCTGCGACGCTGCATTATCGGGGGCGCTCAACGGCAGCTTAGGGCCGTTCGCGTCGATCGCCACCAAGGGCGGAATGCAGTTTCCGCCGCAAACGCGAAATCAAGCCGCTAGTAGAGCCATGGCCTACATATGGCTTTGCGTGTGGTCGCCGCAAACTTCACAAACATTGCCTTATGCAACCCTTACGAGCTCAACTTACTACAGCGTATGATCAGTCCTCTTCGTCATTCTTCAGCGCTTTCATCAGCTCCCCTTGGCGGCGGTCATCCACGGGCAGATAGCTTGAAACGGTTGTGACGAAGTTTTCATGCCCAAGGTTTTGCGACCATGCCTTTTGTGCATCCAGCGGCAAATTGCGGTCGCTCATTTCCTGCCCCAAGGTTTTGCGAATGCTGTGCGGAGTGTAGGCAGGCAATTGAACTTGCATAAAAGCGCGTTTGAACACTTTGTTGACCTGTGATGCGTTGGCGTAGATGTCACCCGACAGCGCGTCAAAATTGAACTTTCCATTCACTAAGCGGCGCTGAGGTTTCGGAAACAGGGCATCTTCAGGACCATACATTTTGTCATGTCGCAAATAGTTCACCCATGCCGTGAAACAGCGCAGATAATCAGAATGCATGGGAAAAAACCACGTTGTGAAGGTTTTGTTGTTCTTGGTTTTAACCTCGCCCCCTTTTTGAAACACATGCCCGTCAATCAAGTTGATATGCTTGAGCCGAAAGGACGCAACAGCTCCCGCACGCGCGCCCGTCATCACCACAAATGCAAACATAGCCTTATCGCGCCGCTCAATTTCAGTGCGCTCTGACATGGCTTGAAACGCGTGATAGGCGGCTTGCGTCGACGGAAACTGAACAGGGTTTTGGGCATGGGCGGCAATGGCGTCTTTGGCATTGTTGTTGAAATACTTTGCCTCAGCATAAGTGATAACTTTTTTAAAACCCTGCCGCCCCGCCAACCACTCAAAGAAGTTACGCACCATGCGCAAAGTTTGATCCACAGTGCTATAGCTCAGAGGTTTGCCATGGGCGTTTTTGGCCCGCTTCAAATGGTCTTTAAATTGCCGCGCCTGTTCGATCCTGAATTTCTTGAAAGGTTTGAATTTGGTGCTCTCTTCGAACTTCACCAAGGCCGCGCGCACTTTATCAATGGTGTTTTCATCGCGCCCCTTGGACTCACGCAAATAGTATTCGTAATCGATTTTAATTCTTTCGTTTTCAGCGTTAAATTTCCGCATGTCTTCGCGTCCTTTGTGAAGTGTAAGTTTAAGAGGGGTTTGATGGGTTCTTTTAGGCCCAGCAAGCACACCCAAGCTTTCCAAGCTGATATGGCGCACGGCGGGGCAATCAGGTTTCCCAAACCGCAAGTCTGAGAGATCGAGACACCCCCTCCCCTTTGGCCAATAAGCGCCACATCAGGGCTATTTTGTGTGGGGACTGTCAGCGCTTGCGGCACCTTCAGGCACGATCTGGCAAATGCTCAGGACCGCCTCAAAGGACCGTAATTGCGCGGCACTTATGGTGCGACTACAAGCCCCGCCACAGACCTCGCAAAGCGTTTTGAGGCTACCCCCATTGAGGCTTGCAGGAAGATAATCCGCCATCGCGCCATAGGCCGCCCGTTGAGCTTTGCACCGCATGCAAAAGAACTGCCCATCCGCCAATGGTCGCTTGGCCTTTTTTTGGCGCGTTTGGATAAAATCTAGCGCCTGAAACCCCATGATTAATGTCGGGCGGGTATCATCAACGCGGGGCATGCCAGCTTTAAGCCAACTGCGCACAGTGGCCGTAGACACGCCCGCGACTTCGGCAAGCTCAATAACGGTGTAGGCTTTGTTTGACTTGATCCCGCGCGTTTTAATACGCTTGCTCACGCGGCCCCCTCCGAATTGGGATCAATGCGTTGAGCTTCGGCCCATGCGTTCAAGTCCGTGCCGCGATAGAGGATTTTGCGCCCTAGCCGATAAAAGGCCGGACCCATATTTTTGTGCCGCCATTGGGCAAGCTTTTCAGTGTTGCCAATGATCTCAAGTTCGGTATCGCCAAGAACGTAGTTTCGGTTTGCGTCGAATAGATGTGCCATTCAGAAATCCTTTTGGGTTGCTCTGTATGGCTCTGAATTATGGGCATATTTTTTGGCTTGAGAATAGCCTTGATCGTTCGCTTAAGCACTTTAAAAAAATGCGAAATCGCTTAAGCGTTTTTTGGGAACAAAGCTTCATATCGCTCTCGAAAAGGTGCACAAGAGCGCAAGTCTGCCTCATATTCTGCGCGAATTTTTGGAGTCTTGGGAATATCGCTCCTTCGTTTGGATAGGTTCTCCCATGCTTGCCTTAGAACTAGATTTTCTCCAAATTTATCAACATGATCCGCAAACGTTTCAATTTCCGTCATTAGATCGTTCAAGCGCTGGATACGCTTGGCTTTAGAGGTACTCCCTCCGCCGCTACCAGCACGCTCAAATTGCTGTTTTCGACTGACTAACGCGCTTTCAAAGCGAAATTTCCACTTATAATGCTCGACCATTCGTCCGACCAACAAAAGGATACGCATTTCCTCTATTGCGGGAGCAATTGCCCATTCATTTGCCTCAAACTGCTCGTTGGGCTCATTGAACGATTCTTCTTTGTACTTTGCCAACCGCAGTAGGCGTGAAATCTCATCCTCAAACCAAGTTTTAGAATATGGAACTAGAATATTTTCTAACCACTGCGGAAACGAATAAATGCCGTCGAAAACGTCAGGGTAGCCCGGCTCATTAGCCAAAAATTCATCAGGGATAAGCTCGGCGTTACACAAATACTCGTTATATTTCTCTTTAAGCGACGGCTTTATTGCTTCGACCCGCCGGTCGAAAAAGAGTTTAACTTTTTCAAAATTGAACCCAAACGGGTTTAAGCTAAAATACTCTCTGAAACTATCAGTTTCCAAGTAAAAATCGCCCGATGCCTCTTTGAGTAAACTACGTTCAGTCTGCGTTAACTCTGAAGGAACATCCTCCGAAGCCATAAAAAACGTTACCTCTTCACCCAATGGATTAGTTGAAAATAGGTTGCCCCTGTTTTGCTTGTTGAATGACATTTTCCGCCCAAGCATGTCGGGAAACCCGTCCTCTAAGGCATCGCATAGTTCGAAATATTCCTCTTCGGTCAAACTTTCTGCCAAAACCATCCCCCTCTAAACTTGTTCGAATGAATTTACATACTCGGACCACTTCTCCATAAGCACGCGCCGCCGATCTAATAAATCAGAGCGATCATAGGCCCGCTCAACTGCATTCCCAATCGTATGTGACAGGCTCATTTCCGCAACTTCGCGATCTGCGCCAATGGCCTCGGACGCCCAAACGCGGAAAGTTGAGCGAAAGCCGTGAACAGTTACGCCCTCAATGCCCATGCGGCGCAAGAGCATCAGCATCGACATATTGGACAGTGGCGCGTGACGCTTTTGCCCTTCAAACACAAACTCGGATTGCATCGCCTTCAAAGGTTCGATGATCTCAAGCATCTCATTGGTGAGTGGCACGCGGTGATCTTCGCCGTTCTTCATTCGAATTTCCGGACAAGTCCAAATGCCCGCATAAAAATCCAACTCTTCCCAACGCATCCCCAAAACTTCGCCCGTGCGCGATCCTGTCAAACAGGTAAACCTCAACGCCTTGGCAGATATAGCGCTGCGTCCTTTCAAGTCAGCATAGAAGGCTGGCACATCGCGCCACGCCATCGCCTTGTGGTGTTTGACCTTCACTTTGACCTTCGGCAGCACTTGCGCGTCTTTGATGGCGGTCACGGGGTTTTCGCCCGATCTAAAGCCTTTGGATTTAGCCACATCCAAGACGATTTTAATCCGCTGCGCCAAGCGTCGCGCCGTTTCGTGCTTTTCGGTCCAAATAGGCGAAAGACACATCAAAACTTCGGGCTGATCAATGCTGTCGACAGGCATGCGCCCGATCTTTGGAAAGGCATAGTCGCGCAAAGTGTTGATCCATTGCTGCCCATGTTTGGCGTTTTTCCACGTCGGCATGCGGTCGATATGCACTTGTTGTGCGACTTCTTCGAACGTGGGAATGTCGCGCTGCGCATTGAAACGGGGATTCAAACCCTGTTTGGCCATCCGCCGATATTCCAGCGCCCGATCCCGCGCTTGGTTCAATGTGACCACATCAGCCCCGCCCAAACCAAAATCAGTGCGCAAAGGCGCGCCTTTTTTGTTCTTTTGGCCTTTCACAGTCACTCGAACAATCCACCGCCGTGCCCCGCTTGGGTCCACAACAAGATAAAGCCCGCCACCATCGCCATGCCGCCCCGCACCTAGGTTCTCAACGAGTTTTTTTGTCAGCTTGCCGGATAACGCCATTCAAATACCACAATTCATACCACGCAAGGAAAGCATACGGGGCAAATCGAAAGAAATCCAACAAAATGATGAAATCACGTAAAGCACAGTTAAACAAAGAAAAAGGCCGCCCAAGGCGACCCAATCTATGCGACCAAAACTGTATGGTGGCGGAGACGAAGGGATTCGAACCCTCGAGACCCTTCCGGGCCTACTCCCTTAGCAGGGGAGCGCCTTCGACCACTCGGCCAC
>Ga0210307_1126337_pt1 | contig 19722 bp, 15 predicted proteins | sample R1073metaT_FD_159690 | JGI IMG/M metagenome (GOLD analysis project Ga0210307, IMG submission 159690) | Metatranscriptome of estuarine water microbial communities from the Columbia River estuary, Oregon, United States - R1073 (Metagenome... | ecosystem: Environmental > Aquatic > Marine >...
GCGCGCGGGCTTTACCGCGGGAACAGGCGATCCGGCCGCGTATTTCGAGCTGCCTGCCTCAGGCATTCAGGCTGATATTCTGGCGCTGGACGAAGTCGCTGAAAATACTGGTCTGGTCGGTCTTTGGGAATTCAACGTGCGTGGGGGTGATATCACCATCACAGATATTCCCGATCTTCCCGGTTTCGGCACCGGTGGCTGGATCGCGGGTGATCCGCATTTGATGACACTTGACGGTGTCGGTTACAGTTTTCAGGCAGTTGGCGAATATGTTCTGCTGCGTGAGGCGGGTGTCGCAAACGGGTTTGAAATTCAGGCTCGGTTCGAGGCGCTTGGTGCGGCAGTGTCGGTGACCACAGCGGTTTCAACCCGTGTGGGTTCGGACACCGTAATGATTGACGCCTCTGACGGCAATCTTGCGCCCTTGCTGGTCAATGGTGTGCGTGTCGGGATGGTCGATTCCACTTCGGTTGCTGTCGATGGCGGCCGGATTTACCGGATCGATAACACCTATACTATCGTCTACGCGGGCGATGACGGGATCATAAACGACGGCGACAGCCGCCTGATCGTGTCGACCATTGATGGACGTCTTGATCTGGATATCCGTCTGAACACCGAATTGCTCGGTGATCTGGAAGGTCTGCTGGGGGATGGTGACGGCAACCCCACCAACGATGTGGCGCTGGCCAATGGTACGCCGCTTGCGCGTCCTTTCCTTGCGAACGATCTTTACGGCACTTACCGTGACGACTGGCGTGTGGATACTGCGGCACAAACGCTGTTTACCTATGACAGCGGTGAAACGCTGGCCGGTTTCTATGATGCAGATTTCCCGGGTGCTGTGATCACGCTTGATATGTTCGCGCCAGCCGAAGTTACTGCCGCAGAGTTGCTCGCGTCACAGGCGGGTCTGACGGCGGGTACAGCCAACTTCGAGAACGCTGTTCTGGACTATCTGCTGACAGGTGACACCGGATTCATCACAAGCGGCGCCAATGTCCCTGTTGTGGCGGGTGATGCGCTTGAAGAGACTGTCGCCCCTGCGAGCCAGGATTTGCGTTTGGGAACCTCTCGGGCCGATGTGCTCACGGGTGGTGCGGGCAACCAGACCCTTATCGGGTTTGGCGGCGACGACCTGTTTAACGGCGGTCTGGGTGCTGATGCCATGGATGGCGGTGACGGCATTGATACCGTGAGTTATGAAGGCTCTGTCGGCTCTTTGCGGGTTGATCTGCTGTTTTCCCAACTTAATACGTTCTGGGCAGCGGGCGACACGTTCACCAGCATTGAAAACCTGATCGGTAGTCAGGGATTTGATAACTTGCGGGGGACGACCGAAAACAATCTGATTCAGGGTATGGCGAACGTTGATTACATCTTCGGGCGTGCCGGCGTTGATACGTTGGAAGGCGGTGTCGGGGATGACGTTCTGTTTGGCGGAGCGGATGCGGACGTCTTGCGTGGTGGTGCAAACCGTGACCGTGTCCAATATTCCGAATCGCTGACAGGAGTGTTTGCCAACCTTCTGGATCAAAGCGCCAACACAGGAGAGGCGCTGGGCGACACCTACTCGAGTATCGAAGATCTTGCAGGGTCCAGCTTTGCAGACACGCTCTATGGCACCGGCGGGTCAAATGGACTTTACGGACGTGACGGCGCTGATGTTCTGTTCGGTCTGTCGGGTGACGACTATCTGAACGGCGGCGGCGGACGTGATACGCTGTTTGGCGGTGCGGGCGATGATACCCTGCGTGGCGGTACCTCCGTCGATGTCTTTGTCTTCGAAAGTGGTCGTGACGTTGTCGAAGACTGGTTCGTCGACATCCTGCGTATCCAGACGACAATGGGCAGCGTTGCGGGTTTAACCGGTGATCAGGTTGTGAACAGGTTTGGCTCTACTGTGGGCGCGGATTATGTTCTTGATTTCGGGAACGGCAATTCAATCACGCTGCTGGGCCAGGGCGCAATTTTTGAGCCTACGCTGGCAGGACATATCGAGATTGCATAACCCCTTGTCAGGGTAACTCAACAGCGGCCGGAGGGTATAGAAATCTCCGGCCCTTTTGTTTGCGTCTATATCGCGCGGCAGCTTTGCCGGGCACGAAGAGCAATTGCACATTCTACACGGGGCAGGTGATCCGGCTTGTTGATGATGGCATCTGCCAGTTGTTCGCCTGCAAGAAACCCGATTCGCTGCGCGGGCAGGCGTATTGTGGTAAGTGCCGGATGCATGTCCTCGGACCCCTTAAAGTCACCAATCCCGATCACCGATATATCATCCGGTACATGCAGATTCATGCTCTGCGCAGCATAGATCGCGCCAAGAGCCAGCACGTCATTGCCACACAACAAGGCAGTTGGTCGGTGCGTCTGTTCTAGCAGGATACGCACATCGCGTTTGGCGGCGGACAGGCTGTAGGGGCTTTGCAGGGTCCATTCGGCGGGGGTGTCGATGCCTGCGGCCTTTAAGGCTGCGCGTGCCCCGTCCATCCGGCCCTGCGCGCGGTCGTTCCCGTTACCCGGCGCAAAGAGCAGACCGATCCGGCGATGCCCGTTTTCCAACAGGTGCTCTGCCGCCATTTCGCCGGCGCGGGTGTTGTCCGCCCCCACACAGGGCAGCCGCGACTTTGCGGAATAATTCCAGATTGAAATGGCGGGCGTCCGGTTCTGCTCCAGCAGTTGGTAGGTCTCCTCCGAGTGCTCCTGCCCGATCAGGGCCACCCCGTCGATGCGGTGTTCCAGAAATTTGCGCGTCACGGCGTACTCTTTTTCCAGATCGTATCCGTGGGATGCGACCAGCATAGAAAATCCGTGCGCCTCGACCGAGCGGGAGAACGCCTCCATCAGTTCGGAAAAGATGGCGTGGTCCATGGTGGGGACGATCAATCCGATGGTGCCGCTGCGGATGCCATGGATGGTTTGGGCGGCGCGGTTACGGATATATCCCAGCTTGCGCACGGCCCGATCAATCCGCTTGCGCGTGTCGGCACTGACTTTTTCTGGGTGGTTAAAGCTGCGCGAGACAGTCGAAATAGAGACGTTCGCCGCATTTGATACGGTCACAATATCCACTTTTTCTCTATTTAATTTAGCCATTTAGCACCGCCAATACTTCAATTTATGAAAACGTTTGCATTACTATTTTCATTGTCTACCCTCAAAGGTCAAAGAATATTTGTGTAAGGGGCAACAGTGGAATTTATCTATTACTTCGGTGATGTTTTCATGCCGGTCAATTTTGCCCTCCTGCTGATTGGTACCATCGGCGGGCTGATCCTTGGTGCTACTCCGGGCTTGTCTCCGACAATGGCAGTGGCGCTGCTGATCCCGTTCACCTTCCAGTTAGAAGCTGCGCAGGGGCTGATCCTGCTGGGCGCTGCCTATACTTCGACGGTGGCGGGGGGTGCTGTCTCTGCCATCTTGCTCAAGATCCCCGGCGCACCCGCAAATATCGCTACCACACTGGACGGCCATGCCATGGCGCAAAAGGGCGAGGGGGCGAAGGCGTTGCAGCTGTCGTTCCTGTCCTCTGCGGTGGGCGGGATTTTTGGTGTGCTGCTGCTGATCTTTCTGACGCCGATGCTGGCGCAATGGGCGTTGGCTTTTGGTCCCAGTCACCTGTTCTGGCTGGCGATCCTTGGTGTGACCGTGATCGGTTCACTGGACGGGCGGTCAGTGGTGAAGGGGTTGTTGTCCGGCTGTATCGGGCTTTGGCTGGCGACGATCGGGTTTGACGATATTATGGGTGCGCAACGGTTCATTTTTCATCCTTCCTTGGGTGGAGGCATCAACATCATCGCGGCGTTGATCGGTCTGTTCGCCATCCCGCAGGTGATCGGTATGTTTGCGCGTGGCAGGCGCGATGATGTGACCAATGTGATCGAAGTGCAGAAAAACCCGATAGCGGATGCTGTCCGCCTGATGGGGCGTTACAAGCGCGCGCTTGGAATAGGGACGATTACAGGCTCAATTATCGGGCTTATCCCCGGTGTCGGGGGCCAGATTGCGGGGCTTGTGGCTTATGACCAGTCCAAGAAATTCAGCCCCGAGCGGGGCAAGTTTGGCAGTGGCCACCCCGAAGGACTGATCGCGGCGGAGAGCGCCAATAACGCGATGGTCGGCCCCTCGCTGGTGCCGCTGCTCACGCTTTCCATTCCCGGCTCACCCACCGCCGCGGTCTTGTTGGGCGGGCTGCTCATCCACGGGATTTTCCCCGGCTCTGACCTGTTTGACAATCATCCGGATGTGGCATGGACCTTCATCAACTCGATGTTGGTCGGGCAGGTGCTGATGTGCATTTTCGGCCTCTATGTCGCCGGTCTGGCCGCGCGGATTGCCCAAGTTCCACAGAGTGTGATGGCGGCAGTTGTTTTGGCGCTGGCGGTGTTTGGCAGCTATTCGGTACAGTCCAGCATGGGGGATGTCTATGTTATGGCAGCGCTTGGCGTGATGATGTATTTTCTTGAACGTTTCGGTTTTTCCGCCGCACCCCTGGTGTTGGGCCTGATCCTTGGTCCGATTGCGGAATCCAACTTTATCCAAGGCAGTATGATCGCAAATGCGACCGAAGGCATGATGCCCTATTTCTTCACCGGCGGTCTGAACATCTTCCTGATCCTCATCGTGATCGCCTCTGTTGTCTACTCCGCCTGGATGGAGATGCGGGCACGGCGGTATACCTCCAAAGAGGAGATCATGGCATGAGCGTCAGTCTTCCCCGTGTGCAGCACATCATCGGATCCGGCGTGGTGGCTGCTGTGGGCGTTTGGGTCTGCTACACCAGCTTTACCCAGCAGCCCGCCGAGGCATTCCTGTTTCCGCGCCTGATCTCGACTGTGTTTGTGGTGCTGGCCATCTGGACCTTCATCAAGGCCTGTCTGGGCTGGACCAAAGTGGGCAACGGCATCTCGGTGCCGCAAATGCGCAATCTGGCCCCCGGTCTTGCTGTCGCACTCGTTTATATCTTCTGGCTGGCCGACAGCCTTGGTTTCTACACGGCCACCACAATCGCGTTTTTTATATTGCTGAGCCTCTATGACCCCGCACCGCACAATGTGCTGCGCTCTTGGCTCAAGCGGATCATTATCACGGCATGCTTTGTTGCGGTGATGTACGGGCTCTTCGCGCTGTTGCTGAGTGTATACACACCGCGAGAGATTTTGTTCTGAACCGCAAATATGCGGCAGGGCGTCACTTTGGGAGGAACTAGGACATGAAAAGACTGATTGCAGGGGCCGCAATGGCCCTGACAGGACTGACTGGTGCCGCTATGGCGCAGGAATATCCTGAACGGCCGATTATGATGATGGTCAGCTACGGGGCAGGCGGCGCTACCGACTTTCAGGCGCGTATCGTCACGATGACCGCCGGCAACGAAGACGCGCTGGGCATGCCTATCGCTATTCTCAACAAACCGGGTGCAGGCGGGCGTGTGGGCTGGAACTGGCTTGCCACGCAGGCCGAGGCAGATGGCTACACGCTGGGCGCTTATAACATTCCCCATTTCATTGCGCAGTCTATCGAGGGCGGGGTTGAGTATTCTGCGGCCTCGTTTGAGCCGATTGCAAATTGGGGCGCTGATCCTGCCGTATTGATTGTGGGGGCGGATAGCCCGTTTAACAGCCTGCAAGACGTGGTTGATTACGCCAAAGCGAACCCCGGCAAACTGACGACCTCAGGCGCGGGGCTTTATGTGGGGCATCACATCGCCGTGCTGCAAATGGAAAAAGCGGGTGACATGAAGATGGCATATATCCCGACCAAAGGCGGCGGTGCCGCTGCTATGAAGGCCGTTATTGCGGGTGACATGATGGCAGGCGTTAACAACCTGTCGGATGCGTACCGTGCCGCCGAAGCAGGGAATGTGAAAATTCTTGCCGTTGCGGATCTGGAGCGGAACAGTTTCCTGCCCGACGTGCCGACAATGAAAGAGGCGGGGCTGGATGTTGACAATGCCTCTGTCAACTTTCGGGGGGTGATGGTGCCCAAAGGCACCCCGCAAGAAATCATCGATAAGCTGGCAGCGGTTGTACCTGCGATGTTCGCACACAAGAGTGTGGCCAGCAAGATGGAGGCGGGCGGATCGCCCATGCACATCATGAACCGCGAGGAAGTACAGGCCATGTGGGCCGCGCGGGAAAAGACCCTGACCGAGTTGCTTGCCGGTCTGTGATATCAATCCGCCCTGTCCCGTTGTATCGGGGCGGGGCATCCAAACAACAGGACATCAAAACATGACCGTTCAGGACGATCTTGCCGAAGTTGACGCGCTGGTGGCACGCGCGCGTGTGGCACAAGCAGCCTATGAGGCTGGCGGCTCGCAAGAGCGGTACGACCGTGCTGCACAGGCTGCGGGCTGGGCGATTATGGAGCCCGCGCGCAACCGTGCCTTGGCAGAGGTGGCGGTGCAGACAACGGGCCTTGGAAATGTGCCCGATAAGATCATCAAGAATCACCGCAAGACACTGGGCCTGATGCGCGATATCGCTAGGGTCAAAACCTACGGTGTGATCAGTGACAATGCCGCAACCGGCATCACGGAAATTGCCCGTCCCATTGGTGTGATCGGGGCTGTGGTACCCTCCACCAACCCTGCCGCGACACCTGCAAACAATATCATCAACGCGTTAAAGTGCGGGAACGCTATTGTTCTGTCGCCCTCGCCCAAGGGTGTGCCGGCCTGTGAAATGCTGATCAGCTATATCCATGCCGAATTCGACAAGATCGGCGAAGACCGCGATCTGGTACAAATGGTTGCGGGCGCGGGCAGCAAGGACAAGACGCAACGCCTGCTTGAGATTGCAGATACGATTGTTGTGACCGGTTCCCAGAATAACGTGAAACGCGCCTATACTTCGGGCACGCCTGCGCTGGCCGTGGGCGCGGGCAATGTCACTGTGATTGTGGACGAGACAAGCAATCTACAAGCAGCAGCCGAGAAGATCACTGCCTCAAAAACGTTTGATAACGCCACATCCTGTTCGTCCGAGAATTCACTGATTGTGGTGGATGCGGTCTATGATGCCTTCGTTGCTGCGCTGGCCAAGACCGGTGGTGCGTTGGTGCGGGACGAGGCGGCCATTGTTGCCAAGCTGTGGCCGGACGGACATCTGAACCGCGCGGTAATAGCGCAGGACGCGGACAAGATGCTGGCGGCGCTGGGCATGGAAAATGATGTACCCGCAGGCACGCAGTTTCTGGCGGTCGCGACACGAGGCATCGGGCCCGACCATCCATTGTCAGGTGAAAAGCTGTCGCGTGTGGCTGCGCTCTACCGTGCGGCGGATTTTGCGGATGCGGTGCGTATCGCCGCAGATATTCTGGCCTATCAGGGTGCGGGCCATTCCGTTGGCCTCCACTCTACCGACGCTGCGCGCGCGCTGACATTGGGGCAGGCGGTGCCCACCTGTCGGGTGATCGTCAATCAGGCGCATTGCTTTGCCACGGGGGGGGCTTTCAACAACGGCATGCCGTTTTCGCTCTCTATGGGGTGTGGCTCGTGGGGCGGAAACTCGATCGACGATAATGTGCATTGGAAGCACTTTATGCAGACCACAAAGATCATCCGCGAAATTCCTGTGAATGAACCGGCGGTCGAGGATATTTTTGCGACCTACTGGAAGGTTGCAGGCGCATGAAGCTGGACCGCCAGCATCCACCGGAGGGGACTGTGCGGGACTGGGTTGATGCCCGAGCTGCTGCGGGTGGTGATGCGTTTGTGTTTTCTGACGGGGCTGCCGCATTGGACTGGCCCGCGTTGCAGGCGGGTGCCCGTGCTGTGGCTGCGGCACTGACTGCGCTGGGCGTAGCAAAGGGTGAAAGCGTTGCCATTCTTCAGCCTAACGGGCGTGAAGGTGTGCTGGCGTTTTTCGGTGCAGTTTACGGCGGCTTTCGTGCGACGATGATCAATCTGGCGGCCGGGCAGGATGCGATTGGCTATGCGCTGGACCACTGCGGGGCAAGAGTGGCTCTGGTGCACGATAGTGTTGCGGATGTGTTTGCGGCAGCGCGGCCCGAAGGGTTGCAGCGCGTCACGCAGATCGAAGGGGCGGCCCCCTTGCATGACATCACCCCACAGGACCATGCGTTGCTCATGTACACTTCGGGTACTACGGGGCGGCCCAAAGGGGTCGTGCATACCCACGCCAGCCTTCTTGCCGGCGGGTGGACCACTGCCATCGCCCACGCGCTGACGTCGCAGGATCGCGCGCTGTGTGTGCTGCCGATCTGCCATATCAATGGGCTGTGTGTGACCATGATGGGGCCGCTGGTGTCCGGCGGCTCGGTTGCGATGTGTCCCAAATTTTCGGCGCGACAGTTTTGGGATCAAGTTGATCAGATGCAGGCCAACTGGTTCTCTGTGGTGCCTACAATCATCTCCCATCTGCTGCACGGTGATGCAAACCCGACAGCGGACACCAAGGCGCGGTTGCGCTTCGGGCGGTCGGCATCTTCTGCGCTGGCGCCTGATGTGCAGACAGCCTTCGAGGCGCGGTTTGGCGTACCCATCATCGAGACGATGGGACTGACCGAGACAGCCGCGCAAATCCTTTCTAATCCTCTGCCGCCTGCTGTCCGCAAAATCGGCTCTCCCGGACTGGCATTTGGCAACGAAGTTGCCGTGTTAGGGTCTGATATGCGCCCTTGTGCCGTGGGTGAGGAAGGCGAAATTGCTGTGCGCGGTCCAAACGTCATGTTGGAGTATCTTCACAATCCCGATGCTACGGCGGCTACCTTTTCAGAAGGTTGGCTGCGCACCGGTGATCTGGGCCGTAAGGACGTGGATGGCTATCTGTTTGTCACCGGACGCCTGAAAGAGCTGATCATCAAAGGAGGTGAGAACATCGCCCCGCGTGAGATTGACGAGGCGCTCTATGCCCATGCAGATGTAATTGAGGCGGCGGCCTTTGCTCGGCCTTGCAAAACCTATGGCGAAAGGGTTGAGGCGGCTGTGCGTGTGCGCGCCGGATCGACCTTGTCGAACGAGGTGTTGATCGCGCTGTGTGTTGAGAAGTTGGGCAAGTTCAAAGCCCCCGACCGCGTCCATTTCCTGCCTGAACTGCCCAAGGGACCGTCGGGCAAGATACAGCGCCTCAAACTGCTTGAGGTGGTAGACGCGGCCTAGCGTCGGCCCTCAAACGTTTGGACGGTGATGCCCGCCCCCTCAAGTGCCGTGCGCACGGATTGTGCGATCTGGACGGCAGTGGGCGTGTCGCCATGCAGGCAGATTGTGTCGATCGAGACGGGGATGTGTTTACCAGTCTCGGTGATGATGGCGCTCGCTTTGACCATCTCGACCATACGCGCGCCCGCAAGGACGGGATCATGGATCACGGCGCCCGGTTTGCTGCGGTCTACCAGTGTGGCATCGTCATTATACGCGCGGTCGGCAAAAATTTCGCCTGCCCATGTACAGCCCAACTCTTCGACCGCTTGTTGGTGGGCCGTTGCGGCGAGGATCATCACAATCAGGTCGGGGTCAACTGACAGGGCGGCTTCATAGAGGTCACGGGCCAGAACAGGGTCTTCGGAGGCCATGTTGGACAATGCGCCGTGTAGCTTGAGGTGTCGCACCTTTGCGCCCATGCTGCGCGCCATGCCGATGCTGGCGGCAACCTGATAGCGGATCTGGTTTTGCAGCGTGGCACGCGGAACAGACATGCGGTTCCGGCCAAAGCCCGCCAGATCCATAAAGCCCGGATGCGCACCGATCCCTACGCCGTTGCCATGGGCCAATGTCATTGTTGCGGCCATAACATCTGCATCGCCGGCATGACCCCCACAGGCGATATTGGCAGATGTCACTGTGCGCAAGAGTGCTGCGTCATCGCCCATTTTCCAGGGGCCAAAGCTCTCTCCCATATCGGCATTCAGATCTACGCGCATGATTATTCCTCGCTCAAAAATGGGTTGTCGGTTGCAGATATTGCACCGCTGACCAGCTGGTAAGAAAGCAGATCGCGGATGCTGTGCGGATCGCGCAGTAGGGGGACGACCTGTGCACTCAGTGTCGCATTACTGGCGGCTGCACGTTGTTCAATCGCGCGGGCCTCTTCCAGATCAATAAACCCGAACGTCAGTGCGGCCCCCGAGGTAGCTTGCGCCACACGCGCCAGATCGGAAGGGATAACCGTGCCGATGCGAGGATAGCCGCCGGTGGTCTGGCATTCGCACATCAGCACTAAAGGCGCGCCATCGCCGGCAATCTGGATGTCACCAGTAACGATCACATCAGATAGAATGGTCAACTGGTCTGCCGCCACAAAGGGCGCGCCGTCATGGTCCATCCGCACGCCCATGCGGTTGCCGCGGGCATCGCGACGAAACGGCGTGGTGGCAAAGCGCGCGCAGGTCTCTTCATCAAACCTGTCGGTCTGCATCGAGGTTATGATACGGATGTGCCCGCCGGCAAAGCGGTCATCAAGCGGTAGGGACATGCCCGTGGTGCTGCCTTTATCGGTGCCGATGGGCAGTGCGTCACCTGCGACAAGCGCCTCGCCCAGTCCTGCGCTTAGATGCGCGGAACGCGAGCCCATCATCTGTGGTGTATCAATCCCGCCGCCGACATGCAGATACCCGTAGGTTCCGCTGCGCGCACCGCCGATCTTGAGGGTTGAGCCAGCGGGCATCAAATGGCTTGCGTTCCAAACGAGCGGTACATCATCCAACGTGGCCGCCATCGTGGCACCGGTCAGGGCAATGCGGATGTCGGCAGTCGCGCGAAAACTACCGCCCATCCCGACCATTTCCAGCGCTGCCAGTTGCGCGGACTGCCCCAACAGTGCCGCGCCCTCAAAGAGTGCGCGCACATCTGCGGCACCACCGCGTGTCAGCCCTTGGGCCAGATAGCCACTGCGCCCCATGTCCTGGACGGTTACAGCCGGACCGCAAGACAGCACTTCAAGCGTTTTTGTCATGCCAGAACGCTCCTCTGTGCGCCGCCATTGCCGCTGGTGTCTGCGGCCTTGATGCGGGTGTATTCGGCGGCACTGACGGAGGGAAAGCACATTTCGTCCCCCGGTGACAGGGCGATCGGCGCGTCGCTGTCGGGTCGGAAGGTGCGGAATGCAGTCTGACCGACATGACGCCAACCCGTGGGCGATGCGTTTGTAAAGATGATCAGCTGGCGGATTGCGACCACCAAGGCGCCTGCGGGCACAGACCGGGTAAGTGCTTGTTGACGGGGGATGTTCCAATGCGGGGGCAATTCGCCCGTGTAGGGTTGGCCGGGCGCAAAGCCGATGGTCAGGACCCGCACACGCGCGGCGGACAGTTCTGCAATTGCAGTCTTCGCGGAGACACCTGCGGCTTCGGCGGCTTCCTCCAGTTGGGGGGCCTCATCGGTTCCGTAAAGTGTGGGGATTTCCCATAGAGTCCGGCCTGCGGGTAAGGGCGCGCTGTACCAATTTTGTGTAGCAAGCAGGGCGTGCAGCTTCTCGGTCAGCGCCTCGGGGGCTGCGGCAACCAGATCAGCACTGATGAAAGTGGATACAAGCGAGGTCGAAGTCTCGCGGACTTCCGGCCAGTCTTGTGCCTCCACGGCGGCGCGAAGGGCAATGGCGGCACGGTTGGCGGGCTCGCTCATCTCTTCGCCAAACTGGACCAGCAGGCCGGACAGACCAACGCGGCGGATGCGGGGATACTCAGCCATTACCAAGTGCCTTTCTGTAGAGCGGGGGCAGCAGAACTGGAGTGAGGTACATCGGTAATTGCCAGCAGCCGATAAAGATCAGGATGGGTGCAATTGTCTCTGGTGGGAGGGCCACCAAAAACAGCGCAATGTTGCGATTGCCGGCGCCAATAGCCAGTGGTCCGGCAACGGGGTGCAAGGCCGTGCGCCGCAGTACAAGCAGGGTCGCGGCCTGCAAGCCGTAGCTGATGGTGAAGGCCAGTAGCGCCCAGAGGGCAACCTGTGCGGGGTCCGCGCGCAGTGCCGCGTTCAGGGGCGCCATAAGGGCGATCACAATCACGGCGAAGGCCAGCACTGATGCGCCGTCCAAGGTTTGTATCTGATGTTGGCTTGGCGCGGGAAACAGTCGTGCGCGCAAGGCAAATCCCAGCGCAGTCGCGGTGAGGATCACCAGCAGAACCAGACCGGCGGATGCGATTACATCCGAGAGTGTGCCGATTTGCGGAGCAAGCAGGAGGATAGGCATCACAGTCAGCGGAAAGGCAGCGGTGCCCAAAACCATAATCTGCATCATCCGTACTGCGTCCAGCCCCAGAAGCAGGGCCAGATTTGTACTGCCAGAGATGGCAGGCGCAGCGGTTGCCAGCACAATGGCAAGGGCCCCAGGTGTGTGACCCACGCCCGTCAGATGCAGCGCGCCGAGGCATAACAGCGGCACACCGAGTTGAAGCACTGCCACAGCGCCAAGCCCCCACCGCAAGTCGCGCGCAGCCCCTCGGGCGGCAGTGTGGCCAATGCGGAGCGCGGTGATTGTCAGAAGGATCGCAACCATCTGCGGCAGCCACGGTGCCAGCGATTTGGCCAGCGTGGGCAGTAACAGCCCCGCTGCAAGCCCGAGCATCAGGCAGGTACGCGCATTGCGCGAGATCATGTGTAGGAGTTGCGTCATCCGTCATGGCGGCGCGAAAAAACGTTCTGCATTGCGGCCTCCTGCCTTGATCCAAGACAGACCAGAGCAGGCGCGCAAAGGCAAGCAATCAGGCGGGGTGATCCTCCAAAACCAGATCGCTGGCTTTCTCCCCGATCATTATGGCGGGGGCGTTTGTGTTGCCGGATACGATCTCTGGCATGATTGAGCAGTCAGCGACCCGCAAACCGGCGATACCATGAACCCGCAGACGTGCATCCACAACGGCTGCGGTGTCATCACCCATCTTGCAGGTGCCTGTCGGGTGGTAAATTGAGGCGGTGTTGTTGCGCGCCCAGTCCAGCGTGGCATCGTAATCTTCAATGTCCAGCGCTGGGTTTGGCCGATATTCCGTCGCAATTTTCTCGGTGAGGGGGGCATGCCGCGCGATGCGGCGGGCGATGTTCACACCTGCCACCACAGTCTGGCAATCGGTTTCCGTGGACAGGTAATTTGGGATGATGCGCGGGTAGGCGCGGCCATCGGCAGAGGCCAGCCTGATCTCACCCCTGCTTTCGGGCCGCAGCTGGCAAACCGACATCGTAAAAGCCGAGAATTTATCCGCGCCCTTGCCGGGGTTTTCGGCGGAAAGGGGTTGGACGTGAAACTGGATATCCGGTGTCTCGATGTCGTGGCGTGTTTTCATAAATCCGGTGGCAAGGCTGGCGGCCATCGTCATCGGGCCCGAACGTGACGTGATGTATCTCAGGCCAATTTTGGCCTGCCCCAACAGGCTGGACACTTCGTCGTTCAGAGTTGGCTCATGGGTTTTGTAGACCAAGCGCGCTTGCAGGTGGTCTTGCATGTTTTTGCCCACGTCTTTCAGGTCGGCCTGTACGGTGATGCCATTGTCTTGCAGATGTTCGGCCTCACCGATCCCCGACAGCATTAGCAACTGCGGAGAGTTGATTGCGCCACCTGACAAGATGATTTCCTTGGCTGCTTTTAGCGTGTGCAGGGTGCCGGACTTGTCTGTGTACTGTACGCCTGTGGCGCGCTTTCCTTCAATCACGACCTTCTCAACCTGCGCATGTGTGATGATTTGCAGGTTGCCGCGGCTGCGCGCAGGGTTCAGGTAAGCCACCGCTGTCGAGCATCGCCGCCCGTTGCGTGCAGTCAGCTGGAAGAACCCGACCCCCTCTTGGGTTTCACCATTGTAGTCGGGGTTAAAGGGATAGCCGGCTGCTTGCGCGGCAGCGACCCAAGCATCGGTGATCGGACGCTGAATTCGCATGTTAGAGACCGATAGCGGGCCATCATCCCCGTGAAACTCATCTGCGCCACGTTCGTTATTCTCGGCGCGTTTGAACAGGGGCAGCACGTCATCCCAACCCCAGCCGACATTGCCCATCTGGCGCCATCGGTCATAATCCTGCGGCTGTCCACGAACGTACAATAACCCGTTGAGAGAGGAAGACCCGCCCAGAACCTTGCCGCGTGGCCAGTCGAGCGAGCGGCCGTTAAGGCCGGGATCAGGCTCTGTCTTGTAGCACCAGTCAACGGCAGGATTGTGGATGGTTTTGAAGTATCCGACCGGAATGTGAATCCACGGGTTCCAGTCCCGCCCGCCTGCCTCCAGCAGAATCACTTTGTTACGAGGATTGGCGCTCAGCCTGTTAGCCAGAACGCAGCCCGCGGAGCCCGCGCCAACAATGATAAAATCTGCGTCCATTCAAAAACCTCCAACGTGGTGAAAAAATTTCTATACAGAAGCGAGAAGTCCGGCTAGTCTTTTTTGAAACAAATAGTCTCAATAATGAGCAAGACTGCAACCGGGAGGAAAGAAGAATGAGTATTCAAGACAAACTAAAGGGCATTTCGCGCCGCGATCTATTTCGCGTAGCGGGGCGTTACGGGATGAGTTCGACACTGTTGGCCGCTGGTGGCTTTGGGGGCGCGATGAGCCTTGCAAATCTGGCTTCTGCGGCAGAATCCACCTACGAAAAGCGCTTTTCCAAGCCAGCCAAATTCACCCTCAAGTATGGCGCTGCCGGCTTTAACGCCCGCAACCTGCTGATCGAGCGCGCAGGCGCGCTGGAATTTGCGCGTGACATCGAATCACGTACAGACGGCGAGATTCGCGTTGAGTTCATCGGCGACAACCAGATCTGCGGCCAGACATCTTGCGTTGAAAAGGCGCAGCAGGGCATCGTTGATATCTATTCTGCTTCCACGCAGAACTCGGCTGGTGGTGCGCCTTATCTGAACGTTCTCGATTATGCGTATATGTTCCGCAACCGCGCGGACCAGTATCACTTCCTGTATTCACCTGCGTCCCAGCGCTTGCTCCGCGAGCCCTATGAAAAGCGCCATGGTTTGAAATTCCTGTTCTCGCATGCTGAATTGCGCGGTATCCAGTTGGGTCTGGCATGGAAAGACAAGCCGACGGTGACTTCGGTAGAGCAGCTGGCGGGTACGAAGAACCGTGTAACAGGCACGCAGCTGGGCCGTATCGCGATGGAAGCGATGAACCTGAACCCGGTTCCCGTCGCATGGGAAGAAACGCTGGACGGTCTGAAGCAGGGCCTGATCGATGGTGCTGAAACATGGGCCTCGGCTGTGGCATACGCCAACATGGCGCCGGTTGTGTCCCAGTCGGTTCACCTGAACTTCTTCTGCGGTACCGAAGCGACCTCGATGAACGCATCCGTGTTCGACGGTCTGGGCGGTGAGTTGCAGGATGCTGTGATGGAATCCTCATATCTGGCACAGGTCCATGTCCAAGCGGCAAACGAAGCGGCGCTGGTAAACACTGTTGGTCAGTCCGATCCACAGCTGCCCGGCACAATCTTTGCAGAGCACGGCGTGCGCAACGCTTTCTTGTCTGCGGAAGAGATCAAGAAAGCCGAGATGATGTGCTCGCCCGAGTTCCAGCCACAGTTGTGGGAAGAATGGCGCGAGCGTCTGAACAAGTGGCAGGGTGGTGCGGATACCTATCAGGAAATCTACGACGAGGTCCGCACAATTGATGCGAACACGCGTCCTGAAAATGTCGAGCCGCGCCGCTGGTGGAAATCCTAAGCTAGCAGCTTGTATCAACAGGCCGATCCGCATTACGCGGGTCGGCTTTTTCCACTTGAATAAATGGCACCGGGGGACAACCCTGGGGCTGCGGCGATCTGCCGTTAGGGGAGGCTATTAATGTCGATTTGGTCCGAAGCATGGTCCGTCGTGCCTGCTGTTCTGTCTGCTGATCCATGGGAAATGAAGTCTGCATTCTATTCGGATGGCATGTGGATTTTCGGTATCGTTGTGACGGTGGTCGGGGGGTATCTTGCACATCTGCTGTTCATGGCGGTGCCGTTTATCGAACGTCATATTGAGCGGGGTGTGTCGGTTATTGCCTATCTGATGATTGCGATGATCATCTTCTGGGGTGTGATTGACCGCTTTGTTTTTTCGCATCAATGGTCTGGTTCGACCACCGTGCCTCCCTTCCTTTTTATGATTATGGCGTGGTTCGGTTGCTCGTATAACGTCAAGCTGCGCACACATCTCAGCTTTAGCGAATTCCGCAACAAGATGAGCCCGACAGGCCAGATGAGTGCGCTGACGCTCGACATGGTTCTGTGGCTGGGTTTCTGCCTGCTGGCGATCACAACCTCGCTGCGCTTCTCGGCCTATTCTGCGGACAACTTCCAAATGGTTGACGGTGTGGATGACGTGATGAAATGGTGGTTCTACATCACCGTTCCCGCTGCATTTGTGCTGATGTCCGGACGGGTGATCGGCAACTGGCTGGAAGATCTTGGCAACTACCGCTCAGGTGATGTGATCATCAAACAAGCGGTTATCGGGGGGGATGTCTGATGGCTGACGCAACATGGATTACGCTGATTTCTATCGGCGTCACGATCTTTTTCATGCTGGGCACACCTGTGCTGCTGGTGATTTTCTATTGGGTGGTTGGCTGTAGTTTTGTCATCGGGTTGCCGTTGGACAACACCGGTAACGAGCTGCTTAATGTCTTCAATAAGGGCTTTGCCCTGCTTGCGATGCCGCTGTTTATCCTGACGGGTGATTTGATCAACCAGTCGGGGATTGCGCGACGATTGTCAGATTTTGCCTATTCCTGTTTGGGTTGGCTGCGGGGAGGGCTTGCAATGGCTGCTCTTGCGGCCTGCGGTTTGTTTGCCGCGATATCAGGCTCTAACTCGGCCACTACGGCTACAATCGGTTCTATGTTGCACCCCGAAATGGTCAAAGGCGGCTATGACGAGCGGTTCTCGGCTGCGACGGCTGCTGCGGGTGGTACGGTGGGTATTATCATTCCGCCGTCGATCATCTTTATCGTTTACGGCTTTCTGCTGAACCTGCCGATTTCGGATCTGTTCATTGCGGGCATTGTGCCGGGAGCCTTAATGGTTCTCGCGATGATGACGGCTGCGTTCATTATCTGCTCGATCCGCGGCTGGGGCTTTTTGATCCGTCTGTCGCCGCTACGGGTCTTGAAAACGGCCATCGGTGCATGGTTGGGGTTCTTTGCCATCGGTCTGGTCCTCTGGGGCATCTATTCGGGCAAATTCTCTCCTACCGAGGCCGCAGGTGTGACCGTTGGCTTCTGTATCGTCGTTGGCATGATCAGCTATCCGTTGAACAAGTTGATGGGGGATGCGCCGGACAAACCTGTTGAGGAAAAATCAATCGCGTCGATGTTTGTGGTTGAGGGCTTCACCCTGTTGAACCTGCCCAGCGTTGTGTCCCGTTCCGCGCAGATCACCGGAATTCTGGTACCGCTGATTGCAGTGTCTGTTGCGATGCAGCAGGTGATGTCTTCGCTCGGCGCGAAAGAGTTTATCGGTGATTTTGTGACGGGGATGGGGGGCTATTACGCGGTTCTGTTCACCTCGATGGCGATTGTTTTTGTCACCGGGATGATTCTTGAATCGCTGCCTGTGACCATCATCCTTGCGCCTATCTTGGCACCTATCGCCGCATCTGTCGGGATTGATCCGATCCACTTCTCGGTGATTTTCCTTGTTGGTGCGTCAATTGGCTTCATCACACCGCCTTACGGTTTAAACCTTTACGTCGCCAGCGGCGTGACAGGCGTGCCCTACTTCCGTTTGCTGAAGTTCACGGTGCCTTACCTTATTGCTCTAATCAGCGTATGGGTTATCGTTGCTTTGACACCAGAGCTGGCGCTGATGCTATTGCCGAACAGATAAGGATAAACCCGACCCATGCATGATCATGCCAGCCTGACAGATAAAACAATCCCGACGAACATGAGATTGCTGTTGTTGCTGGAAGAGCTTGTACGGGTCGGGACCCCTATCACTCCCACAGCCGTAAACGAGGTTTTGGGCCTGCCGAAACCTACCATCCACCGCCTCTTCCATACGCTGGAAGAGGAAGGCTTTTTGCAGCGTGATATCGATGGCCGGTCGTATGCGCCGGGTGTGCGGTTGCGCAGGTTTGCCGGGGCTGTGCTGTCAACTTCGCGTATCAGGATGGTAAGGCAAACCGTGCTGAAAGCGCTGGCCGAGGATATTGGAGAGACCTGCAACATTGCGATGCCCGAACGGCACGCGATGGTCTATCTCGACCGTGTCGAGACAAAATGGCCCCTGCGCATCCAGTTGCCGATTGGAACGGAAGTCCCGTTTCATAGTACCGCCAGTGGCAAGATGTACCTCAGCACACTCAAGCCGCGTCTGTTTTCAAAATACCTCAGCATTGTCGCGCTGGATGCCCAGACCGAATTTACGCTGACCGACCCGAACGCCCTGCAGGCCGAGATCGAAGTGATCCGTGCCCAAGGATATGCCACGGATAATGAAGAGTTCATGAAAGGTATGGTAGCAGTCGCTGTGCCTTTGCTGGACAGTCAAAACCGTCTTATGTCGACCTTGTCGGTGCATGCGCCGACCCAGCGGGTCAAGCTGTCCGACCTCAAAGCGCATCTGCCACGCCTTCAGTCCGCTGCGGCAGAGTTGTCAGAACTCGTGTTGCAGTGACGGTTTGAGCCAGTCGTTCTCAAAACCGATGTGACTGACCCCTGCAAGTCTTTTGATCCGGTCCAGCTCTGCCTCCAATGCGGCCTGCCTGCCTTTGCCCCATTGAACACCTGTTTCGGGCCAGAGCGCTTTGATGCGCAAGGTATCTTCCGCACGAAATGCTTTCATGTCGATCCGCCCCACCAGCCCGTCCCCCTGTAGCAAGGGAAAGACATAATAGCCGAATATCCGCTTTGCTTCGGGGACAAAAACCTCGATGCGGTAGTCAAAGCCGAACAGGAATTTCGCACGCTTGCGGTCCCGTAGGGCTGGATCAAACGGGCTGAGCACGCGCAGCCGCTGGGGGGCTGCCCTGTCTACAGCGGGGTCTTGCGACAGGTTAGGGCGGGCAAAAAAGGGTTTGAGCGTACCATCATCGCCGGTGATTTCGATTTCCTCAATCTCGCCGCGCTTGAGGGCTTGTGCGCACCACGCTTTGGCCTCTGCTGATGTCACATGCGCCCAGAAGGCGGCAATTTCCCCCGATGTGGCAAAGCCCAGACGGTCCAAGGCGCCTGCACAGCACCACTCAACGGTTTCCGCTTCGGTCGGGGCCGTGTTTGCCGCCCGCAACGTGGTTTCAAGCACCTTCTCGGTCAGGTCGTATTTCTTTTGGAAACCATCGCGCCCCACCACATGCAGTGATCCTGTGCGCCATAAATACTCGAGCGCTGTTTTTGACGGGTGCCAGTCCCACCAGCCGCCCGATCCGCGCGTCTCGTTCTTGCCGACGTCTGATGACCCGCAGGCACCGTGGTCACGGATATGGTCGATCACTTCTTGAAGCTGGTTTTCAAACCCCTCCCGACGCCAGCTGCGCCACTGTTTCTTCAGCTTGGCAGCGTCCCTTGTACGGCGCATCTGCCAATTGGGATAATACTCCATCGGGATCACTGCGGCATCATGGGTCCAATGCTCGAACAGGCCCTGTTCACGTTCATAAAGATGTTTGAGGTCTTGGGTCCGGTATCGCGGCTTGCGGGCAAAAAGGATCAGGTCATGGGCGCGGGCAACCGTGTTGATGCTATCCAGCTGCACGAATCCCAACTGCTTGATCAATCCGAGCAGGTCATTCCCGCTGGCCGCCCCCTGCGGGGTTTCCAATAACGCGTGACGATCCAGAA
>Ga0210307_1136171_pt1 | contig 18580 bp, 18 predicted proteins | sample R1073metaT_FD_159690 | JGI IMG/M metagenome (GOLD analysis project Ga0210307, IMG submission 159690) | Metatranscriptome of estuarine water microbial communities from the Columbia River estuary, Oregon, United States - R1073 (Metagenome... | ecosystem: Environmental > Aquatic > Marine >...
GGGGCAGACTTCGGTCTGCCCCTTTTCTTTTGTGCAAAGCTGTTATTTGTAGGCCCAATAACAGGAGCTGAATTATGACACTGCGCGACATCACCGACAGAATTACCAAGGCCGAAGCAGCAGCAGGCCGGACACCCGGGGCTGTGTCGCTCATCGCGGTGAGCAAGGTACAGCCGAACGCGCGGGTCGAAGCGGTGCTGCAAGAAGGTCAGCGGATTTTCGGCGAGAACAAAGTGCAGGAAGCGGCGGGTAAATGGCCTGCCTTCCGTGAACAGTTCAGCGACGTAGAGTTACACCTGATCGGCCCGCTTCAGACCAACAAAGCCCGTCAGGCGATGGAGCTTGCAGATTACATCCACACATTGGATCGCCCCAAACTGGCCCAGACGCTGGCACGGCTGGCGCAAGAAATCGGGCGCTGCCCTGATTTGTTTATTCAGGTGAACACAGGTGAGGAAGATCAGAAGGCCGGCATCATGCCCCGCGATGCGGATGCGTTTATTGCCGAATGTCAGGCGCTCGACCTGCCGGTGCGCGGGCTGATGTGTATCCCTCCTGTGGACGAGGAAGCATCGCTGCACTTTGCGCTACTGGCCAAGATCGCCAAGCGCAACGGATTAGCCGGCTTGTCGATGGGAATGAGCAGCGATTTTGAAAAGGCCATAGCGTTGGGTGCGACCCATGTTCGCGTTGGCTCTGCGATTTTCGGAGATCGCGTGGCGGTTTAAGGTACAATCAAGCGGGTGCGATACCGGATTTTTCGGGCAATGGCATGCAGATCGCTTCGCGAGAAGGCGATGCAGCCTTCGGTGGGATACCCCGGTCTGCGATATTGATGAATAAATATCGCCGATCCGCGCCCTTTCACGGCATAGGGCCAGTTCCAATCGGTGAGAATTACCAGATCATAGAGCGGGTCAGCACGGCGGAGCCTTTCATGGCTGGCCGCATAGGGCGCCCGCACCATCATGTTATAGTCGGCATCGGTGGGATCATCCGACCACAGATCCGGCGGCCCTATCGGCTTGGCCCAATCTGTCGGACGTGCCATCCGGTCGGGGCGGTAGAGCATTCCTACAATGCGGTGCACGCCGCGTGGCGTGGCGCCGTCACCCTCCCGTTTGCGTCCTGATATACCACCTTTCCCGATGGTGCAGGGCCAGAGCCGCCCCTGAAACCGCACACCTTTGGGCGTGAGCACCATATCATCCGGTGTCACAGCAGGTGCCCTGATTTTGCGGCTTTGGTTGCCAGATAGGCTGCGTTGTGACGGTTCTCGCCCACGGTCAGCGGCACGCGCTCCGCGACGCGGATGCCCGATTTCTCCATCATGTCGACCTTGCGCGGGTTATTCGTCAGCAGTTCCACGGCTGAGAACCCCATTTGTTTGAGGATATCCGCACCAAGGCGAAAGTCGCGCTCGTCGTCTTCAAACCCCAAGCGGTGATTCGCTTCTACTGTGTCAAATCCTTGATCCTGAAGGGAATAGGCTCGCATCTTGTTGGCAAGGCCAATGCCCCGCCCTTCTTGATTGAGGTACAACAGGACACCGTTCCCGATCTGGCCCATTTGCGCCAATGCGGCGTGCAGCTGCGGGCCGCAATCACATTTCAGGCTACCCAGAATGTCACCTGTAAAGCAGGCTGAATGCAGACGACAGAGCACGGGCACACTACGGTCGGGGCGGCCGATTTCAATTGCGTAATGCTCCTCCCCTCCGTTTTCAGGCCGGAAGATGTGCAAGCGGCCCTTGTCCGATGCCTCCATCGGCAGGCGGGCATGAACGACTGAATGCAGCGGACTATTCGCCTGCAACAGCAGCGCCGCCGCCGCGCTGTCTACAACGGTCAAGGAATGGCTGTGGGCAAAGGCAGCGGGGTGTTCCAGCACAACCGTGACGGCGGCCGGCAACAGGCGCGCTGACTTCACAAGGTTCAACGCAGTCATATGCAGTCCGGCATCCCCGCCACGTTGCGTTCTAAACGGCCCTTTCATTGGCGCGCTTAGGTCATCGGCGGGATCGGCAATGCTGTGCACCCATGCAAGCGTGGCATTGACGGGCAGGATAATGCGGGCCAGATCACCATCATAGGCACGGGCCTTGAGGGTCTGCGCGCGGCGGGCCGTGATGGCCAATACTGTATCGCCGTCAAGCTGCACGGCCTCGTTCAGTCGCTCAGGCGTTAAAGTTTCTGCGGCCATGATCAATATGTTGCCCAGCACCACAGGCACACCCATACGCAAATCCGCACGCGCGCGGGCCAGCATTTCAGTGACGTTCGGTGCAAAGGGCATGGCGGATTGTTACAACTCTTCGGGACGGTTGAAAGATATCTAGGCCATGAGGAGCGGAATTGAAACATTGGACCGCATTTGTGACACGGCGAAGTGAGTATCTGCATGCAGCCCTTGTTGAATGGCTATGAAGACGTATCTTTAGATCAACAAAACGGAGATGAAACATGGCACAGCTCAAGAAAATCCTTTTGGTAGATGATGATGATGACCTGCGCGAAGCGCTGAGCGAACAGCTGATCATGACCGAGGATTTTGATGTATTCGAAGCGGTTAATGGTGCCGAAGCAATGAGCCGTGCCAAGGAACAAATCTATGACCTGCTGATCCTTGATGTGGGCCTGCCGGATACGGATGGTCGCGAGCTGTGTCGCCTTTTGCGTAAGCAGGGGATTAAAAGCCCGATCATGATGCTGACGGGCCATGACGGCGATGCAGATACCATTCTGGGCCTTGATGCCGGTGCCAATGACTATGTCTCCAAACCATTCAAGTTTCCCGTGCTGCTGGCCCGTATCCGCAGCCAGTTGCGCACGCATGAGCAATCCGAGGACGCGATTTTCCAGCTTGGGCCGTATACGTTCAAACCCTCAATGAAGATGCTGATCACGGAAGACGACAAAAAGGTGCGCCTGACGGAGAAGGAAACCAATATTCTCAAGTTCTTGCATCGCTCTGCCGAAGGGGTCGTGGCGCGTGATGTGCTGCTGCACGAAGTCTGGGGCTATAACGCGGGTGTCACCACGCACACGCTTGAGACGCACATCTACCGCCTGCGCCAGAAGATCGAACCCGATCCCGCGAATGTCCGCCTGCTGGTGACTGAATCGGGTGGCTACCGTTTGATGATCTAAGGTGGGAACTTTTTTAACGCCTTGGCGTTACTCTCATACCTGACAGGCTTTTCATGAGTTTCCTGTCGGTTTGACCCGCGTGATGAGTGGCCGGGACGATTGCCACTCTGCCTCCCTGTTGGACTTGGCCGGGCCTGTGTGTCCGGTCTTTTTTTGCCGTGATTGTGGTGGTTGCCGTGTGCAGGTCGCGGTAGGGTGACGCGAACCAACGCAGGAGCGCTCCCATGTCCTTTACCCTCGCCACTTGGAACATCAACTCTGTCCGCCTGCGGGAACCGATCGTATGCAAGCTGCTGGCCGAGGAAGGGCCGGATGTGCTTTGCCTGCAAGAATGCAAAAGCCCCGTGGATAAAATCCCGATGGAGGCGTTCGCCGCTCTTGGCTACACCCATATCGTCGCCGAAGGGCAAAAGGGCTACAACGGCGTTGCTATCCTGTCGAAGATGCCGCTGGAGCCTGCCGGTGCGCATGATTTTGCACAGCTAGGCCATGCGCGCCATGTGGCGGCCAAGTTGCCGTGCGGTGTGACGGTGCACAACTTCTACGTTCCCGCAGGGGGCGATGTGGCAGACCGCGAAGTGAACGAGAAGTTCGGCCAGAAGATGGATTATCTCGCACAGATGCGGGATTTCTTTCATAAGGACGCGCCGCAGAAATCGATCCTTGTGGGTGATTTGAACATTGCCCCGCGTGAGGATGACGTTTGGGACCACAAAAAACTGCTGAAGGTTGTGAGCCACACTCCTGTTGAGGTGGAAGCCCTGGCACAGACGCAGGACGCGGGAAAATGGGTCGACATCACCCGTCAGGATATCCCGTCAGGGTTGCTCTATAGCTGGTGGAGCTATCGCGCCAAGGACTGGGATGAAGCGGACAAAGGCCGCAGGCTGGATCACATTTGGGCCACGCCGGATATCTCGTCCGCAGGGCATGGCAGCCGCGTATTGCGCGGCGCGCGGGGATGGGAAAAGCCGTCCGACCACGCACCGGTTTTTGCAACTTTCGATCTTTGAGCGTATGCCTCTTTGAAACCGGCGGTTTCGGTCACATATAAGCTCCAACCGCTACACACTACACATTTAGGACCAAAGACATGATGGATCTCAACCTTTCCGCCGCTGCCCCTGCCGCCGATTTGATCAAAGACACCACCGAGGCCACGTTTATGGCCGATGTGGTCGAAGCATCGCAGACCACACCCGTCATTGTGGATTTCTGGGCACCGTGGTGCGGTCCTTGCAAGACGCTGGGACCACAACTGGAAGCGGCGGTTGTCGCAGCCAAGGGCGCTGTGAAAATGGTGAAGATCAACGTGGATGAGGCGCAGAACATTGCGGGCCAGCTGCAAATCCAGTCGATCCCGACGGTCTATGCGTTCTGGCAGGGCCAGCCGGTAGATGGCTTTCAGGGCGCGGTTCCTCAATCCGAAATCACGGCCTTTGTGGACCGTGTGGTAAAGGCAGCCGGTGGCGAAGCTCCGTCGGATACGCTCAACGATGCTGTTGCGGCGGCCGAAGAAATGCTGACCGATGGGCAGGCCGAAGATGCTGCGCAGACGTTTGCTGCGATCCTTGGCGAAGACCCGCTGCACGCAGGTGCCTACGGCGGCATGGTGCGGGCCCATATCGCGATGGGAGCGCTGGATGAGGCCGAGGGGCTGCTGAATGGCGCGCCGATGGAGATTTCCAAAGCGCCCGAACTGGAAGCGGCCCACGCCCAGTTGGAACTGGCCCGTCAGGCGGCTGATGCAGGGCCGGTGGCCGAGCTGACGGAGGCGGTAGAGGCTGACGGGCATAACCATCAGGCACGTTTTGATTTGGCTCAGGCGCTCTATGCGCATGGGGATGCAGAGGGCGCGGTTGCCCAGTTGCTGGACCTGTTCAGACGCGACCGTGAGTGGAATGAGGGCGCTGCCAAAACCCAGCTGTTCACCATTTTCGACGCCTTGAAAGCCAACGATCCTGTTGTATTGAATGGCCGCAGAAAATTGAGCTCTATGATATTTGCCTGAGGCGCTTCACGCGCTATCTTAGCGATATGATCAAAAACATGGACCTCCCTGATACGATCCCGATCTTCCATCTGGGGGGGGCGTTGCTCTTGCCGCGTTCCCGCTTGCCGTTGCATATATTCGAGCCGCGGTTTTTGCAGATGATCGACGATGCGTTGAAAACGCCCACCCGCCTGATCGGGATGGTGCAGCCCAATGTCGTGCCCGGCAGGTCCGGTCCCGGCCTTCATACCATTGGCTGTGCCGGCCGGATCACACAGTTTTCCGAGACGGAAGATGGCCGCTATATGATCACGCTGGCGGGGATTTCGCGTTACCGTGTTGTGCGTGAGGTCGAAGGCTTTGCACCCTACCGAAAATGCGAAGTGTCGTGGGAAGGATTTGCGCAGGATCTGGACAGTGAAGAGACGGACGCGAACTTTAAACGCAAACCGTTCCTCGACGCTCTTGGCCGCTACTTTGATGTGCGCGGCCTGTCGGCGGATTGGGAAACTCTCAAAGATGCCGATGACGAGCTGTTGATCAATTCACTGTCGATGATGCTGGATTTTGATGCGGAAGATAAGCAAGCTTTGCTTGAGGCGCCCTCGCTGAGTACACGGCGGGAAACCTTGATGACGCTGATAGAATATGCGCTGCGTGGCGGCGGTGACGGAGAAATGATGCAATGAGCGATACTGTCGTCCAGTTTGACCGCCGTATGTTGGAAGCGTTGATTTGCCCCCGCAGCCAGCAGACCCTTAGCTATGATGCAGAGCGGCAGGAGCTGGTGTCGAAATCTGCGGGTCTTGCCTATCCCATCCGCAACGGCATCCCCGTGATGCTGATCGACGAGGCGCGCGTATTGGACTAAAGCGACAGACCACGCATCAGGCGGGGTAATTCACCGTTTAGTCCTGCTGCTTCGCGGATAAAGGTCCGGCGCAAACCGGGCAGCGCATTGACCACCCCCATACCGATGTCCCGCGCCATGCGGACGAACGCATTATCGTTTGAGAACATGCGGTTAAACGTGTCCGTCGCCAGCGCAAGGGTGGTGTTGTCGAACCGACGCCACTCTTGATACCGCCCCAGTGCGACGCCCGCGCCAAAGTCCTCACCACGCCGCTGGGCATCAACAATTACCTCACACAGCGCGGCGATATCACGAAAGCCTGCGTTCAGCCCCTGTCCTGCAATCGGGTGAACCCCATGCGCGCTGTCACCCACCAGTGCGATGCGCGGCGCGATCATATCATGGGCCAGCGACAGGCTGAGCGGGTAGGTATACCGCGCGCCTGCCAGGGAAATCTCACCCAGAAAATCACCGAACCGGGGGCGGAGAACATCCAGATAATCCGCATCATCCAGCTTGTAGATACGGGCGGCATTCTCAGAGCTCTCGGACCAAACGATCGAGCTGCGGTTGCCTGTCAGCGGCAAGATGGCCAGCGGACCGGGCGGCATAAAGAACTGGTGTGCGATACCGTTATGGGGCAACGCGTGCGCAACAGCGCAAACAAGTGCGGTTTGTCCGTAGCCCCAGCCTGTTCGCTTGATCCCTGCGCGCTGTGCCGTCCCGGAGTTGCGCCCGTCTGCACCCACACACAAGCGGGCGCGCAACTGCTTGCCAGAGGCGAGACTAAGGGTGATCCCCGACCCGTCCGCGTCTTGGGCAACCACTTCTGCGCTGTTCATCACGTCGATGTTTTTATGGGCGCTCACGGCCTCCAACAGCGCGCGGCGCAGGTGGCGGTCCTCAACCATGTGACCCATCGGGCCTTCTTCGATCTCGGCATGGTCGAAATGCATAAAGAACGGTGATGGCCCTTCGCCCGCACGGCCGTCGGTTACCTTAATCTCCAGCATGGGCTGCGCATGTTCCGCAACCGCATCCCACAGGCCGATCCCTTCCAGCAACCTGACCGATGTCAGCGCCAATGCGTAGGATCGGCCATCAAATCCGTCCTGCGTGCGCGGCGCCTCTGGCTGCGCATCAATGAGGGTGACGTGCAGGCCGCTGTTGGCTAGCGCAAGTGCGAGGGCGGGGCCGTTCAGGCCGCCGCCGACAATGGCGATATCTGTATCAAAATTCATGGCTCTAGTTATGGCGGAGCGCGGGGGATTGTCCATGCGCCCAAGCGCCGCTACCGTTAAATCAAACCAGATGGAGAGACGGAAATGCAAAAATGGCTTGGTATGACAGCGGCAGACCTTGGCCGCGGTATAGCAACGGGGCAGATTGATCCGGTTGCGCTATGCGACACCTATCTGGCAGCAATAGATGCGCATCCGCTGCGTGACCGGATTTTTGCGCGTGTGACCCACGACCGCGCCCGTGGTGAGGCGCGTGCGGCATCGGCGCGCGCCAAAGCGGGGCAGCGTCGGTCGCCTCTGGATGGTGTACCGATCAGCTGGAAAGACCTGTTTGACACTGCGGGCATCGGCACCGAAGCGGGCACAAAATTGCTTGCGGGCCGCGTGCCTGAACAGGACGCGCTGGTTTTGCAAAATGCCACGGCAGCAGGGCTGGTCTGTCTGGGCAAAGTCCACATGAGCGAGATCGCCTTTTCCGGTTTGGGGTACAACCCTTCTACTGCGACACCGCCTTGCGTGAATGATGCGGATGCAGTGCCGGGGGGGTCGTCCTCCGGTTCTACCGCGTCAGTTGCGTTTGGGCTGGCGGCTGCCAGCATCGGCTCCGACACAGGCGGGTCGGTGCGTATTCCGGCAGCGTGGAATGATCTGGTGGGGTTTAAGACCACCCATGGCCGCCTGAGCCTTGAAGGTGTTGTCCCGCTTGCGCTGAAATTTGACACCATCGGGCCGCTGTGCCGCTCGGTTGAGGATGCAGCGCTGTTGACTGCGGCACTTGAGGGCAGCAAGGCGCCAGATCTTCGCGGGGCTTCCCTGAAGGGCAGGCGTTTGGCCATTGTCGAAACTGTGCTGATGGAAGGCTTGCGCGATGCACCCAAAGCGGCATTTGCTCTTGCTGTAGCAAAGTTGGAAGCAGCGGGCGCCATCATCGAAGTGATCGAGGTTCCGGCAGTCCAGCAAGCGCTTGATGTGTCGGGAATGTTGATAACCTGTGAAGCCTACGGCCTTTGGATGGATGTGATCGAGGCAGCTCCTGATAAGATGTATGAAGAGATATTAAGGCGTTTCCGCTTGGGCCGTGATTGTTTGGGTTCTGAATATGTGGCGTCTTGGGCCAAGCTGGATGTTGCACGGCAGGCATATGATGCGTCTACTGCTGGTTATGATGCTGTTATTTCACCCTCATCCGCTATTATGCCGCCTAATCTGAAACGGCTGAATACCGACCATAAATATTATGTCTCCGAGAACCTTCTGGCACTGCGCAACACGCGGATCGGGAACCTCTTGGGCCTGTGCGGATTGACGCTTCCTACGGGGACGCCAAGCTGCGGTTTGATGCTGCAAGCGGCCCCCGATATGGACAATGCGCTGTTGCGTTTGGGGGCCGCCGCGGAGATGGCGCTGGCCTAAGGGACCAAAAAGCCACAAGATGTGCATATACATCGGGTTTTTCCTAGACGCCGGACGCCGAATTAAGCTACCTTGGGACAAACGGGGCGATAACGATCCCGATCCGAGGCAGTTTTGATGAATTTTCCTGAGCGGTTTTCGAACCTTCCAGCTCATGCGTGGCCACGTCTGCGTGCACTTCTTGATGTGCATGAGGGGGGCGGCCCGCTGATCCAGATGACCATAGGCGAGCCGAAACATGCGTTTCCGGCTTGGGTTACGGATGTAATCGCCAGGAATGCTGTTGGCTTTAACAGCTATCCGCCTAATGATGGTTCTCCCGAATTGCGCACTGCCATCGCGGGATGGATCAACCGCCGCTACGGTGTGCCGGTGGATGCGGACACACAAGTGATGGCGCTGAACGGGACGCGTGAAGGTCTGTACAACGCCGTTGTTGCGCTGTGCCCCGAGACGAAGAACGGCCAGAAGCCTGCCATCCTGATGCCGAACCCGTTTTATCAGGTTTATATGATTGGCGCGATTTCCGGCGCTTGTGATCCGGTGATGGTCAACGCAACCGAAGCAACGGGGCATCTGCCTGATTTCCATGCCGTAGATGCCGCCACGCTGGACCGCACGGTTGCTGTCTATATTTGCTCTCCCGCCAACCCGCAGGGCGCGGTGGCGACGCGTGAGTATTGGGAAGCCCTGATCCGCTTGGCGGAGCAGCACGATTTCCGCATTTTCGCGGATGAATGCTATTCCGAGATTTACCGTGATGCGCCGCCCGTAGGGGCGTTGCAGGTCGCGCATGAGATAGGCGTAGACCTGAACCGCGTGGTGATTTTTCACTCCTTGAGCAAACGCTCCAACCTTCCGGGGCTGCGGTCGGGTTTCTGTGCGTCCGGCGTGGACGCGATGCGCGAAATCAAACAGCTGAGAAACTATGCTGGCGCGCCATTGCCGCTGCCGTTGCAGGCTGCTGCCGCCGCCGTCTGGGAAGACGAGGCGCATGTAATCGAGAACCGCGCGCTTTACGCCGAGAAATTCGAAATCTCAGATCGCATTTTTGGCAACGTCGCGGGTTATATCAGCCCCGAAGCAGGCTTCTTCCTGTGGTTGCCCGTGGAAGATGACGAAGCCGCCGCAGTCAAGCTGTGGCGTGAGACGGGCGTTAAGGTTTTGCCGGGTGGCTATCTGGCGCAAGACGTGGCCGGTGTTGAAAACCCGGGCAAGAAATACATTCGGGCGGCCCTCGTGGCCCCGAAAGACGAGACAGAGCGAGGCCTGCAGGCCATCCGTGACTGTCTCTATCCGGTATAAGGGGGACGAGTTATGGCATATCAGACACGGCAGCGCGAACCGCTGATTGACAGCAACACAGCAGAAGCAATTGAAAAACGCGGCAAGGAATTGCTGGGTGTGGTGCTGCTTGTTCTGGGTGTGATGGCCGCAATGATGATCGGGAGCTACACGCCCGATGATCCGAACTGGATGCTGGCAACAGATGCGCCTGCGCAAAATTGGCTGGGCCGGATGGGTGCATCCCTTGCCGCACCGCTGTTTATGATTGTGGGCTGGGGTGCTTGGGGGCTGGCGATAGTTCTGCTGGTCTGGGGCGCGCGTTTCGCGCTGCACCGCGGGGAAGACCGTGCGATGGGCCGTGTTATCTTTGCGCCGATTTCGATGGCGTTGGGGGCAATCTATGCCGCTACGCTAACACCAAACGTCGAATGGCTGCAAACCCACAGCTTTGGGTTGGGCGGCCTGTTCGGGGATACGATCATGGGTGTTATCCTGACGATCCTTCCGATCGGATCGGCCTTTACTGTCAAGTTGATGTCCCTGCTGATGGGGGCTGGAATTTTGGTGTTCGGGGCGTTTGTACTGGGGTTCACCCGTACTGAGCTGACACGCTTCGCCCGCTTTTTACTAGTGGGGACCATCATGGTCTATGCCACGTTGATGAATGTTCTGGGGCGTGGAGCAAGCGGCGCAGTTGGTGCAGCGCATGTGTTGCAGGCCAAAAATGCGGACCGCCGTGAACATCGCCGTGCAGAAGCGGCAGAGGCAAATGCCTATGCTGCCGAGCAGGCGCGTGCCGAAGCACAAGTAGCACCCGCTGCGGCCCGCATCTCGCCGCTGGTTGCATCCCGTGCTGCTCCACAACCTGCTTACGGGACTGAACATTATGGTCAGCCCGCGCCCGCCGTTGAGCCGAAAGGCAGTATGCTTGGGCGTGTGCCGAGCCTTATCAAACGTCCCGCTGATCCCATGCCCGCGCCGGAATTGGTTGAGACGGACTATGACGACTATTTTGATCAGCATTACGATGCCGTTGTTGAGGGGGCGCCCGATTCTGATCGGATCAAAAGCAAGATTTCGGATGTGATCAAAAACCGTGTGCGCTCAACGAATGCGGTGCATGTACCGGCCACGGCGCCGTTGACCCGAGGGCGCGGTCGCGGTCCTGATCCGTTGGTCCTGAACACAACACGAGCCGAGCCGCCTTTGGTGGCGCGTACGGTTGCTCCTGCGACCCTGCCGGTAGAGCCATCCCTGACTGGCCGCACTGCATTTGCAGCGACACCTGCGCACACGCCAGTTACCGCCCGCGCAATCCCGACGGCCCCGCCCGCACCGGTTTATGCAGATGCGGCTCCGACCGAGAGCTACGATGGGTTGGCAGACACATATGCCGATGACGAAGTGAATATCTTTGTCGAACCGGACGGGATCGAAGAAGTACAGCCAGCCAGTTTTATGCGCTCTACCCCTGCTCTGCATATCCCTGTGGCCGAGCCGAAGCGGGTTGTCATGCCGATGACGCGCAAGGCTGTCCCGCAGAGCAAACAAGCCAAGGCCGAGGCACAGCCAGCTTTGTCGTTCGAGGATACGACGACAGATTTTGAGCTGCCACCGCTGAGCCTGTTGGAATCGCCAGAGGATGCCCCGCGCATGCATCTGAGCGATGAAGCGTTGGAAGAAAACGCGCGCATGCTTGAAACAGTGCTGGATGACTACGGCGTCAAAGGCGAGATTGTCGCTGTGCGCCCCGGCCCAGTTGTGACCATGTACGAGCTGGAGCCCGCCCCGGGCCTCAAAGCCAGCCGCGTCATCGGTCTAGCTGATGATATCGCCCGCTCGATGGCGGCCCTCTCGGCGCGTGTTTCTACTGTGCCGGGCCGGAGCGTTATCGGGATCGAACTTCCGAATGAGCACCGCGAAAAGGTTGTTCTGCGTGAAATCATTAGCAGTCGCGATTTCGGCGATGGCAACCAGCAACTGCCGCTCGCCTTGGGTAAAGACATCGGCGGCGAGCCGGTTGTGGCGAACCTTGCCAAGATGCCTCACCTGCTGATCGCGGGTACAACAGGTTCGGGTAAGTCTGTCGCAATCAACACGATGATTCTGTCGCTGCTCTACAAGCTGACACCGGCTGATTGCCGCATGATCATGATTGACCCTAAGATGCTGGAACTTTCCGTCTATGACGGCATTCCGCACCTGCTGTCCCCCGTTGTGACGGACCCCAAGAAGGCGTTGGTGGCGCTGAAATGGACCGTGGGCGAGATGGAAGACCGTTATCGCAAGATGTCGAAAATGGGCGTGCGCAACATTGAAGGCTATAATGGCCGCGTTAAGGAAGCCCTAGAAAAGGGCGAGATGTTCAGCCGCACCGTCCAGACCGGATTTGATGACGACACAGGCGAGCCGATCTTCGAGACGGAAGAGAACATGCCCGTCAAGCTGCCCTATATCGTTGTGATTGTGGACGAGATGGCAGACCTGATGATGGTTGCCGGCAAAGAGATTGAGGCCTGTATCCAGCGTCTGGCGCAGATGGCGCGTGCATCGGGTATCCACCTTATTATGGCCACGCAGCGCCCTTCGGTGGACGTGATCACGGGTACGATCAAAGCGAACTTCCCGACGCGGATATCCTTTCAGGTGACCAGCAAGATCGACAGCCGCACCATTCTGGGTGAAATGGGCGCCGAGCAGCTGCTGGGCATGGGCGACATGTTGTATATGGCGGGCGGCACAAAAGTAATTCGCTGTCACGGCCCGTTCGTCAGTGATGAAGAAGTTGAGGAAATCGTCAACCACCTCAAGCAATTTGGTGAACCGGATTATGTCTCTGGCGTGGTCGAAGGACCGCCCGAAGGCAAGGAAGCGGACATTGATACGGTGCTGGGCCTGAACACAGGCGGCAACACAGATATGGAAGACGCGCTCTATGACACGGCTGTTCAGATCGTGACCAAAGATCGCAAATGCTCCACTTCCTACATCCAACGTAAACTCGCGATTGGCTATAACAAGGCCGCCCGACTGGTCGAGCAGATGGAGGACGAAGGTCTTGTCTCTGCGGCAAACCATGTGGGTAAACGCGAGATACTTGTGCCAGAGCAGGGCTAACCTCCCCCGCTGGCATCCTCGTGAAGATGGCTCCCCTGCTCAGAGGGGGGGCATCTTTGTTTCCGGGGTGGCGCATTGCCGCCGATTTGGGGGGAAACCACAGAACCTTTGTGCAAACCACGCTGTTGATATCGCATATCAATGCGGCTGGGCCTATGTTGGGTGCAAAGCAGTATCCACCATGACAGGACCCTAACATGAGATTCTTGAAAACCATCGTTCTCGGCGCAGCCCTCGCTGTTGCGGGCAATGCCGCGCTGGCTGACAAGCTCCCACTTGCAAGCATCAGCAGCTATCTGAACGATCTGACGACAGCCAAAGGCGCGTTCACGCAGATCAACAGTGACGGGACGATTTCAACGGGTACAATCTATATCAAACGTCCGGGTCGCGTGCGGTTCGAGTATAATGCGCCTGATACGGGGCTGGTTATTGCGGGCTCCAATACGGTTGTGATCTTTGATACCAAGTCGAACCAACCGCCGGAGACCTATCCGCTGGCCCGCACGCCGCTGTCGATTATTCTGGCGCGTGACGTTAACCTTGGACAGGCAAAGATGGTCACTGGCCACGCTTATGACGGCACAGCCACAACGGTGACGGCACAGGACCCTGAAAATCCGCAGTACGGCAACATCCAGATGAAGTTCACGGGCCCCAAGCCTGAACTGCGCCAGTGGATCATCAACGATGGTAACGGGGGACAGACAACTGTTGTGTTGGGGGAGCTGCAGAAAGGCGGCAACCTGCCAAACAAATTGTTTGATGTGGGCAGCCCGGGCAAGGCGCCCAGCCGTTAGATACATAAAGAGGGGGCGCCAAAATCTGGCGCCCCCTCTTTATGTCAGGTGTTAGCGTAGCCGACAGCCCGCGATCTGCTCTCGGTACATGACCGAACGGTCCTCGACCTTGCCCGCGACGGCAACAAGCCATGGCTTGGCGTTATAGCTGGCACGGCTAAAGCCTGTATGGCCTTCGTGATAGGCCAGATACTGGTTGCGCGCATCGGTCAGGGCGATGCCGTTCCGCTCACGGCTGATGTTCATATACCAGCCCATAAAGTCTGTCGCGTCCTTGATTTTGTCACGCTTTGCGCCGAACCCGCCTTCGGCGGCAAGGTATTCATCCCAGGTCGCATCCAGCGCCTGACCATAGCCGAATGCACTGGACTGGCGGCCCATCGGGATGACCCCCAGCACATAGCTGAAGGGGGTGCGGGCGTCGCCGACGAATTTGCTCTCTTGATGGATGGTCGCCATCTGGACGTGAACGGGAATGCCCCATTTACGCTCGGTCGCCTTGAAGGCCTTGTGATAGTCGGGGCGCTGTTTGAGAATCGAACACGCATTGTCCAGTTCCCGCGGCGGGGTCGTGGAGGAGCCGCCACAGCTGGCCAACAGTAGCACGATAATCATAGCGCGAAGGGGTGTTTTCATCTGCCTCTCGCCTCAAGTTTGTTTTTTATATTTTGTGGTAGCATAGTCTAACTGAACGAAGTTTTACAGCGAAAACCTATAACAATATTGCCAAAAGAAGCGGCAATGCGCCGACTGAAAGCAGCGTGGAGACAACAACCAACCCCGCCACAGATTGCGAATCCGCCCCGTATTTTTCAGCCAGCAAATAGGATGTAACTGCCACAGGTGTTGCGACCTGCAAGACCAGGACACCAAATGCGGTGTGGTTAAGGCCAGACGCAAGTGCGGCCAGCCACGCGATGCCCACACAAAGTGCAAGCTTGATCACCGACAGCACAACCGCCCGCCCGATTCCCCCCGGCGTCAGCCTTGCGACGGCAACACCCAACGTGATCAGCATCAACGGAATCGCCATCTGTCCGATCAACTCAAGCGTGTTGGTCAAAAACCGCGGTGTGTGCCAGTCCTGCCAGAGAAACAGACCGCCCAGCAGCGTGGCCCAAACCAACGGCTCGCGCAGCACTTTGCCAAAGCTACCGGCACCCGCCACCAGCCATATTCCGAAGGTAAAGGTCCAGATCGCCATGATGGCAAAAACAACCACGGCGTAGCCCAGTCCTTCGTCTCCGAAAGCAAATAGCGCCAGCGGCAGACCCAGATTGCCCGTGTTTCCGAATATCATCGGCGCAAGGTAGGTGCGGCGGTGCAGGCCGGACACCCGGACAAAGAGGGCTGCAGTTACAGTGACCCCCAAATAGGCAGCAATTGTTGCCAGTGACAGCGCAGTGAGGGCGGCGGGGTCAATGTCTGTTTTCATCAACGCAGTGAAAATCAGGCAAGGCACCGCCAGCGTTGTGGCCAGCTGTGTTACAAAGTTGATCCGGTATTCAAACCCCAATTTCACCCAAGTAAAACCAATCCCAGCCAGTAAAAATACCGGGGCGACAATTTCCAGCACCGTCAGTGTCAAGTTCACAGACTGTTTCCTTCAAGTAAGCGGCAATGATTGGACAAAATGCACTTGTTTCGAGTAAAGACCAAGAGTAGGGAGCGCATTGCAATGATCAGAACGCGCGCGAAATATCATCTGGGGCAGGTTGTCCGCCACAAGAAACACCCCTTTCGCGGGGTGATCTTTGACGTGGATCCAGAGTTTGCAAATACCGAAGAGTGGTATGAGTCGATCCCAGAGGAAAGCCGCCCGATTAAAGGCCAACCTTATTACCACCTGCTGGCCGAGAACGACCAAAGCTACTATGTCGCGTATGTTTCGGAACAGAATCTGGTGGCTGATTATTCGGGTGAGCCCGTAGATCATCCTGATATCCCTGATCTTTTCGGCCCGTTCGAGAACGGCGCTTACCCGCTGCACTTCCAGCTGAACTAATCGGGGACGCCCGAAGGTATCCCCGAAGAAGAGCTTAGTATCCCAACGCACATCCATCTTTGCGCGGATCAGATGCGCCTTCCAGCACACCGCTTTCGTGGATCTTGATGGTCTGTGCGCCACCAATTGCGGTCCGCGGAATTTCGACCTTGTGACCCATCGCCGACAGCTCTGCGCGGATGGAATCAGAGTATCCCCGCTCAACATTCAGCACGCCTTTGTCGGTAAATGCCCGGGGCGCGTCGATGGCAGTTTGCGGGTCCATCCCGAAATCCGTGAGGTTGGAGGCAAAGCGCGCGTGTCCGCATGATTGATACGCCCCGCCCATCACACCAAACGGCATAATAACGCGACCCTTCTGCCGGATCATGCCGGGAATAATCGTGTGCATCGGGCGCTTTCCGCCCTTCAATTCGTTCGGGTGCCCTTCCTCCAGCGTGAACCCAGCACCGCGGTTCTGCAGCAGAAGGCCAAATTTGTCCGACGCGAGGCCGGACCCGAAGCCGTGGAAGATAGAATAGATCAGCGACACGGACATGCCATCGCGGTCGACAACGGTGATGTAGATCGTGTCCTTGTGGACAGATTCGGAAAGGGCGGTCGGACTCTGCATGGCCTTGGCCGGATCAATCAGCGCCGCAAGCCGTTTGGCTGTATCCATGTCCAGCATGTAGTCGGAGCGGGTGGTATAATCGGCGTCGGCCAAGAAGCGGTTGCGTGCGTCATAGGCCAGCTTGGTCGCTTCAGCCTCGATATGGATACGTTGCGCGCCCAACGGGTCCATTCCTGAGATATCGAGCTGGGACAGCATGTTAAGCATCAACAGCGCTGTGGCGCCTTGACCGTTCGGTGGATGCTCGACCACTTCCAGATCTTTGTACATCGCAGACATGGGTGTGGTGGGCGTGCAGCTGACGGCTGCAAAATCCTCGGCTGTGTGTTTGCCCCCATTTGCGTTGAGGACGGACAACATGTCCTCGGCGATTTCGCCCGTGTAGAAGGCATCACGCCCGTGCTTAGCAACCCGGCGCAGCACTTCGGCTTGACCCGGCGCGCGGAAAACCTGCCCGACCTGCGGTGCTTTGCCGTCAAACAAGTAGTACTCGCGCGCTTTGCCTTGCAGCGCGTCAGCGTCGTTACCCCAGTCAAATGCCACACGGGGAGCAACAACTACACCCTCATCAGCATAGCGGATCGCAGGCGCGAGAACAGCATCCAAGCCCAGTTTTCCCGCCTTGTCTGCCAGGTAGCAGAATGCATCAACTGCGCCGGGAATCGTCACAGCCGCCGCCGAACGCAAGGGAACAACCGTTTCGCCCGCGTCGCGGAGATGTGCGGCATCCAGTGCAGCGGGGGCGCGGCCTGACCCGTTAAGCGCATGCACTGTGTCGCTGCCACCTTCGGACCAAAGCACAAAGCAATCCCCGCCAATGCCTGTCATTTGCGGTTCACAAATTCCCAATAGAACCGCGCCCGCAATGGCTGCATCCATGGCATTGCCACCACGTTCCAGCACATCAATGGCAGCTTTTGCGCCTAACGGGTGGGAAGTGGCGCACATGCCGCCGGTGGCAAGAACCGGCGAACGGCCGGGAAGTTGGAAGTCACGCATGGGAAATGCCTCGCTGAAGTATCTATTCAAGCAAAGCGTAGTACGTTCGCGCAACGGTGCCAATGCGAATGACGCTGGTAATTTAAAGATGCGGGGAGGGGTTAGTGCCCCGGCATCGCGTACTGGGTGGGGGCAATTAAACGCGACGCCGGGGGAAGCTATATGCAGCTACAAGACAGTGTATGGTGGTCAAGAGTGGCGGAAATGTGATGACGTGAAGGCATCTTTATGGACTCGCCAGATCATATGTTGCTGGTTGGATTTCCTGATCTAAAGCGCGACCGCTAACCGCAAGGTTAGGTAATTGTGCTTTCCCCGTCGGACATATGTGGCGTCTTGGGCAAGTGTGTGGATCAGAAACCAGCCGAAGCCCCCGTCCGGCAAATCTGCTACATCAACAGTAACATCAGGCGCCGGTAGCCGTGGCACCACGCCATCTGGCATGGCAATACCTTTGTCCACGATACACAGATCAAGGCCACTCGCGCCATGGTGCCCCCTGATTTCAACCGTTGTCTGCCCCCCAGTGCCTGCCAATGCATGCTCGACCACGTTATTCAGGGCCTCTGCCAATACCAGCTGGACTGTGTTCGTTTCGTCCTCCGACAGCTCAAGCGGCGTCAGCCACGCAAGCGTTTGGGCAATCCCCTCGCGTACAGCATCCTCGACGCCGAGAAGCGAAATTGAAAACAAGGGCAGCGGTGGGCGTCTACCCATGGCGTGCTTTCCCGATGGGCTTGCTCATTCTTGCAGCTCATTCAGCGCGGCTTCGACCGTTGCAAAGACGCCAAAGACAGAATCCATTCTGGTCAGCCGGAATACCTTGTCCACAGCGGGGGTCAGTCCGGCCAGTACCAACCGCCTCTTGGGACTGAGGATTTTCATCGAAGCGACAATAGCGCCAAGGCCACTAGAATCAATGAATACAACGTGGTTGAGGTCCAGAAGTACCGTGTCTTGCCCGCCCTCTGTCACGTCTCGCACACTGTCCTTAAAGGCCAGCGCGGCTGCTGCGTCTATGCGTTGTTCCTGAACAGTGACAATCTGGACGCCGCGTTCTGTTGAGCTGGTAAGTTCCATGTTATATTCCTGCAAGGATTGCGTGCGACC
>Ga0210307_1070363_pt1 | contig 18437 bp, 21 predicted proteins | sample R1073metaT_FD_159690 | JGI IMG/M metagenome (GOLD analysis project Ga0210307, IMG submission 159690) | Metatranscriptome of estuarine water microbial communities from the Columbia River estuary, Oregon, United States - R1073 (Metagenome... | ecosystem: Environmental > Aquatic > Marine >...
AACCGCCATCAGCGTCAGAAATTCGCCCACAAAACCCGATGTGCCCGGCAGGCCCACGTTCGCCATGGTGAACAGCATAAACAGCAGCGCATAGATCTGCATACGGTTCACAAGGCCACCGTAGGCATCAATCTCGCGCGTGTGCATGCGGTCATAGATCACGCCAACAGTAAGGAAGAGCGCCCCAGAGATAAAGCCGTGGCTGATCATCTGGAAGATCGCACCGTCCAGCCCCTGCTGGTTGGCCGAGAAAATACCCATCGTCACAAAACCCATGTGGGCCACCGAGGAATAGGCGATCAGCTTTTTCATATCGTCCTGCACCAACGCCACCAGCGAGGTGTAGACAATCGCAATCGCAGACATCCACAGGATCATCGGGCCGATCACTTCTGCGCCCACCGGGAACATCGGCAGCGAGAAGCGCAAGAAGCCGTAGCCGCCCATCTTGAGCAGGATCGCCGCCAGAACCACAGAACCGGCTGTTGGCGCCTGAACGTGCGCGTCAGGCAACCATGTGTGCACAGGCCACATCGGCATTTTCACCGCAAAGCTGGCAAAGAACGCAAGGAACATCAGCGTCTGCATGCCACCAACAATCTGGACACCCATCAGGCTGAATGTCTCGGAGCCGAAAGTATGCGTCAGCAGGCTGACATCACAGCCGCCAATACAGGTGGTGCCCGCATCCGCAAACATGGCCACCATCGCCACCAGCATCAGCACCGAGCCGAAGAAGGTATAAAGGAAGAACTTGAAGCTGGCGTAAATCCGGTTTGCCCCGCCCCAGATACCAATGATCAGGAACATCGGGATCAGGCTTGCCTCAAAGAACAGATAGAACAGGATCAGATCAAGCGAGACAAACACACCGATCATCAGCGTCTCGAGGATCAGAAAGGCGATCATGTATTCTTTGACACGGGTCTTCACATCCCATGACGCGGCAATCACCAGCGGCATCATAAACGTGGTCAGCATCACAAACAGGATCGAGATGCCGTCGACACCAAGACGGTAGTTCAGACCCAGCAACCACTCTGCCTCATCAATCATCTGGAAGCCGGTGTTTGACGGATCAAACTCAAGATACACAAAGATCGAGATAAAGAAGGTTCCTGAGGTCGTGATCATCGCCAGCCATTTGGCATTGCGCTGTGCGGCTTCGTCTTCGCCACGCAGGAACACAGCAAGGATCAATGCCGCAAACGCAGGCATAAACGTCACAATGGACAACAGGTTATTTTCCATTATTTCGCCCCTCCGGTCATCGTCATCCATGTCACCAGAACCGCAATTCCGATCACCATGGCGAAGGCATAAGTAAAGATATAGCCAGACTGCGCTTTACCCGCGAGGCGCGTAAAGAAGGGGATGATCCCCATGGCCAGCCCGTTCAGACCGCCATCAATCACACGGCCATCGCCCTGCTTCCACAGGAAACGGCCAATGGCTTTGGCAGGTTGTACAAAGACGAACTTATAGATTTCGTCAAAGTACCATTTGTTCAGCAGGAACTGGTACAAGTGCCGCTGGTTGGCCGCCAAACGCGCAGGCAGTATCGGGTTCCAGATATAGAACCACATCGCCATCAGGAAGCCCCCCAGCATCGCAATAAAGGGACTGACCTTCACCCACTTGGGCGCGCCATGGGCATCTTCCAGAACAGTGTTGCCCGGCGCAAAGTGCAGCGCCCCCTCACCCGGCTTGCCCGCAAAGACAGGACCGTGGTGGCCGCCCTCATGCTCGCCCTCGGCTGCATCGCCGTGGTTGGTTTCCGCACCGTCCACATGGGCCGCACCTTCAGCTGCCATTTCAGCAGTCGGGATGCCATAGAACTTGCCCACATATTCAGCCGAGCCAAAGAAGCTCTTGTAGAACACCATACCAGAGAAGATTGCGCCAATTGCCAGAACCCCTAGCGGGATCAGCATAACCATCGGGGACTCATGCGCGTGCTCATGTGTGTGCTTGTCGCCACGCGCCTCGCCATAGAAGGTGAGGAACATCAGGCGCCACGAGTAGAACGATGTCATCGCCGCAGCAATCACCAACATCCAGAACCCGTACATAGAACCACCGCCCCAAGCGCTCTCGATGATCGCGTCTTTGGACAGGAAGCCTGCAAAACCGAAGTGCGTCAGCGGGATACCAACACCGGTAATCGCCAGCGTACCAATCATCATGGCCCAGAAGGTCACAGGAATTTTCTTACGCAAACCGCCGTAGTTGTTCATGTCCTGCTCATGGTGCATCGCGTGGATAACCGAGCCCGCGCCAAGGAACAACATCGCCTTGAAGAACGCGTGTGTCAGCAGGTGGAACATCGCGGCCGAGTACATGCCAACGCCCGCCGCCACAAACATATAGCCCAGCTGGGACATGGTGGAATAAGCGATGACGCGTTTGATATCCGTCTGGACCAGACCGATAGTCGCCGCTACAAATGCGGTTGTTGCGCCCAGTACCGTAATAAATGCGGTGGCTTCGGGTGCATATTCCATCAGCGGCGACATGCGGCAGACAAGGAAAACACCCGCCGTAACCATGGTCGCCGCGTGGATCAGGGCCGACACAGGTGTCGGGCCTTCCATCGCATCCGGCAACCATGTGTGCAAGAACAGCTGCGCCGATTTACCCATCGCACCGATGAACAGCAGCACCGCAATCAGGTTCGCCGCGTTCCAGTCTCTCCACAAGAAGTGGACAGTGGTTTCAGCCAAGGCAGGCACCGCCGCAAAAATATCATCAAACTTGATGCTGTCGGTCAGCAGGAACAATGCAAAGATACCCAGAGCAAATCCGAAGTCACCCACACGGTTGACCACAAAGGCCTTGATCGCGGCGGCATTGGCGGACGGCTTTTTGTAATAAAAACCAATCAGCAGGTAAGAGGCAACGCCTACCCCTTCCCAGCCAAAGAACATCTGCACAAGGTTGTCAGACGTGACCAGCATCAACATCGCAAAGGTAAAGAACGACAGATAGGCAAAGAAGCGCGGTTTATAGCTGACGCCTTCGCCGAAGTGATCGTCATGGGCCATGTAGCCAAAGGAATAGAGGTGCACGAGGCTGGAAACCGTGGTGATGACGATCAGCATGATGGTCGTCAGACGGTCCAGACGGATTGACCAATCCGTGCTCAGGCTGCCGGATTCAATGAAACGCAGGATCTGGATGGTTTCCGTGGTGCCGTCAAAAGACAGAAACACAATCCAGCTGAGAAGTGCCGAGAGGAACAAGCCGGAAGTCGCAATCCAGCAAGCTGCGTTTTCGCCGATAACCTTCCAGCCAAACCCGCACAAAAGCGAGCAAACCAGCGGTGCAAAGAGGAGCGTAATTTCCATGTCCTCAGCCCTTCATCACGTTGACGTCTTCCACGGCAATCGTGCCGCGGTTTCTGAAGAAACAAACCAGAATGGCCAGACCAATCGCCGCTTCGGCAGCAGCAACCGTGAGGACAAACAGCGTAAACACCTGCCCCACCATATCGCCAAGGAAACTGGAGAATGCGACCAGATTGATGTTCACGGCCAGCAGCATCAATTCAATGCTCATCAGCAAAATGATGATGTTCTTCCGGTTCAGGAAAAGGCCAAAGATGCCAATGACAAACAGCGTCGCCGCAACTGTCAGGTAATATTCAAGTCCGATCATGTCGTCCCTCAGTTTCCCCCCGTTTACGGGGACAGTATTTTTTGGCGCCGGCGGCTTTCCGGTGTGCCGTATTTCAAAGGTTCTACGGTTTCGCAACCGCAGTCGTTAGCAGTACATCATTACAAAACCTGAACTCTTGGGGATGCCACAATTGTGGTCCCTTTCGATCAAGGACAAGGCCACGTCTCCAGCCAAATGCGGGAAGGGCACAGCATTCAGTATGTTCTGAGCCCCATCAATAACGTGCCCGTTGGTCGTGAACGCGGCACCCAAAAAACCAACAAGCATTATTGAAAGAACCCCAGCCTTCATCACAAACCCTGCCCCGGCTTCACGTCGCGCAGCTCCATCGCCTTGGCCGGATCGCGCATCATTTGCGCCACCACGTCCTGACGTTTCACATCGCCGCGGTGGCGCAGCGTCAGTACAATTGCACCGATCATCGCCACCAGCAGGATCAGACCCGACAGCTGGAACAACAGGAAATATTCATCATAGAGGATCAGGCCCAATGCGGCGGTGTTTGTTACACTCGCATCGGTGACCTGCTGGCGCAGCCCTTCGGCCGCATCATTTGCGTCCCATGCGCCAAAAGCCATGACAAACTGCATCAGGATCACAACACCAATCAGCAGCGCCAACGGCATATAACGGGCCATTTCGGCCTTCAACTCGGCGAAATCAATGTCGAGCATCATGACGACGAACAAGAACAACACCGCAACCGCGCCGACATAGACAATGATCAGCAGCATCGCGACAAATTCAGCGCCCAGCAGCACAAACAGGCCCGCAGCAGACAGGAAAGACAGGATCAGCCACAGCACCGAGTGGACCGGATTACGGCTGATGACCGTGAACAGGCCACCTGCAATCACACTGACCGCAAAGAGATAAAATGCAAAAACGCTCATGCGTCACCTTCCGGATTCTTGGCCGATTTACCGGCTTTGTCTTTTTCCAAAACTTCTTGCGCCAATGTCATGGCCCGCTGCATCGCGGGGATGCCTGCAAATGCGGACATCTGGCCGATTGTCTCGATAATCTGTTGCTCATGCGCGCCCGCTTCCACTGCGTGGCGCACCGTCTGGCGCAAGGCCACATCGTTCTGCGCACCCTGCATGGTCAAACCCGCCAGCGTCAGCAGCAGCCGCGTCTTGGCGTCCAGTCCGTTGGGGTTATGTGTGTTGCCAAAGAACGTCTCCATCATGTCCTTGGGCATCATTCCCAACATGTCCTCGAAACCCTTGGGCGAAAACGCATCCATCGCCGGAAAGGACTTGGCCATTTCCTGCGCCTGACGCATCATATCTTCCCATGGGTTCTTGGAGGTCATCGGTACGGTGCATCCATTTCGAGGTTACGGGCAATTTCGGCTTCCCAGCGGTCGCCGTTTTCCAGCAGCTTTGTCTTGTCGTAGTACAGCTCTTCGCGGGTCTCGGTGGAGAATTCGAAGTTCGGCCCCTCGACAATCGCATCCACAGGGCAGGCTTCCTGACAGAAACCGCAGTAAATGCATTTGGTCATGTCGATGTCATAGCGCGTGGTGCGGCGGCTGCCGTCCTCGCGTGGCTCCGCATCAATGGTGATCGCTTGCGCGGGGCAGACAGCCTCACACAGTTTACACGCGATGCAACGCTCTTCACCATTCGCATAACGGCGCAACGCATGCTCGCCACGGAAACGGGGCGACAGTGGCCCCTTTTCGTGCGGATAGTTGATCGTCGCCTTCGGCTTGAACATGTACTTAATGCCAAGCTTCATGCCCTGGTAGAAATCCTGAAGCAGGAAGTACTTCGCGTGGCGGGTATAATCAGTCATATCAGCCTCCTACCGTGTAGCGGGCATAAATGCCCCAGAACCATTCGAACTTTGCCGCAAAGGCCACAAACACCACCCAGAACAGCGAGAACGGCAGGAAGACTTTCCAACCCAGACGCATCAGCTGGTCATAGCGGTAGCGTGGTGTGATGGCTTTCACGAGGCTGAAGAAGAAGAACACCAGACCCATTTTCGCGATCATCCAGAAGATACCATCCGGCAAGCCGGGGATCGGGGACAGCCAGCCGCCAAAGAACATCAGCGAGATCAACGCGCACATCAGAACCACGGCAACCAACTCACCAATCATGAACAGCAGGAAAGGTGTGGAGGAATATTCAACCTGATAGCCCGCAACCAGCTCTGATTCCGCTTCGGGAAGGTCGAACGGGGGGCGATTGGTTTCGGCAAGCGCCGAGATGAAGAACAGGATCAGCATCGGGAAGTGTGGCAACCAGTACCAGCTCAGCAAACCGTAGTCGCTTTTCTGTGCGTCGACGATGCCGGAGAAGTTCATCGACCCTGTGGAGATGATGACACCGATGATGATCAGACCGATGGAGACCTCATAAGAGATCATCTGCGCGGCAGACCGCAACGAACCAAGGAAGGGATATTTCGAGTTGGATGCCCAGCCGCCCATGATCACGCCATAAACCTCGAGCGAAGACACCGCAAAGACAAACAGAATCGCTACGTTGATATCCGACAGCACCCAGCCGTCGTTAAACGGGATCACAGCCCAGGCAACCAAAGCCATCACAAGGCTGACCATCGGCGCAAGGAAGAACACCGGACGGTCGGCGCCCGCAGGGACAACAATCTCTTTGACGATGTATTTGCCGAAATCCGCAAAGGATTGCAGCAGGCCGTAAATGCCCACCACGTTCGGGCCACGGCGCAACTGGACAGAGGCCCAGATTTTGCGGTCCGCGTACATCAGAAACGCAAGTGCCACCAGCAACGGGACTACAACCAGAAGAATCTGGCCTATAATCAGCAGGATCATCCCCAGTGTCGTGTTAAAAAAGAAGTCAGCCATAGGTCCTCACACCGTAGGAATGCCCTTGTCGCGGCAGTTATCTGCAACCACCTCGGCATCAATAGTTTTCAAGCCTTTAGGCAGGCTCGGCGAGATCGTGTAAACAGCATCGGCTCGCCAAATGCCACCCTCAATTGCCACATTTGTCCGTACATGCCGCGCAAATCCGTACCCGCGAATGAGCGCATACTGCGCTGCCGCACATTCCGCATAGGCTGCGACATTTTCTGACGCGCGGGCCTTGGTCATCGCAACATTAAACTGCGCCAGTTCACCATCTAACAAAAACGTCTCCACCCCTTTGTATTCAGGGATAAAATCCTCTGCCGTCGGGATAGGCGGCGTGCAGGCGGCCAGCGCCAGCACTGCAATCAACCACGCCTGCTTCACTCTGCTGCCAGCGCCCCTTTACGGCGCGCCTTCGCATTTGCCGACAGCTCGGCCATCAGACTGGAGGCGCGTGCAATCGGGTTCGTCAGGTAAAAATCTGAAATTGCGTAAGAAAATGCCGCTGACGTCATTTTACCTTGTGCTTCGGCGGCCCAGTCGTTCTCCGCGACGTGGTCGACCTGACCCAGATGCGGGTGCGCCTTCACAAGCGCCTGACGCAGTCCGGCAAGCGAATCGTACGGCAGTACCGAATCCAGCTCGGCGCTGAGTGCGCGCAGAATGGCCCAGTTTTCCTTGGCCTGTCCGGGTGCGAATCCCGCACGCTGTGCCAACTGCGGGCGACCTTCGGTGTTTACAAACAAACCACCCTCTTCCGGATAGGCCGCAGCAGGCAGAATGATATCCGCACGGTGCGCCCCACGGTCGCCGTGGCTGCCCTGATAGATCACAAACGGACCGGCAGGAATGTCGCCCTCATCCGCACCAAGGTTATAGATCACATCGGACGCCAGCACGTCGGCGATACCGCCCTGCGCTGTGGCGCCAATGTCCATCGCGCCCACACGGCCCGCAGCAGTGTGCAGAACCATAAAGCCCGACTTGGTGCTTTCGGCCAGCGCCATCGCAGCAGCCAGAACTTCTGCGCCGTCCTTGCGGGCCAAAGCACCCATCCCGACAATCACAATTGACGGCTTGTCCGCGACTTCCGAATGATCCTGCTTCAGCAGGTCCGCCATCACGTCTGGCCCGTCGCCCAGATGCGCATATTCATAGGTCAGATCGACCTTTGGCCCCATCAGGCCGATGTTGCAGCCTTTGGTCCAAGCCTTGCGGATGCGGGCGTTCAATACAGGCGCTTCTACGGCAGGATTCGTACCGATCAGCATAATCGCTTGCGCCGAATCGATGTCTTCGACTTTCGCAGTGCCCACATAACCCGACCGGTTGCCCGCTGGCAGCTTCGCGCCATCTGTACGGCACTCGATTGTACCACCCTGCCCGTCCACAATCTGCTTGAGCGCAAATGCAGCCTCAACCGAAGCCAGATCACCAACCAGCGCGCCGATCTTCTTGCCCTTCATCGCCGCAGCCGCAGCCGCCAGCGCCTCGGGCCATTCGGCTTTGCGCAGCTTGCCGTTCTCACGGATATAGGGCGTGTCCAGACGCTGCTTGCGCAGGCCGTCCCAGACAAAACGCGTCTTGTCGGAAATCCACTCTTCGTTCACGCCGTCATGGTTGCGCGGCAGCATGCGCATCACTTCACGGCCTTTGGTATCAATGCGGATATTGGAGCCAAGGGCATCCATCACGTCAATAGACTCGGTCTTGGACAATTCCCAAGGGCGCGCGGTAAAGGCGTAGGGCTTCGACACCAAGGCCCCCACCGGGCACAGGTCAATGATGTTCCCCTGCAAGTTGCTGTCCAGCGTCTCGCCCAGATAAGATGTTATCTCGCTGTCTTCGCCGCGGCCCGTCTGGCCCATCTGCGTGATGCCTGCCACCTCAGAGGTAAAGCGCACACAACGCGTACAGGAAATACAGCGTGTCATGTGAGTCTCGACCAATGGGCCCAGATCAAGATCGGTGCTGGCACGCTTGGGTTCGCGGTAGCGCGAGAAATCCACGCCGTAGGCCATTGCCTGATCCTGCAAGTCACACTCGCCGCCCTGGTCGCAGATCGGGCAATCCAGCGGGTGGTTGATCAACAGGAATTCCATCACACCTTCGCGGGCTTTCTTAACCATCGGGCTGTTGGTTTTCACCACGGGCGGCTGGCCTTCGGGACCGGGGCGCAAATCACGCACCTGCATGGCACAAGACGCCGCAGGCTTGGGCGGGCCGCCAACAACTTCAACAAGGCACATCCGGCAGTTACCTGCGATCGACAGCCGCTCGTGATAGCAGAAACGCGGCACTTCAACGCCGGCTTGCTCAAATGCCTGAATGAGCGTCATCGCCCCCTCGGCTTCTACTTCTTTACCGTCGATGATGATCTTGCGAATATCGCTCATGATGTCACTTTTCTCTCAGCAACGAGCCGATACGGCTCGATTTTTGAATCTCTTTGCGCCCTAGCGCGCAATAGCTCTGCGGGTCCGAGGTCACAACCCCGTTCGCACGCATATACGCTTCGCCCTTGGCCCGCATCCGCGCCTTCTCGGCATCAGAATCGCCGTAGGCTTCGATCTCTTCATCACTATACCCTAAATCACGCGCGTGTTTGCGGGTTGAGCGATAGAGCGTATAGGCCTGCACCAGACGCGGAGCAATATCGGGGCACTTCTTGCGTATCTGGTCCGCAACAGCAACATCAAATACCGCATTATCAATCGCTTTGATTTCGCGCAGCGGTTGCTTGGCTGCAACGCCGCCGGCGATCAAAACAAAAACACTCACAGGTAGGGTCAAATGGCGCATCTTACTTTTCCTCATATGCTGCTCTGGGCTGTTGCCCTTGCCGGCATCTGTGGGGTGGTCCCTATGTTATGCAATAACAGCGCCCCTCCCATCAGGAAAAGCACTGCTTTCTTCCTATCTTGCGTTGGGGCAGCGGCCCTGCAACGTCAATACATCTTTAACAATGTTCAGCTGGTTTTCCGGCACATCCGGCCCCGCGGTCCAGATAATATCGGAGCTGCCGAAAGCGTTCACACAAAACACAATCGCCTCATGTGTCCCGGCTTCCAGCGCGCCCTTAAGTGATTTTGACACGGGCTTTACCATCACAGAGAAAACATCGAACTGCCGCTCAACCTTGCGCGCCTTGGCGTTGTACAATTGCCCGTCAAACAGGATGCGGTCTTCGGCAGACGTGCATCCGGCAACAAGCACTGCGCCTACTACCAAAGAAGTCCAAATCTTCATCACCGTCTCCTCCACACCGTTCGTGCGGTTATGTCTATATCTTGCGGCCCGTTATCGCGCAAATCTGCAAGCAGGGCCAGCGCTTCTTATCTCAACGTCGTTTGCGGTCACGCAAGGGCGATACACCGTCCAGCGCCTTGCGCAAAAATGCCACCGCCAGTGTCAGCCCCACATAGAGCATTCCAACAACCGGTATATAAATCCAAGCGCTGACCAAGCCACCCGAAACAGCCAGATAGCTGGCCCAGGCGGGCGCCGCAAAAACCGCTACTGTCAGCAAAAACGCCCCAAAGCTGAGCAAGCCGTCCCATATATTTCGGAAGAACCCCATTACACCACCCTATCTGACGTCGTTTGCGGCATTGGCATAGTCCCACCCAAACGCAGTCGGGCTATCGCCATGTGCATCCAGATGGTGAAACCGCTCCATCGCCTCGGCCATGCTAGGGGTATGACCGACAGGCACCCACCACATCACAAAGCGCAGGCTTTCTACGGCGTCATACCATTCAGCGCGGCGGTCATAGAAACGCTTGTGCACCGTGTTCCACACAAAATGTTCAAGGCTGGCCAGATCTTCCCAGACCGAAAGCGTGCTGGCCATACGCGGGTTGCCCCCCATTGGGCCCTGCGGATCGGTCTGGACCTTGTCCATCGCGTCGCCGTCCAGCATCCAGACAAAACCGCTTGACCGCTGCGCGACAGAATTCACCAAATCCAACCCGTCAACAAAGCCCTTTACCCTTGGATGATCCCAATCGTGTTTAAGGATGCCAAGGTTCAGTTCCGCAAGGTGATGGCCTTCGGGCTGCACGACCTTCAGAACGCAGCTTTGAGAACCAGAATGGCCTGAGCAAGGATCGTCAGCAAACCAACCATAAAGCAAAGCGACCGTGCCGCCTGATTAACAGTTGCGATATGTACAACCGCCATCCCTACCCGCGCGACAATGAACAACGATGCAAAAAGGTTAACCCAGAAAGGCGCGCCGCCGATCAGGATCGCGGCAACAGTCACAGCGATAAACGGGCCAGAGCCTTCAACAGCGTTCATAAACGCCCGTTCGCTACGGTACCACCGGTCATCATAATTGCGCGTGGGCTTGCCACAGTCGCAGCGGTTTTCGGCTGTCCGGCCCCGCGTTGAATTTGCGCCCAGAACCGACACCAGAATCCCCCAAAGGGCAAGTGCCGCAATCGCATGGCTATATGCTTCGAACATGTCCATTACTCCGCCGCCACTGTGCGCACGCTGCTGCCGCGCTTATGGGCGATCCGCTCTTCAATATCGCCACGGAAGTGACGGATTAGGCCCTGAATCGGCCAAGCCGCGGCATCCCCCAGCGCACAGATCGTGTGGCCTTCGACCTGCTTGGTCACATCCAGCAACATGTCGATTTCTTCCGGCTCGGCATCGCCCTTCACCAGACGGTCCATGACGCGCATCATCCAGCCGGTACCTTCACGGCATGGGGTACACTGGCCGCACGACTCGTGCTTGTAGAACTTCGCCAGACGCCAGATCGCTTTGATCACGTCTGTGTTCTGGTCCATAACAATCACCGCTGCCGTACCCAGACCTGACCGCTGCTCGCGCAGATAGTCGAAATCCATGATCGCGTTGCGCATTTCTTTACCGGGGATCATCGGCACCGAGGAGCCGCCCGGAATGACTGCCTTGAGGTTGTCCCAGCCGCCGCGAATACCACCGCAATGCTTCTCGATCAGCTCTTCAAAGGTGATGCTCATCGCTTCTTCAACAACGCAGGGGTTGTTGACGTGACCGGAGATCGCAAACAGCTTGGTGCCTGCATTGTTGGGCCGGCCAAAGCCCGCAAACCATGCACCACCACGGCGCAGGATTGTGGGCACAACAGCAATGGATTCCACATTGTTTACGGTTGTCGGGCAACCATACAGGCCTGCACCCGCCGGAAACGGGGGCTTCATACGCGGCATGCCTTTTTTGCCCTCAAGGCTTTCGAGCAATGCAGTCTCTTCACCGCAGATATAGGCCCCTGCCCCATGGTGCAGGTAAATATCGAAATCCCAACCGGATTTGCACGCGTTCTTGCCCACCAGACCGGCATCATATGCCTCGTCAATGGCCGCTTGCAGCGCCTCTTTCTCGCGGATGTACTCGCCACGGATGTAGATATAGCAGGCGTTGGCGTTCATCGCGAAAGACGCGATCAGGCAGCCTTCGATCAGCGTATGCGGATCATGGCGCATGATTTCGCGGTCTTTGCAGGTGCCCGGCTCGGATTCGTCGGCGTTCACCACCAGATAGCTGGGGCGGCCATCAGATTCCTTGGGCATAAAGGACCACTTCAAACCCGTCGGGAAACCCGCACCGCCACGGCCACGCAGGCCGGAGGCTTTCATCTCGTCGATGATCCAGTCGCGGCCCTTTTTGATGATCGCGGCAGTGCCATCCCAATGGCCACGCGCCTGCGCACCTTTCAGGGTACGGTCATGCATGCCATAGATATTGGTGAAGATCCGGTCTTTATCCTGCAACATTTAGCTCATCCGTCTTTCTCAGACTGGCGTTGCCGCCACATTCTGAATGCTTGTATAAAAACCCACAGAAAAATGGCAGCGATGCCAAGCTCCAGTAGGCCCATTGTCTGGTTTGACCATCCAAAGATGGTCCCGGCGGCCTCGATGCCAATAAAGGCAAACGCGCCCGCCACACTTATCAGGGCAAGGCGCCGTCCGTCGCGTGACAGTTTGTCGTCATGTTGCGCCACGAACGGCCCCCAGCTTTAGGTCTTTTTCTTCTTCTTCGAGAATTCAGTCTCGCCGCCTTTGGCCAAAATCTTGGCCTGAGACATCCAGTCATCCCGCTCGATCCGGCCTTTAAAGCGCAGACGCTCGTCGACCCATGCGATGTCCTTCTTCTTGAACTTTGCAACCTGATCAAAATGGTAGACACCCAGATCGTTCAGTGTCTGCTCAAGCTTGGGGCCAACACCGCTGATCAGCTTCAGGTCGTCTTTGCCTTCAGCACGCGGTGCAGTCAGCAATGCAGGCGTTGCAGCAGCTTTCGCTGGTTTGGCCGCAGCGGCAGCTTTCGCCGGCTTGGCCGCAGCGGCAGCTTTGGCTGCCTTGGCTTTGGCAGCTGGTGCGGCTTTTGGTTTGGCTGCTGCTATTTTCGCTTTGGCAGTAGGTGCGGCCTTTGCTTTCGTTGCAGGCTTTACCGTTGCAGGAGCGGCATCCACTACAGGTGCGCTGGCAGTCTTCGGCTCGGCCGTTGCAGTAGCCGCAGGCATTGCCATTGCGGCCGACGGTGTTGTATTCGCCGCGCGTGTTTCGCTGACAGTAGCCGAGGCCGCAGGTACCGACGTGGTGGCACTTGTAGAAGGCGCTGCCGAGACATCTGCAAACGATGATTTCTCAGCAGCAGCAGCCGACTTTGCCGCCGCAGGTGCAGAACCAGAAGCTGGTTCAGCCGTAGCGCCATCACCACTGCACATGGTCGAGCGCAGGATAAACCAAAGAACCACGCCAATCAGCGCACCCGTCAAAAGCGCGCCGAAAAAGCTGAAACTAAACAAAAACAAAAACACGAGTAGCGCCAGAATTCCCACGCCAAGCGCGATCTTCCAGCAATTGCTCATGCACTCCGCATTACTGTCATTTTGTGCCATATCGTAAATCTATCCCCCAGATGGACTGTTTCAGACGTTATTCATAACGCCCGTCTTTGCTTGCTTTCGCGGAGAATTCAGTGGCTTCCCCCCGTGCAAGTTTTGCTGCCTGATCCACCCAGTTGTCGCGCGACGCGCGCCCTTTGAACCCTTCGAGGTTCTGGTCGACCCATGCCAGTTCATCCTGACCCCATTTTGCGATTTGGTCAAAATGGAAAAAACCCATGGAATTCACCATGACTTCCAGTTTCGGACCAATACCCTTGATCATTTTGAGGTCATCCGCACCAGATTTGCGCGGCGCGCTCATCGTGCGGGGTTTCTTGCCGGCACTTGTGCCCGCCGACGTATCAGCCTTGGCAGGTGCCGCTTTTTCAGCAGCCTTGGCAGGTTTTCCTGCTACAGGCTTTGCAACGGATTTTGCTTTGGTCGCAGGGGCCTTGGCAACAGGTGCTTTTGCAGCAGGCGCCTTTACAGGCTTCTTGCCGGTATTGGCTGCTTTACCCTGCCACGGCATCAGCAGTGGCACTTCGGTCCCGTCGATCCGCTTTACCGTATCGCCAATATCCGTCGCCAGCTGCGCAGAGGCGTTATATTGCGTCTTGCCGCTGTCATATTCCGTCAGCGATGTAAGGCCGCCCAAAGGCTCGGACGCATAGCGCCCGTTCTGCGGACCGGGGGTCGGCACCTTGCCTGCCGCCAAATCGTCCAGCAGCGCGATAAACTTGTCGCCCGTCAGGTCTTCGTAATAATCCTTGCCGATCTGTGCCATCGGCGCATTGGAGCACGCCCCCAAGCACTCGACTTCTTCCCACGAGAATTTGCCGTCCGCTGACAACTCATGCGCATTCTTGGCAATCTTGTCCTTACAAATTCCGATCAGGTCCTCTGCCCCGCAAATCATGCAGGACGTGGTGCCGCACACCTGAATATGCGCGACCGAGCCGACAGGCTGCAACTGGAACATGAAATAGAACGTCGCCACCTCAAGCCCGCGAATATACGCAAGGCCCAGCATTTCCGAGATATGCTCAATCGCGGGACGGGTCAGCCACCCCTCCTGCTCTTGCGCACGCCAAAACAGCGGAATAATCGCCGAAGCCTGACGGCCTTCAGGGTATTTGGTTATCTGCGCTTCGGCCCATGCCTGATTGGCGGGGGTGAAAGCAAAGGAAGCGGGTTGGTCAGCGTGTAAGCGGCGCAGCATCGGATCAGGCTTTCGTACTTGCGGAGACGACAGATGCCTCCGGCGGGAATTTAAGTGGCAAAATGAAGATGGAAGACCGGCTCACCGGTCCACCTCTCCAAAAACAATATCCATCGTGCCGATGATCGCGGCCACGTCAGCCAGTTGGTGACCTTTGGCCAGATAGTCCATCGCCTGCAGGTGCAGATAGCCCGGCGCGCGCAGTTTGGCGCGGTAGGGTTTGTTGGACCCGTCGGCCACAAGGTACACGCCGAACTCGCCCTTGGGCGCCTCAACAGCGGCGTAAACCTCACCCGCAGGAACGTGGAAACCTTCGGTATAGAGCTTGAAGTGGTGGATCAGGCTCTCCATCGAGGTTTTCATATCCGAGCGCGACGGCGGTGTGATCTTGCCACGGGCCAGAACATCACCCTTGCCTTCGGGTGCGCGCAGCTTTTCAATCGCTTGCAACATGATGCTGGCCGACTGGCGCATTTCTTCCATGCGGACCAGATAGCGGTCATAGCAATCGCCATTCATGCCGACAGGGATCTGGAATTCAAACTCGTCATAGCATTCATAGGGCTGTGCACGGCGCAAATCCCACGCAAGGCCGGAGCCGCGGACCATCACACCGGAGAAACCCCAGTCCTGGATATCCTGCTCAGTCACAACACCGATATCGACGTTACGCTGTTTGAAAATCCGGTTCTCGGTCAGCAGCGTGTCGATGTCGACCATGAAGCCTTTGAGGAACTTATGCGTCCAGGTCTCGATATCGTTCAGCAGTGCCTCTGGCAGGTCCTGATGCACACCACCGGGGCGGAAATACGCCGCGTGCAGACGCGCACCGCAAGCACGCTCATAGAAGATCATCAGATCTTCACGCTCTTCAAAGCCCCACAACGGCGGCGTCAGCGCGCCCACGTCCATCGCCTGAGTGGTCACGTTAAGAAGGTGCGACAGGATGCGGCCAATCTCGGAGTAAAGCACACGGATCAGGCTGGCGCGGCGCGGCACTTCCACGCCTGTGAGGCGCTCAATCGCCAGACACCAAGCATGCTCTTGGTTCATCGGGGCCACATAATCCAACCGGTCGAAATACGGCAGGTTTTGCAGGTACGTGCGGCTCTCCATCAGCTTTTCGGTGCCACGGTGCAGCAGGCCGATGTGCGGATCGCAGCGCTCCACAATCTCGCCGTCCAGCTCCAGCACCAGACGCAAAACGCCGTGGGCCGCAGGGTGCTGCGGGCCGAAGTTGATGTTGAAATTGCGGATTTTCTGTTCGCCCGTCAGGGCGTCTTCGAAACCTTTGGTGCCGTCCATCATCAATTCTCCTTAAAACAGCCGGCCGAAAAGGGCACCAATGCCGCCCAATAACAGTCCAACCAGCGCGATCACAACAACAATTGTTATGCCAACGCCAATACCACCAGCCCCCATATTGGCCCTATTCATCTCTGCTTGCATCGGAGCGAGTAAAAACACGACAAGAACACCAACGCCCAGACCTATAACCAATCCATACCAAGCCGAGAACATCGCACCGACTACGATTACAAGTACTACTGCCACCAATAGCACGATCAACATCATGAGAAACACTGCTCAGTCTCGTTAAAAAAGCAATGGCTCCCGCTTCTCGCCGCTAAAGCTGCCATCTCGGCATTTTGGCGCACCAGCCTTACGGGAACCTCAAGCGCTCCAAGTAAGGATACCTTTAATGCAGGCAAAACACTCTTCACTTCGCCGCCTCGCTCTTTTTCTCATCACCGGGCAGGATATACTCGGCCCCTTCCCACGGTGACATGAAATCAAACTGGCGGTATTCCTGAACAAGCGAAACAGGCTCATAGACAACCCGCTTTTCCGCCTCGTCGTACCGCACTTCGGTATAGCCCGTGGTCGGGAAATCCTTGCGCAGCGGGTGACCGCGGAAACCGTAATCCGTCAGCAAGCGGCGCAGATCGGGGTGGCCGCTAAACAGAATGCCGAACATGTCAAACACTTCACGCTCGAACCAGTTGGCTGAGGGGTGAATGTCCAACAGCGACGGCACCATGTCTTCCTCGCGCACAGCGACGCGCAGGCGAATGCGGTGGTTCTGGTACATCGACAGGAAGTGGTAGACCACATCGAACCGCTTGGCACGGCCTGTGTAATCCACGGCAGTGATATCCACCAAAGACGTAAAGCGGCACGTCGCGTCCCCTTTCAGGAACTCGACCAGACCGGCAATATTGGCCAAGGTCACGTCCAAATTCAGCTCGCCATGCGCAATATCCCAGCCCAACACACAGTCGGGGCGTTTGGCTTCGATATAGCCACCAAGTTCGGTAAGTGCTTCGCTCATCTTACAATTGTCCCTGTCCGGCGCATTTTGCGTTGCAGCTGCATGATACCATACAGCAGCGCCTCCGCCGTCGGAGGGCAACCTGGCACATAGATATCCACCGGAACAATCCGGTCACACCCGCGCACAACGCTATAGCTGTAGTGGTAATAGCCGCCGCCGTTCGCGCAGGACCCCATGGAGATCACATAGCGCGGCTCTGGCATCTGGTCGTAAACCTTGCGCAGCGCGGGTGCCATCTTGTTGGTCAGCGTACCCGCCACGATCATCAGATCAGACTGGCGCGGAGAGGCGCGCGGCGCTGTCCCGAAACGCTCAAGGTCATAGCGCGGCATTGAGGTATGCATCATCTCGACCGCACAGCAGGCCAGACCAAAGGTCATCCAGTGCAGCGAGCCGGTGCGCGCCCAGTTGATCAAATCCTCGGTGGAGGTCAGCAGGAAGCCCTTGTCCGCCAGATTGGCGTTCAACTGCTGCGTGGCCACATCGCGGTCCATGCCTGCGGTTGCTGTAGACGTTACTGCCATTCGAGCGCCCCTTTCTTCCATTCATAAGCAAAGCCTGCGGTCAGCACCGCAAGGAAGATCATCATGGACCAGAACGCCACCATCGATATGGCGCCAAATGCCACAGCCCAAGGGAAGAGGAAGGCAATCTCGAGGTCAAAAATGATGAACAGGATCGACACAAGGTAGAATCGCACATCGAACTTCATGCGTGCATCGTCAAATGCGTTGAACCCGCACTCATAAGCCGACACCTTTTCAGGGTCGGGATTGCGCACCGCAATCACCACAGCCGCAAGGATAAGGACAAGCCCCAAACCTATGGCAACAAACAGAAAAATAAGGATCGGCAGGTATTCCCGAAGCATATCGTCCAAGGGTGGCTCCTTTCTCGGATGGTACGGGCATGACGCGCCGCACAACGCTTTGCATGGGGTTTAGCGCTGTGGGCGCATGGGGTCAACGGGAGGACGGGCGGAAAGGTTGTGCAATTACTTTCAGTAGTTCCAAGCGCGGCTTGCCCACGGACATACATCCGTCAATTTACGTCTTCGCGATACAAACCAATCGCCTGAACCAAACGAATGCTTTGCTCAAGGTACTGACGGATGAAATTTCGCGTAGAAACCATCCCGCGAGTAGAGCGCTGATCCCAAATCAGACCAGCGTTACCGACAGTAGCCAATAGTTCTTGCACCTTCCTGTTTAGCCGATCACATTCGGGAGGTGACGTTGAAGACTTATCCCAACTTTCTTCAAAATCACGGCAAATATTTGCCAAATTATCAGCATTCGCACCATCCGAAGTGAACATTTTTTCCATTGCCGTGATTGCTTGACCAATACGAACAAGTAACACGTCTAGGTTCTCAAGATATTCTGACTTTGTTAACCTATGGCAATCGAAAAACTGCGCTAGTTCCGCCCTTCCGTTCCAATCAATTATGAGACCGCTTCCATCCTCT
>Ga0210307_1047444_pt1 | contig 18071 bp, 19 predicted proteins | sample R1073metaT_FD_159690 | JGI IMG/M metagenome (GOLD analysis project Ga0210307, IMG submission 159690) | Metatranscriptome of estuarine water microbial communities from the Columbia River estuary, Oregon, United States - R1073 (Metagenome... | ecosystem: Environmental > Aquatic > Marine >...
CGTTCCGTGTCACTGCGCGACACAGGCAGGATATCATCCTTGCCATACATGTCGTGATAGGGGGCGGGGACGATATAGGGCCAATGTGGCTTGATATAGCTCAGATGCAGACACCAGCTGTCGCCTTTGGCCTGTTCCATAAACTCGATCGCGCGGGTTGTGGTATAGGGCGTCTCGGACTCAGGCTCCGCCACACGCGCGGGCTCGGCTGCATGTTTCAGCAGCCAACCCGACAGGATCTCGCCCGCCTCGGTCTCGCCCGAGTTCGCCCATTCGTGCCACGGGTTTTCACCCTCGTAGCCCAGACTGCGCAGATGGTCCTGATAATGCGTCGGCTGCTTTTTCGCACCGTCCGGTGTGACACCGTCGTTGCGGTCCCATATCTCGAACCCGCCTTCGGCACTGCGCACACCCTCCGGGCTGCGCGGATCCATACCCAGACGCGCCATCCCTTCGGTATCAGGCACCATGTGGGTCTTGCCACACAGGACCGTCCTCACGCCCAAAGGCCGCAGGTGATCACCCAAAGTCATCTCGCCCACCCGCAGGGGAAAGCCGTTCCAATGCGCACCGTGGCTACGGACATAGCGGCCTGTGTAAAAGCTCATCCTGCTGGGGCCACAGATAGGGGACTGCACATAGGTTTTGTCAAACCGCACGCCCCGCTTGGCCAGTGCATCAATATTGGGCGTACGGATCGAGGGGTGCCCCGTACAACCGAGGTAATCAAAACGGAGCTGGTCACACATGATGAACAGGATTTTCTTTGGCATTTTCGGCTCCGTCTTGTCGGTAGGTTAAGTTCTGGATTTGCGTCGGATCATCACCAACGTAACGGCAGACATTGCCACCAGCGCCAGTGCAATCGGATAGTTCAACAACGCCCAAACATCGCCGTTCAGCAGCGCAAGGGTCTGCGACAAGGATTCCTCAAGCCGCGGACCAAGGAAAAAGGCAATGATGAAGATTACCACCGAAATCCCCAAGGCGTTCATAACAAAGCCCAGCACGGCAAAAATGAGCATGATGGCAATGCCAAAGATACCGCCCGAAGCAAGCGACACACCCACAAAGCACAGCAGCAATGCTGTGGGGAAGATGATGGTTTCCGGCGCCGAGACAACCTTGATCCAGAAACGCATGCCGATCTGACCGACCAGCAGGTTCAGCATATTCGCAAGGATCATCGAACCGAACAGGCCATAAATCAGCTGTCCCTGTTTTTCAAACAGCAGCGGGCCGGGCTGGATGCCGTGGATCATAAACGCGCTGATGATCAGGGCGGCCCCTACGCTGCCCGGGATGCCCAACGTCAGTAGCGGGATCAGGTTTGCTCCCATCACAGCCGAGTTGGCGGATTCAGAAGCTGCAATGCCGTGCAGACTGCCTTTGCCATATGTCTCCGGCTCGGAAGAGGCCTGCCGCGCACCGGCATAGGACATAAACGCCGCCGCAGTGGAGCCGATGCCGGGCAAGGCGCCCAGTATCGTCCCGATGATTGTGCCCCGCAGCATTGTGTAGCGGCATGACCAGTATTCCGCCCACGAGATGCGCTGATCCGCCGGATTACCCGTATCGCGTATCGCGATTCCTGCTTTGATCACACCTGCGTTTTCGCCCATGCGGCGCAGGATCTCCGATATTGCGAGCATCCCGATGGCAACCGCAGCAAGAGGTAGGCCGTCATAAATTTCGAAGTAGCCAAAATAGAACCGGGGCGTGGCATGTTGCGGATCGGTGCCGACAGTCGCCGCCAACATCCCCAGTGCCGCTGCAATAATCCCTTTGGAAACCGAATTGCCGATCAGCCCCGCAATCACACAAAACGCCAGAATGATCAGACCCATCACCTCGACCGGACCCATGCACAGGGCCAAAACAGCCAACGGAGCAGAGACAGTAATCAATACAAGATCACTGAACGTATCGCCTGTGATGGACGAGAACAGCGCCATCTTGGTGGCTTTCAACGGCTTGCCCTGCATGGCAAGCGGATAGCCGTCGAGCGCTGTCGCGGCGGCATCTGGCGTGCCGGGCGTGTTCATCAGGATTGCGGGGATCGCACCGCCCACAAGCCCCCCCTTGTTCACCCCCATCAAAAAGCCGATGGCAACCAGCGCATCAAGGCCGAAGGTAAACGGGATGGCGATGGCCATGGCCATCACAGGGCCAATGCCCGGAACAGCGCCCACAAACTGGCCCAGAACGACGCCGATAAATACAAAAAACAGGTTGGTCAGGGTGAAGGCGTCCGCCAGCCCCGCCAGTACGATGCTCAGCTCTGGCATGATGCGCTCCGGAATGTGACAGCCGCAGTCATGGCAGCGGCCTTTCTAACAGGATCGTGACGGCAAACCAGATCAGCGCAGGCATGCCCACCACGCCAAGGCCAAGCCAGAGCGGGCGGCGCTCTCCCATGATCACCATGAGAACAAGCGCCAGAAACGGTGCCATAAAGATAAACCCGAACAGAGAGATCAGCCACAGCCCGCCGGACAACACAGCAACAATCAGGCTGGACCTGCCCCAGGGCATTGGCTGCAAATTACTGCCATCCGCAGGCTTTACCATCAGGATAAAGCCGAACACCCCAATGATGACCGCCAGTATTTGCGGCATGGTTTTGGGGCGGATTGCCCCGTAGTCCACTGTCTCGATCTGGGTCGGGATGAGATAGAAAAATAACATCAACCCGAAGAGCACAAAGAAGAGGCCGCAAAGCCGGTCAGTCATGTTGTTCATGATATGTGTAGCGCCCGCACCAACCGGCGCAGACGCTCTCCAAAAGTGACGGGATTACTTGCCGAACAGCACTTTGACGTTGTCGATGCCGTCAACCAGCATCTTCTTTGTCGCTTCTGGCCCAAGGTTTACCACCTCGGTGTTTAGCGCGTTATGCACGGCGGCTTTCACTTCGTCTGTCTCCAATGCCGCAGCAAGAGCTGCTGCAATAGCGGCCTGCGCTTCGGCGGATGATCCGGCTGACATGGCGAAATAGAACCATGGATCTACATAGACATCATAGCCCTGCTCAATCAGCGTAGCTGTGTCCGGCGCATAGGAGTGGCGCGTGCGGTTGGCACTGGCAATCATCTTCAGATCACCGGATTCGAGGTATTCCACATGGGTTCCCGTTGCAAAACCAGCCAAAGCCTGCCCCCCCAGAAGCAACTTCAAGATTTCCGCACTGCTTTTTGTGGACAGGAACTGGAACTCGGTCCCCGCCTGCTCGGCCACTTTCTGCATCGTCAGAACCTGCGGCTGCGCATCCGACCCGATCGCCAGCCCCCCGTTGGCTTTGGCGTATTCGATCAAACCCGCCAGATCGTCAAACGGCGCATCGGCACGGGCAACCAGCGCCAGCTGCGCCCCCGCTGCCGTGCCAAGATAGGCAAAATCATCCAGCGTGAATTTCACTTCATCGGGCCGCGTCACAAGGTTGATCATCACAGGCATGTTCACACCCAGACCCACAGTGGAATCATCCGCCGGCTTGTTTGCAATCGCTGTGAACATCGCCATGCCGCCGCCGCCGGGTTTGTTTTCGGCAATCACGTTCCAGCCAGTTTGCTCCTTCATCGTATTTGCCACAAGCCGGCCAATAACGTCCGTCGAGCCACCGGCACCAAAGCCGATCTCAATTGTCAGCGGGCCCGCAGGCTTCCAGCCGTCTGCCTGCGCAGGTAGCGCTGCAAACAGCGCCGCGCTGGCTATCACGCCGTAAAGTGCTTTGAAAAACTGTCTTTTCGTTGTCATTTTCTTCTCCCTTTGGCTTGTTTTACGGGCTTGAACTGCCCGCCTTGATCAATTTCCCTAGCTTTGTGCACGCTCGATCAGAACGCTCAACAGCTTTGCCACCGTAGCTTCGAACTGCGCAATTTCATCACGATCCAATACCCCCTCCACCGCGTCGCGACGCGCCTCCATGTGGGGGAGTATTGTATCGATCTGCTTGCGTCCCAGATCGGTGATCGAATAATTCCACGATCGGCGGTCGGCCTTGGACTGGCTTGCAAAGATCAGCCCGTCCGTTTGAAGGGCAAAGAGCGCGCGGCTGGTCTGCCCTTGGGCAAAGGCGATCTCTACCACCAGCTTTTTCTGACTGACCGGCTTGGGCTGATCACGCAGAACGGCCAGAATGCGCCATTGCGGCAGGCTCAGATCACAATGCTTGCTAAGGGTTGTGTTGATGTCTGCATCCAGCATCCGTTTGAGGCGCGATGCCAGCAAATGCACGCCACTGGCACCGGGTGGGTGCGCCACCAACGGCGATACCTCCAAACCTTTTTTAGGTGCAATCGCCACATTCGCCGCCTTGTTCCCGAAGATCTTGAGAAAAGCCTAGCACAGAGAATTTGTAAGTCTATGAATTAAATTCATTGAATACATTTTGGCGTAGGCCAAAGGTTTTAGGACAGCCAAAGCTGTGCAGCCCAACGAAGATGCTTCGGAAGATAAAGGCTAGACCCGCCGGAAGGTCAGGTAATGCGGCGTACGACCTTCACGCAGGGCTTTTTGCTCGTACCGCGTTGAAATCCAGTCATCCCATGGCGCGCGCCAGTCGGTCGGGCTTTCAGCCAGCCATTCAAACCCGAAACGCGGCACTTCTTCCAGCGTCTGGCGGACGTAATCCTCGATATCCGTTGCAACGCGGAAAATCGCACCCGGTTTCAGCACGCGGTGCAGCGGCACCAGATGCTCCTCTGTCACAAAGCGGCGGCGGTGGTGACGGGTCTTGGGCCACGGATCAGGATAGAGCAGGAACGCCTTGGAGATACTCTCCTCGGGTAGAACATCGAACATATCACGCACATCTCCGGGGTGAACCTTGACGTTCTCCACGCCCGCCTTGCGAATTTTGCCCAGCAGCATCGCCACACCGTTGATGTAGGGCTCGCAACCGATGATGCCGACGTCAGGATTGGTTGCCGCCTGATGCACCATATGCTCGCCGCCGCCAAACCCAACCTCCAGCCATGTTGGCTTGCCGCCAAACATGGCATCAAGGTCCAGCATCTTGCGTTCGGGGTTTGCGTCCCAATCCACAGCGCCCGGTGACAGGGCGTGCAGGTCTTCTTCAAGATAATCCTTCTGGGATTGCTTGAGATTATGGCCCTTGAGGCGGCCATAGAAATTACGGCGGGGTCTGACAGGTGTGTTCATGCCCGCGCATGTAGCGGGGTTGGCGCGCGGCTGCAATGGTGTGCTGCCGCGCGCAGTGGTCTTAGAGTTCGGATTTCAGCGCATCCGCAAGGTCCGTCAGTTCCCAACTGAAGCCGCCATCGGCATCGGGCGCGCGGCCGAAATGGCCATAGGCTGCGGTGCGCTGGTAGATCGGCTTGTTCAGTTTCAGGTGATTGCGGATACCGCGCGGGGTCAGGTCCATCACGCGGCCAATGGCGCGCTCGATCGCTTCCGCCTCGACTTCGCCTGTACCAAACGTGTCGCAATAGATCGACAGCGGCTTGCTCACCCCGATGGCATAGCTCAGCTGGATGGTGCATTTGGACGCAAGGCCTGCAGCAACCACGTTCTTTGCCAGATAGCGCGCGGCATAAGCGGCAGAGCGGTCAACTTTTGTCGGGTCTTTGCCCGAGAATGCACCGCCACCGTGTGGAGCGGCACCGCCATAGGTATCAACTATAATCTTGCGCCCCGTCAGGCCTGCATCCCCATCCGGCCCGCCAATCACAAACGTGCCTGTGGGGTTCACCCACCAGTCCGTTGCATCAGTGATCCAGCCCTCTGGCAGGACTTCGCGAATGTAGGGTTCCACAATCGCGCGGATGTCCGCACTGCTCTGGCTTTCGTCCGCATGCTGCGTGCTCAGGACAATAGAGGTGACGCCGACAGGCTGACCGTTCTCATAGCGCACCGACAGTTGGGATTTCGCATCAGGGCGCAGCGTAGGCTCGGTGCCGTCTTTGCGCACCTCGGCCAGACGGCGCAGGATGGCATGCGCATAATGGATGGGTGCCGGCATGAGCATTTCAGTCTCGTCCGTGGCATAGCCGAACATGATGCCCTGATCACCCGCACCTTCGTCTTTACCTTCGCTAGAATTCACGCCTTGCGCGATATGCGCCGACTGCTCGTGCAGCAGGTTCATGATCTCGACAGTTTCGTGGTGGAACTTGTCCTGCTCATAGCCGATGTCTTTGATGCACGCGCGCGCGATCTCTTCGATACGACCCATATAACTGTGCAGTTTTTCACGGTCGGAGAGACCAACCTCACCACCGATGACAACACGGTTTGTGGTCGCGAATGTCTCGGCTGCAACCCGCGCTTCGGGCTCCTCGGCGATAAAGGCGTCCAGCACCGCGTCGCTGATCCGGTCACAGACTTTATCGGGATGGCCTTCGGATACGGATTCCGAAGTGAATACATAGGACTTGCGGGACATGAACGTGCTCCAATAATGATCAAGCACCACGCCAGGAAGCCGTTATGGTGCAATGGTTCCGAAGTAAGCCGCCTCGCCTAAAGGGTCAATCGCTATTCGGACAGCCTGCGCTGTCTGGTCACACGCCGCATCACCGCAAAACACAGCAGCGCCACCACCAATAGCGTAAGCGGAACATCACCTGTTTTGCTATACAGCGTCGGAGCAAGCGCCTGCGGCAGGGCCGCATCGACATAGCCCGCCTGCCCCAAGCCAAGGCTGTCCAGAACACGCCCGTGCGGGTCAATTATCGCTGAAATACCTGTGTTTGCCGCCCGCGCCACCGGCAGCCCCTGTGCGATTGCGCGCATCCGCGCCTGTGCCAGATGCTGCTGCGGCCCTGCATGCGTGCCGAACCACGCATCATTTGTCGCGTGGATGATAAAATCAGGCCGTGCCGGTGCAGCGTTTACATCTTGGGCAAACACCGCCTCGTAGCAGATCAACGGCAATGCGCGGCCAAGCGGCCCAAGGTCCAGCAGTTGCGGCCCTGCCCCCTTGCTAAATCCTGCGCCATGTTGTGGCGCCATACCATAAATACCAAAACGCGCGAGGAAATCGCCAAACGGTACATACTCGCCAAACGGCACCAGATGATATTTATCATAAATCTGGGTGATCTCCCCCAAAGGCCCCAGAACCGCCAGCGCATTAAAATGCCGCTGATCTTCATTCCGCTGCGCCCCGAGGATCACAGGCACGCCTTTCGCGGCGGCGCTGATTTCCTCCAGAATAACCTCACTGCCGTGCAAGCCCCACGGAATGGCCGTTTCAGGCCAGATGATGAGATCAGGTGCACCCAGTTGCGCATCAGGCTCTGCCGCGGTGAACAACAACTGGCGTTTATAGAAAATGCCGATTTTGTCAGGATCCCATTTTTCGTGCTGGGGGGCGTTGGGCTGGATCAGTCGAAGCACAGTGCCTGTATTCTCGACACGGTTCGCCATGGAAGGCTCCAGCATGACCATCCCAAGCGGCACAAGCGCCACAAAACGCAGCCTCCATGGTTTTGCCACCAGCGAAGCCATCAAGACAGCAGCCGCAAAGATCATCAGATTGAGGCCATGCGGCCCGACCCATGCCAGCGCCTGACCGGGCAACTTGTCAACCATCGCTTGCGCCGGAGAGGCCCAGGGAAAGCCGGTGAAAATATAGGCCCGTGCCAATTCGACTGCGGTCCAGCACGGGACCAGCGCCCAGATTCCCCGGGACAGGCGCCGCGCGCCCCAGAATGCGATGCTCCAGAAGGTAGCGCCCCCCGTAGCCATCATCACAACGGCAAAGGGCGCCATCCAGCCATGCCGCGCGACATCCACCAGAAACGGCGAAACGATCCAGTGCAGCGCCACTGCAAAATAGCCGAAACCGAAGGCAAAACCGCAGGCCGCAGCCGCCCGCGGTGTCACCGCGAACGAACCGAGCCGCACAGCGATCGCCATCGCCACAACCATTACAAATGGCACATCAAAAGGCGCCTGCCCCAGTGCCGCAGCGGCGCCCAGCGCCACCAGCAGCAGCCATCGCAGCCGCGTCTCGTTCATCATGCCGGGGAGACGTTCATCCGAACCCGCAGGCGCTTGATCCGGCGCGGATCCGCGTCCATCACCTCGAATTCGGGGCCATCGGGGTGCACAACAACTTCACCGCGTGCGGGGACACGGCCCGACAACATCACAACCAGCCCGCCCAGCGTGTCGATTTCTTCTTCGTCGACGTCATCATGATCTGTCAGCGACAGCCCGACCTCGTTCTCGAAATCCGATAGCGGAGTTTTAGCAAGCGCAAGATACTGGCCGGGCTTTTCCTCGGTCCAGTATTCACCTTCTTCAACGTCGTGTTCATCCTCGATCTGACCAATAACCTGTTCAATCAGGTCTTCGATGGTCACCAGACCGTCAACGCCACCATATTCATCAATCACCAACGCCATATGCCGCCGCTCGGCCTGCATTTTGGTCAGCAAAACACCGATGGTCATCGAAGGGGGAACATAGACCAGCGGGCGCAGCATGGCCCTCAGGTCAAAATCCTTTGGCTTGCCGTTGAAACCGAATTGCAGCGCCAAATCCTTGAGGTGCGCAATGCCCACAGGCGTATCCAGCGTGCCGTCATAAACAGGCAGACGCGTCAGGCCGCTCTCTTTGAACACTTCCACCAGCTCTGCCATGCTCGACGTCACGCTGACCGCTGTGATATCGGCCTTTGGCACCATTACGTCGTCAACCCGCATACGGCGCAAATTACCCATACCTGTGGTAGTCTGCTGGCCGTTCGGAGAGGTGGCGAGAGTTGTGTCAACAGCCTCGGAAGGGCTAAGCGCACCGATCACGCGGCTGAAAAAGCCGCTCCTGCCGGGTTCTTGCGTGCTGTCGTCTTCGAGTGAGGAATAATCCTGCGCGCTCTGCGCAGCGTTAGATGGTCCGTCAGTATCGCCCATTGGGTCCTGTCTTGTAAAAGTGGTACGTCATGGCGCACCTGTTAGCATACTACCTGCACTATATGGGTCATCCAATCCGAGATTGCCAAGAATTTCGGCCTCGATCCCCTCCATAAGCGCCGCATCGCCATCACAGATGTGGTCATAGCCGAGTAAATGCAACACTCCATGCACAATCAGATGGGTCAGGTGGTCCTCAAACGGCTTGCCTGATTCGAGAGCTTCGCGGGCACAGGTGTCATGGCTGAGCGCGATATCACCCAATTCGAACATACCGTCAAAGCCCCGTTCAGGTTGCGGCGGCGCGACTCCCTCGGCGGGAGGTGCCAAGGGCTGTGCGGGCCAGCTGAGCACATTTGTCGGTGTCGGCTTGTCGCGAAACTCAGCGTTGAGGGCAGCGATACGCGCATCGTCACAGGCCAGTATGGCCACTTCGCAAGCCTCAGGGTCCAACGCCATATGGCGCAGGGTAGCAACCACCGCACGGCTGGCAAGGGGGGCGAGAGCCGCCTCATCCCAGACCGGCGCGTCTATCAGGATATCAAGCGTGTCCATTACCGCCTCAGGAATCGCGGCTCAGGGCGCGCTCGGCCTCTGCTTCGTAAGCTTCGATAATTGCGGCAACCAGCGGGTGGCGCACAACGTCTTTGGAGGTGAAGTAGTTGAAACTGATCTTCGGGATCGACTTGAGCAACCTCTCCGCGTCCGCCAGACCCGACGCCTGACCGCGCGGCAAATCAATCTGTGTGCGGTCGCCGGTGATCACCATGCGCGAGCCCTTGCCCAGACGGGTCAGGAACATCTTCATCTGCATTGTGGTCGCGTTCTGTGCCTCGTCCAGTACGACAAAGGCATTGGACAGCGTACGCCCGCGCATGAATGCCAGCGGTGCAATCTCGATCGCCTTTTCCTCGCGCAGCTTTGCCAGTTGTTTGCCCGGCAGAAAGTCATTCAGCGCGTCATATAGGGGCTGCATATACGGGTCGATCTTTTCGTCCTGCGTCCCCGGCAGGAAGCCCAAACGCTCACCCGCCTCAACCGCCGGACGGCTGAGAATGATTTTGTCCACCTTGCCCGACAGGAACATCGACACCCCTACAGCCACCGCCAGATAGGTCTTGCCCGTCCCCGCAGGGCCGATGCCAAAGGCCATCTCGTTTTCGAACAACGATTGCACATAGGCCTTTTGCGCTTCTGTGCGCGGCTCGACCCGTTTCTTGCGGGTCTGGATTTCAATACCGCCGCTGATGGGCATCTCAATCTGGTCACCTGCCCGCACGCCCGTATCTTCGGCGGAGTCACCCATCCGCAGGATCATATCAATATCAGCAGGCTCAACCCCGCGCCCGCCTTCCAGGCGCGCGTACAGCGATTGGAGTACCTGCGCCGCCCGCTCGGTCAGCGGCGGCTCGCCCAGAAGGGTCAGGAAATTGCCACGCCGCACAATCTGTACGTCCAGCGCCTTTTCGATAGCTGCCAGATGTTGATCAAACGGGCCGCACAAATCGATCATTAGGCGGTTTTCAGAAAATTCCAGCACTGGCCCCGGAGGGCCGGTTTCAGGCGTGCGAACATCGGATGAGGGCAAAGACAGGTCCTTTCAGGCGTTAGAAAATGTTAGATAGGGCGCGGCAGTTGGCACTGCCAGTGTCACCACGCAAAAAGGGCCGCAGTGTCTCCACTCCGGCCCCTCTTATATTGGAAACGGTATGCCAAGATCAGATCCGATCGCCGAAAATCTTGGTGCCACCTTTTTTGAAGTCACCCACTGTTTGGGTCGGCGCAGCCACGCCAGAGCAGACGGGCTTGCCGTATTTATCTAGACGGCTGGACAGATAGCCCTCTACACCATCGTCCATTACCCAGTGCTCACACCCGTCGGGATCAACCCAGATGGTTGGAATATACTGACCTTTGTCGCGACCCGATTGGCTTTTGGTTTGTGCGTTCACCGCAGCGCCCTGAAGGGCCAGAGCAGCTACCATCGCAGCTCCCGCAACCATGCGCACGGTTTTAAAAGTGTGTTTGCCACAGCTCTTTTCCCTATCTTGTTCCCCCGAAGTAATCGCATAGGCGGCAGCGCCCCAACAATGTCCTTCACATCCCGATAGGCTAGGCAAAACTTTGCGCCGAGGAAAGGGCTATGTGGCATATATGGTGTGTAAGTCCCTGGAAATCGCTACTTGGGCGACGTAATTCAGCGGCTTGCACACTCAGTAGGCGATTTAGGGCAGAACGCTCCGGCGTCAAAGAATCACGCAGGACTGGCAGAGGGGGGGGCTAAATCTGAACGGCAGTGAGCGAGTTGGTCATCGCGCGGGTGATCCGGACCGGCACCACTTCGCCGATCTGTGCAGTGGCGTTGTCAATATGGACGGAATGCAGATACTCGGACTTGCCCAGCATCTGGCCCACGTTCCGACCCGCACGCTCGACCAGCACCGACAAGTCGCGGCCGACCATGCTGTCTTGGATGGCGTGTTGCTGGCGGGTAATCAGGGCTTGCAGCCGCTGCAAACGTGCATCCGCCTCAGCGGGATCAACCTGCGGGCGGCTGGCAGCCGGCGTGCCGGGGCGGGTGGAGTATTTGAAGCTATAGGCGTAGCCGTAGTTCACCTGCTCCACCAGATCGAGTGTCGCCTGAAAATCAGCTTCGGTCTCTTCGGGAAAGCCCACAATAAAATCACCCGACATCATGATATCCGGACGCACGTCCCGGATCCGCTCGATCAGGCGCAGATAGCTTTCAGCCGTATGGCTGCGGTTCATCCGTTTGAGGATTTTATCCGAGCCGGACTGCACAGGCAGGTGCAGATAGGGCATCAGTTTGGGCGTGTCCGCATGGGCCGCGATCAGGTCATCATCCATGTCGTTAGGGTGGCTGGTAGTATAGCGGATCCGCTCCAGCCCGTCGACCTTGCCCAAGGCGCGGATAAGCTGCGCCAGCGTCATACCGCCGTGATACGCGTTGACGTTCTGTCCCAGCAGGGTGACTTCACGCACACCGCGCTCGACCAGCTCCTGCGCCTCGCGCACAACCTGCTCGGCAGGGCGGGATACTTCGGCGCCGCGTGTATAGGGCACCACACAGAAGGCGCAGAACTTGTCGCATCCCTCTTGCACCGTCAGAAACGCGGAAGGCGCGCGGCGCGCTTTGGTGCCGCGCCCTTTGAGGTGGGCAAATTTGTCTTCTTCAGGGAAATCCGTGTCCAGCGCTGTCAGCCCCTGACGCACACGCGCCTCCATCTGCGGCAAACGGTGATAGGACTGCGGCCCGACAACCAGATCCACAGCAGGCTGGCGGCGCATGATCTCGGCGCCTTCGGCCTGCGCCACACATCCCGTCACTCCAATCTTGAGGTCCGGCTTGGCATCTTTCAGTGACTTCATCCGCCCCAGCTCGGAATAGACTTTCTCTGCCGCCTTCTCGCGGATGTGGCAGGTGTTGAGCAGGATCATATCCGCATCTTCGGCGGTATCTGTTTGCACATAGCCCTCAAGGCTTTCTGCCATCCGCTCGCTGTCATAAACGTTCATCTGACAGCCGTAAGTCTTGATAAACAGCTTTTTGGGTGTGTCTGTTTTGGTGTCGGACATGAAGCAAGCCTACGCATTATCAAGGGAACGGGGATGTCCGGCGGACTATCAGCCTGTGTCGCATCTTGCAATGCACGTCGAATTAACCGATTCTACGCCACAACCCAATTCTGCCGAACCGGAAACCGAACCCTCATGCACTATCCTTCGCTGGACCAGTTTATCACCTCGCAACGCAGCGCCCTTGCCAAGGGGCCTATCGCACTTGTGCTGGTCGAGGATGATGTAGAGATCGACACAACCCTGCGCCATCACTTGCAGATGGGCTTTACCCAAGTGCTGGCCCTGATGCCGCCAATGTTCGAATTGCCACGTGATTTGCAGGACACGGTGCACCTCATCGATTACGATATGTCCCGCGATGGCGCTACCGAGGCCGTAGTGAATGCGGTAATTGATGCCGCGGCAGGCCAATGGATCTACTATTGCTACAACGCGGAATACCTCTTCTTCCCTTTCTGCGAGACCCGCACGATTGCGGAAATGCTGGCTTTCCACACCGAAGAACGGCGCGCGTCGATGCTGACCTATATTATCGACCTCTACGCCGATGATCTGGATCTCTACCCGCAAGCTGTATCGCTGGAGCGGGCGCATCTGGACCGTTCGGGCTATTACGCACTGGCACGCCCCGATGCGACGGTCGATGGCCACCCCAAGGAGCGGCAGTTGGATTTCTTCGGCGGACTGCGGTGGCGCTATGAAGAACACGTCCCCCCTGCCCGCCGTAAAATTGACCGCATCGCCATTTTCAAAGCCGCCCCGGACCTACGCTTGCGTGAGGATCACACCTTCTCGGACGAAGAATACAACACTTACTCCTGCCCGTGGCACCACAACATCACTGCGACGATCTGTTCGTTCCGCACGGCAAAGGCGCTAAAGCTCAACCCCGGCAGCCGCTACGAGATCGAGACGTTCAAATGGCACAACTCGGCCCCGTTTGAATGGCATTCCCGTCAATTGCTGGATTTGGGCCTGATGGAACCCGGACAGTGGTTCTGAGCGGAGCCGATAAAGCAGCACTTGCGGTACTCCCCTTTTCCTAACCCACCCCTTTTGTGAAACCGCCCCATCGCGGACGGATCAAGGCTGTTGACTCAAGTCAATTATGTAATAATGTAATTACATGACTACAACTGATGAAATGGATTCGATCTTTCACGCCCTTGCGCACGTAACGCGACGGGCGATGCTGGATCACATACGCGCAGAACCCGGCCTAACCGTCGGCAAACTTGCGAATTTTTTTGATGTAAGCCGGATTGCCGTGATGAATCATCTGGCCGTCCTCGAAAAGGCAAACCTTGTGCTCAGCGAAAAGGACGGGCGCTCCCGAAAACTCTATCTGAACGCCATGCCGATACAGGACATCCACGACAGATGGACCGACACCTATTCGGCCCATTGGGCAGATCGGGTGAACATCATCAAATACGCCGCCGAAGCCGCCGCCAAAAAGTTAACAAGGAGGGACCAAGATGAGTGAGCCCCAATTTGCCAAAGCAAACATCAACCGCACCTTCATCAAAGCCCCGATTGATGTGGTCTGGTCCACGCTTGTCGCTACAGACAAGGCTTTGCCCTTCTTCTTTGGCTCCATTTGTCAAACCACCGACGGCCTGAAAGCGGGCGCGCGTTACCGGATGGTTCACCCCAACAAAAAGGTCGCCATGGTGGTGGGAGAAGTCATCGCCTTTAGTCCCCCGCACATCTCTTCGCACACCTTCCAGATGACCAACATCGACGAGCCGCCGTGCAAGGTCACTTACGCGCTTGTCGAGAAAGACGGCGGAACCGAATTTTCGCTGGCCATCGAGAATGCGGTCGAGGGCGGCAAGCTGTTCAAGGAAATGGTTTCTGCACAAGGCTTTATCGGATCGAATCTGAAAGCGCTGTGCGAAAACGGACGCCCCGCGGTCACGGGCCGCATGGTCGGCGTTCTGTCCCCGATCTTCGGGCTTTTGGCAAAGAAGAAACAAGGCATTGAAAACTGGCCCCTTTAGGAAAGGCCGACCAAAAACGCATCCAAGAAAGGATAATTAGCTCTGCACACTGCATCACCCTCGGCACGACACGCCACCGCTCCTGCTTGGTTAAAGGCGGTCTCGGTAATCGGGATAATCTGGTACGCTTTCGGCCTGTTACAGTTTTGGCTGGGCGTCTCTATGGACACCGCCGGTGCAGTCAGCACGGGCGCGATAACGACCGCCCATGGTGCCGCTCTTGACGACACGCCGCTGCTGGTCTGGCTTGCCTTTGCAGTGGCCTCTGGCACCGGATTGCTCGGCTCGGCCTTGCTTTTCAAGGCCTTCGGACACGCAAAGCAGGTGCTTGCCCTCTCTGCCATATGCGCAGCCGGCTACTATGTCTGGGTTTACATGATCAGTGGCACAGGCGCAGACCGCCCCGCAGAAGAACTGTATATCGCCGCCGTCGTCATTGGCGTCACGCTGGGCTTCTGCATTCTCAGCAGGCGCGTTGCCTGACGCCCCCTTCCCAATCCTTGAAAAATGCAGGGGCCTTCTAAACCCGGAAGGCCCTGTCACCTGTCACGACCCACCCCTGTTCACCTTAACCCGACTGACAGGCATCTGTCCCACAACCGGCAGCGCCTGCTGCGCCTCTCCGGTAATTCCCAACCGGTCCTGCCTCCGCGCCTCTTGGTTGCCCAGCTCGTGTTCCAGCTCGGCGATGGCGTCCGCCTGCCAGTCATCGGGCTCTTGCACCTCCTGAACCATGCCACCAACTGCCGCCAACGCCAGATCTTCGACCATGGCACGCAACTTAGGGTCAGTCTTGAGGGCCACCAGCAAACAGGCGGTCAGCCCAAATCCGATGATGCGGCCCAGAATACGCGCGGTGCGCGCCCGTGAGCGGCGGTTGATCAGCCGCTCTTCGCGGTATGTTTTTGCAAATGTCATGCACCTTCCTTGCGCTCAATCACGGCCATATTTTGGCAAACCCCGCAAAAATGACGTGCAGCTTGTCGCGGCACAGACTAAACCCCTGCACATGAGTGATCCCCAAACCTTCGAGATTTTTCTGGTGACCGTTCCGGGGCTGGAGCAGCTGCTGTGCGATGAGGCGCTGGAGTGCGGCTTTGCCGGTGCTGTGGCTGTTCCGGGTGGCGTGACCCTGCAAGGCACTTGGCCCGACGTCTGGCGCGCCAATCTGGTCTTGCGCGGCGCCACCCGGGTGCTCGCACGCATCGGCGGATTTCTGGCTTTCCACCTTGCGCAGCTGGACAAACGCAGCCGCAAATTTCCCTTCGGCGAACTGCTGCGCGCTGATATTCCCCTGAGGGTCCAAGTCACCACCAAAGCGTCGAAAATCTATCACGCAGGTGCCGCAACCCAGCGGATCGAAAAAGCGCTGACTGACACCCATGGGCTGACACTGGACCCCGACGCGACCTTGGTCCTGAAGGTCCGTATTGACGACAACAACGTGTTGTTCAGTCTCGATACATCAGGCGAAAGCCTGCACAAGCGCGGCCATAAAGAAGCAGTCGGCAAGGCGCCCATGCGCGAAACCCTCGCCGCGCTGATGCTGCGGCAGGCGGGGTATACGGGCGCCGAACCTGTGGTCGATCCGATGTGCGGCTCCGGCACCTTTGTCATCGAGGCCGCGGAGATTGCCGCAGGCTTACTGCCCGGCCGCTCGCGCAGCTTTGCGTTTCAAGACCTTGCCAACTATGATGCAAAAGCCTTTGAGGCGATGAAGGTTGCACCCGTCCAACAGCCGCCCGCGCAATTCTACGGCTCTGACCGCGACGCGGGCGCTGTGCGCATGGCCACCGCCAACGCTGAACGCGCTGGGCTGGCCCACCTCACCCATTTCGCCAACCACGCCGCCGGAGAGATAACGCCGCCCGAAGGCCCCAAAGGCCTTGTCATCGTTAATCCACCCTACGGTGCTCGCATTGGCAACAAACAGCTCCTGTATCCGCTCTACGGCACACTCGGCAAAACCATGCTGGAGCGTTTCAAAGGCTGGCGCGTGGCCCTTGTGACCTCCGAGCCGTCACTCGCCAAAGCCACTGGTCTGCCGTGGAAACCCCAAGGGCCCGCCATCGCACATGGCGGCATGAAGGTCTGGCTCTGGCAGACCCCGCCCCTCAGATAACGCCTTTTTTCGAAAAATGAAGGACACCACACCATGACCCATATCACCGTCGCAAACCTGACCATCGGCAACGATCTGCCCTTCACCCTCATCGGCGGCATGAACGTGCTGGAAAGCCGCGATCTGGCGATGCAAGTGGCCGAGGCCTATGTTGAAGTCACCACCAAACTGGGCATCCCTTACGTCTTCAAAGCCTCCTTCGACAAAGCCAACCGATCGTCGATCCACAGCTATCGCGGCCCCGGCATGGAGGAAGGCCTGAAAATATTTCAGGAAATCAAGGAGAAGTTTGGCGTGCCCGTCATCACCGACATCCACACCGAAGCCCAATGCGCCCCCGTCGCCGAGGTATGCGACATCCTGCAAGTGCCTGCGTTTCTGGCCCGCCAGACCGATCTGATCGCCGCCGTGGCCGCCACGGGAGCCGTGATCAACGTGAAAAAACCCCAGTTCATCAGCCCGCCGCAGATGAAAAACATCGTCGAAAAACTGCGCGAATGCGGGAATGACAAGATCATGCTGTGTGAACGTGGCGCGTGTTTTGGCTATGACAACCTCGTAGTCGATATGCTGGGCCTGCGCACCATGCGCGATGTCTCGAACGACGCGCCGATCATCTTTGACGTGACCCACGCCCTGCAAATGCGCGACCCGTCGGGTGCCGCCTCCGGTGGGCGCCGCGCCCAAGTGGCCGAACTGGGCCGCGCAGGACTGGGTGTCGGCCTTGCAGGTCTGTTCCTTGAGGCACATCCAAACCCGGCCGAAGCCCTCTGCGATGGGCCAAGTGCGCTGCCGCTCGACAAGCTGGAGCCGTTTCTGGCGCAAATGAAGGCAGTGGATGACGTGGTGAAATCATTGCCGCCGCTTGATATTATTTGAGGGAGGTTTGGGGGGCGTAGGGGGCAGGTACCGCGCCCCCTTCCAAAAACGGTCCTTTGCGCCGGTGACACAAACGGTAGGTTTTGACCGCTTTTCGCGTTAAAGCGGACACCAGTTTCGTTCTTACGAGACGACCGCAACGCGGACGAAGCGGGCCTTGAATTTGGCATTGCCGATGTCAGCTTGAGAGCAGAGCGTTCAAATATGTCGATAGACGACTGAGACGTCACAAACCAAAGCTGCTTCGATTTTCTTGACCACATCATCCGACAATTTCCCAATGTTCGGGTTCATTGCGCTCAATGCAAAACGTCCGAAGGCTTGATGAAACGAATAGTTTAGCAAATTCAGTGCAGCGGACGATGAACAACAAGGCAATCGGTATTCATTTAGCTGAAATCCTGCCTTTTCGTCATAGTCTAAAGACACTGCCTCGCCCCACCAATCAACATCGATATCGGCGTTGCACCGAGTACATGAGACCGTTTCAAAATTAGCCCCACAATCAAAAAATTGAACATGTTCGTTTTGGATGATTTCGATTTCATCAGCATCTGGCATCATTCTTTCCAAAAGCCCAATGTA
>Ga0210307_1029582_pt1 | contig 18049 bp, 21 predicted proteins | sample R1073metaT_FD_159690 | JGI IMG/M metagenome (GOLD analysis project Ga0210307, IMG submission 159690) | Metatranscriptome of estuarine water microbial communities from the Columbia River estuary, Oregon, United States - R1073 (Metagenome... | ecosystem: Environmental > Aquatic > Marine >...
ATAAATTCTAGCAGTATACGGGGGGCTGCCTTGCGGAGTTGCTTGACGGAATGCCTTTTTGTGATCACAGAAAGGCATGAACCTATCACCGCGTCCCGCTGACCCCGCCCCGCTGGCACATGATCGTGTCTACCGGCATTTGCGCTCGCGCATCATGCATGGAGATATTCCACCCGGACACGCGCTGACGTTGCGGGGGATTGGCGCGGAATATGAGGTGTCGATGACGCCTGCGCGTGAGGCCGTGCGCCGTTTGGCGGCTGAGGGGGCATTGAGCATGTCGAACTCGGGGCGTATTTCGACGCCGTTGCTGAGCAACGAGCGGATCGAGGAGCTGGCGGCGTTGCGGGCGTTGATCGAGGTTGAGCTGGCGTCCCGTGCGCTGCCGCGTGCGCATCTGGCGCTGATCGAGCGGTTGCAGAACATCAATGCTAAAGTTGGTGAGGCAGTCGCCCACCGTGATGCGGTCAGCTATATCAGGACAAATCTGGAGTTTCACCGCGCTTTGTATCTGCGCGCTCAGGCCCCCGCGATGTTGGCGATGGCCGAGACGGTCTGGCTGCAGATGGGGCCGACGATGCGTGCGCTCTATGGGCGTCTGCGGCGCACCGACCCGCCGCAGTATCACAAGTTGATCATTGCGGCGTTGCGGGCTGGTGACGAGCCGGGGCTACGGCTGGCGGTGCGGTCTGACGTGACGCAGGGGTTGCGGATGTTGGCGACCTGACTGTTAACGCTGCTGTTGCGCGCGCTGAGACAGCAGGATTGAGTTTATGGGCAAAATGAAGCCGGGCGTGGTGGAAGATCAGGCCTGTGGTGTCATGATCTGACGGATAAAAGCGGCCTGTTCTGTCGTATCCGGCACGGGGACGCCGCGCATTTTGCTGACATGTGCGAGGGCAGTGGGGGCTGTATAGCCGAAATGGCCCAGTGTGGTGCAGGCCAGCATGCCCGAGCGGCCGATGCTGGCGTGGCAGTGCACGGCAACCTGGGCGCCGCGGCGCATGCGGGCTGCGATGTCGGTTGCGAAAAGCTGGAAGGCGGCAGGATCGGGGAGATGCATGTCGCGGATCGGGTGGTTGAGGAATATGATGCCCAAGCTGGTGCAGACTTGTGCTTCGCGGGACAGGCCGACTGCTGCGGCTTCGGCGGGTTCCAGCAGGGAAATGATGGTATCCACACCTGCGTTTTTGACTGCGGCGAGATCGGCGTGCAGGTCTTGCGGGCGCGCCATGATGGACAGCGCACCCGGCAGGTTGCCGATGAGAGGGTAGAGCGTGCTCAGGCTGCTAACCCGCGGTCGCCCATATCGAGATATTTGTCGCGGCGGTCTTTGATCAGGGCTTTGGGAGACTTGCCTTCGAGGGACTTCAGCATATCGGAGATGGCTTCGGCCACAGCAGCGATGGCTGTTTTTGGATCGCGGTGAGCGCCGCCTTTTGGCTCCGGAATGATCCGGTCGTTGACGCCCAGCTGTTTGAGGTCTTGTGCGGTCAGGCGCAGCGCTTCGGCGGCTTCGCGCATTTTGTCGGCGTCTTTCCACAGAATGGAGGCGCAGCCTTCGGGCGAGATAACCGAGTAGACGGAGTGCTCGAGCATCGCGACGCGGTTGGCGGTGGCGAATGCCACAGCGCCGCCGGAGCCACCTTCACCGATGATCACGCTGACCATTGGTACGCCGATTTCGAGGCATTTCTGGGTGGCGCGGGCGATGGCCTCGGACTGGCCGCGTTCTTCTGCGCCTTTGCCCGGGTAGGCGCCGGGGGTGTCGACCAATGTGATCACCGGCAGGCCAAAGCGGTGGGCCATTTCCATCAAGCGCACGGCCTTGCGGTAGCCTTCGGGGCGGGCCATGCCGAAGTTACGCTCGATCCGCGACTTGGTGTCATTGCCCTTTTCATGGCCGATCACCATCACCGGTTTGTCGTTGAAGCGTGCGAGGCCGCCCATCACGGCGTGGTCATCGGCAAAGTTTCTGTCACCGGCCAGCGGGGTGTATTCGGAGAACAGTGCGTCGATGTAATCTTTGCAATGGGGGCGGTCGGGGTGGCGGGCCACCTGACATTTGCGCCAGGGTGTGAGGTTTTTGTAGAGATCGTCCAGTATCTTGGCCGCCTTGACGTCGAGGGCTTTTGCCTCTGCTGTCATGTCGGTGTCAGGATCACGTCGCGCCATCGCGCGCAGTTCTTCTGCCTTGCCTTCGATTTCTGCAAGGGGTTTTTCGAAATCCATATACTGGGTCATCATACGCTCCACACAAGTATTGCGCATTATATGGCTGTCAATTTGGCGGTTTGCAACGCGTGGCGTTATTGTTAGGCCAAGCGGCCTAAATGGAGTGGCGGGAGGGCCAGCTTTTTATTGTGGCTGGTTTGAGTGGTCTCATAGCAAATCAGGGCGCTGCCCCCTCTGTGTGGTTCAACAGACAAGGGGCTGATTGCCTGCTGCGGGACTACTGACCGATCCCCAGCACCGGATAGAGTGATGCCACCAGTAGGCTGGCCATGGTCCAGTTGTAGAGGCGCAAGCGGCGTGGATTTGTGAGAAAGCGCTGCATCTGTTGTCCTGCGACCGTCCAGATAGAGACGGAGGGCAGATTGACCAGAGCGAAGATTAAAGCGGCAGTGGCAAGCCAGATCAGGCCTGCGTCACCCACATAAACGGTGATTGCTGTCAGGGCCATGGCCCATGCTTTGGGATTGACCCATTGGAAGGCGGCTGCTTGGAAAAACGTCATCGGTGCGCCTGCTTCAGCGTTTTTGGTGACGGGGGCGGCGTGGGCGATTTTCCATGCGAGCCAGATCATGTAGATTATGCTGACCACTTTGAGCACATCGTAGATCACGGGAAAGCGGTCGAATATCTGGACCAGACCTGCGCCGACCGAGAAGAGCATGACCATAAACCCGACAGAGATCCCAGACATGTGCGGAATCGTGCGCCAGAATCCGAAGTTTGCGCCCGATGCAAGCAGCATGAGGTTGTTTGGCCCCGGGGTGGCGGAGCTGACGAAAGCGAAAATAGCGAGGGCGGTCAGGGTTTCAAAATTCATGGGGACGGTTTGCGCCATATTTTGGCGAGTTGAAATTCCAAAATGTGTTTGAGTCGTTTCCATGGGGGAAATAATTTGCGAAATCCGGCGGCTTTGCATGGCAAAGCCGTGTGAAACAGACTGTTTCCATCGGATTTCTTGCGAATTGAGGCAAGAAGTTGTCTGAATAAGGCAGGAATGTGTTTCGAAGGCGTCAAAATATGAATCTGGTAAATTATGTATTGATGGGGTTGCTGGGTGCGATCTTTGGTATCGGGCTCTATACGGTCCAGACTGATATGTCGCGCAGCAGTGATCTGGGGCAGCGGCCTGCGGTTGTTGTGATCGTCTAGCCCAATCGACAGTCCAAAACAAAACGGCCCGCCATTGGCGGGCCGTTTGTCGTTTGAAGGGGGTTGTATTAGCCTGCAATCATCTCGGACTGGCGCACGATCACTTCGGCTTGTTTGATGGATGCGATATCCACAAGGCGGCCTTTGTAGACGGTGGCGCCTTCGCCGTTTGCCTTGGCGGTCTCCATCGCGGCGAGGATTTCGCGCGCTTCGGCAACGGCTTCCTCGGAGGGGGTGAAGACCTCGTTTGCGAGACCGATCTGTTTGGGGTGGATGGCCCATTTACCAACCATGCCAAGTGTTGCAGAGCGGCGCGCCTGTGCGCGGTAGCCTTCATCATCGGAAAAATCACCGAACGGGCCGTCCACAGGCAAGATACCATGGGTGCGGCAGGCCGCAACAATTGCTGTCTGCGCCCAGTGCCACGGATCGGACCAGTATTTGGCCCCTTCACGCAGCATGTAATAGTTTTCCTGCGTGCCGCCGATGCCGGTGGTCTGCATGCCCATGGAGGCGGCGAAATCGGCGGCACCCAGACTCATCGCCTGAAGGCGCGGGGAGGAAGCCGCGATGGCTTCGACATGGGCGATGCCTGCGGCTGATTCGATGATGACCTCAAAGGCGATACGTTTTTTGCGGCCCTTTGCGGTTTCGATTGCGGAGACAAGCGCGTCGACGGCATAGACGTCTTCCGCACAGCCAACCTTCGGGATCATGATCTGGTCAAGGCGGTCGGAGGCCTGTTCCAACAGGTCCACCACGTCGCGGTACCAATAGGGAGTGTCGAGGCTGTTGATGCGCACGGACAGGGTTTTTGTGCCCCAGTCTACGGTGTTGATTGCTTCGATCACATTGGCGCGGGCCACGTCTTTGTCGTTGGGGGCAACGCTGTCTTCGAGATCGAGGTTGATCACATCGGCGGCGGAAGCGGCCATTTTGGCGAAGAGTTTTGTGTTGGAGCCCGGGCCGAAGAGCTGGCAGCGGTTGGGGCGGGCAGGTGGTGTCGGCTGGAGGCGAAAGCTCATGCGGGTTGATCCTTTTGAGACATAAAGTGTCGTATATTTGCTTGGCACGGTTATAAAGTTACGCGGGACCGCTGCAAGGGTATTTTGCAGGTGCAGCAATTTTGAGTGCGCAAGAATTGTGCGTCGATAGGTCCAGTTTGAGGAAGTTTGTGCGCCCAGAACGGCAAGTGCGCCAAATATGAGATTGAATTGCGCCTGTTTTGCCTCAATCTGCAGATCAGTCATTCACTTACGGAGATTCGGACCATGATTCAAACACCTTACCTGCTGTTCCTGGGCGATGCGCCGGATCAACTCTCTGCGAAAGTTGCGCAGGGCATCAAGGACTGGCGTCCTGACAATGCTGTTGGCCAGATCCGTATGGACGGCTGCAAGGCGAATGTGGGCCTTGAGGACATGACGCTGGAGCAAGCGCAGGCTGCGGGCGCCAAAACGCTGGTGATCGGTGTGGCCAACCGTGGTGGCTATATTTCGCAGGCGTGGAAAGCTGTTTTGATCGAAGCGCTGGCGATGGGCTATGATCTGGCGTCGGGTCTGCATAACCTGCTGAGCGAAGAGGCCGATCTGGTAGAGGCCGCCGCGAAGCATGGGCGCGAATTGCACGATGTGCGCATTCCATCCGTTGAATACCCGATTGCCAGCGGTGTGAAGCGTACGGGCAAGCGTGTGCTGGCTGTGGGCACAGATTGCTCTGTGGGCAAGATGTATACGGCACTGGCGCTGGACGAGGCGATGCGCGCGCGGGGTATGAAAAGCACGTTCCGCGCGACGGGCCAGACGGGCATTCTGATCACCGGTGAAGGTGTGCCGCTGGATGCTGTTGTGGCGGATTTTATGGCGGGTTCGATCGAGTATCTGACGCCCGACAATGATGCGGACCACTGGGATGTGATCGAGGGGCAGGGCAGCTTGCACCACGTCAGCTATTCCGGCGTCACTCTGGCGTTGGTCCATGGTGGCCAGCCTGATGCCCTTATCATCTGTCACGAGCCGACACGCCCGCATATGCGCGGTCTGCCGGATTACAAAGTGCCAACGATGGAAGCGATCCGTGATGTGGCGCTGTCCTTGGCGCGGGTGGCAAACCCCGCCTGTCAGGTTGTTGGTGTGTCGATCAACACGCAGCACATGTCCGATGAAGAAGCGCGGGCCTATCTGGCGAAGGTCGAGGCGGAAATGGGGTTGCCTGCGGTTGATCCGTTCCGTCACGGCGCAGAGCGCCTTGCCGAGGCGTTGGAAGCTCTTTAACCCCCTGTGCCCGTTGAGAGTGCGGGATTTGGGATATGGAAAAGGGTGCAAGCGGGAATGCTTGCACCTGTATAGCGGGGTGAGTGATGCAAATTGAAGTGACGAGCGATGTGTTTCGTCTGGCGCAGGTGTTCACCATCTCGCGTGGGTCGCGGACAGAGGCCAAAGTGTTGACCGTGCGGATTACCGACGGCGGCGTGACGGGAGTTGGCGAATGTGTGCCTTACGCGCGTTATGGTGAGACGTTGGAGAGTGTGACGGCGCAAATTGCGGGGTTGTCCGGTGTTCTGACCCGCGAGGGGTTGTATGATCTGTTGCCTGCGGGGGCTGCGCGTAATGCGGTTGATTGTGCGTTGTGGGATCTGGAGGCCAAGCGGAGTGGCACACCTGTGTGGCAATTGGCGGGGCTGGCGCCTTTGAAGCCGGAGATCACGGCCTATACATTGTCGCTGGATATGCCCGAGAACATGCGCGCGCAGGCGGCCAAGAATGCATTCCGGCCTTTGTTGAAGATCAAGCTGGGGACGCCGGATGATATGCCGCGGCTTGAGGCTGTGCGCGCTGGTGCGCCGGACAGCACGATTATTGTAGATGCAAACGAGGGATGGTCGGCGGCGGTCTATGCCGACCTTGCGCCGCATCTGGTGCGTTTGGGTGTGGCCTTGGTCGAGCAGCCGTTACCTGCGGGGGAGGATGATGCGTTGATCGGGATGACGCGGCCTGTGCCTGTTTGTGCGGACGAGTCGTGCCATGACCGCGCGAGCCTGCCTGCGTTGAAGGGCAAGTATGACGTGGTGAACATCAAGCTGGACAAGACGGGCGGGCTGACCGAGGCGCTGGCCTTGCGCGCGGATGCACTTGCGCAGGGGTATAGCGTGATGGTGGGCTGTATGGTGGGATCATCGCTGGCGATGGCACCTGCGTTGTTGGTGGCGCAAGGAATGAGCTTTGTAGACCTTGACGGGCCGCTTTTGTTGGCGGAAGACCGCGATGCAGCGATGACATTTGATGCGGCGGGGATTCATCCGGCAAGCCGCGCACTTTGGGGATAGACAGATGCGGACAGTTTATGTGAACGGCGAATACATGCCGGAAAATGAAGCCACGATTTCGATCTTTGATCGCGGGTTTCTGATGGCCGATGGCGTGTATGAAGTGACGTCTGTGCTGGGCGGCAAGTTAATTGACTTCGAAGGGCATGCGGTACGTTTGGCCCGGTCGCTGGGCGAGTTGGACATGCGCAATCCGATCAGCAAGGAGGACCTGTTGGAGGTCCACCGCGAGCTGGTGCGTGCCAATGACATCGACGAGGGCCTGATCTATTTGCAGATCACACGGGGGTCCGATGGGGACCGTGATTTTGCGTTCCCTGATCCCGAAACCACAGAGCCTACAATTGTGATGTTCACACAGAAAAAGCCGGGCATGGCGGATAGTCCTGCGGCCAAACGCGGGGCCAAGGTGATCAGCATCGAGGACATCCGCTGGGGTCGCCGTGATATCAAGACAGTGCAGTTGCTCTATCCGTCGATGGGCAAGATGATGGCCAAGAAGGCCGGTTGTGATGATGCGTGGATGATCGAGGACGGCTTTGTAACCGAGGGCACTTCGAACAACGCGTATATCGTGAAAGGCAACAAGATCATCACCCGCCATCTGGGTAACGAGATTTTGCACGGAATCACGCGGGTTGCTGTGCTGCGTATGGCGCGTGAGGCGCAGATGGAAGTGGAAGAGCGGTCGTTCACGATTGATGAGGCCAAAGCGGCGGATGAGGCGTTTACCACCTCGGCCAGTGCGTTTGTGATGCCTGTGGTCGAGATTGACGGTGTCGCCTTGGGTGACGGGACGCCGGGAAAAGTGGCTGTGCGTCTGCGGGAAATCTATCTGGACGAGATGCGCAAGGTTGCGATCTGACGATGGGCGGGCAGCTTGGGGGTGCCGGGCTGCCTGCGCCTGCTTTGGGTAGGGATTTTGGGTCTCGAACCCAGTGGCGTTGTTATTCGGGGCGTTTGTCGGTTTTAGGCTAGATCGGATTTTTGAAGTGATCTCGACTGTTTGGAAATGGCAGGGAGGATCTCATGAATTATCACGCCGCAAATCTGATTAATTTGGCCCAGTATCCAATTCAACGCGATTGCGCGGAGCGCGACGCAATTCTTGAGCAGGTGCGCTGTGACCTTGCCCGTGATGGCTGTGCGGTGTTGAAAGGATTCCTGACCCAGGACGGCATTGATGCGCTGCGCCAAGAGGCGGATGGGGTCGCGGAAAAGGGGCATAAATCCCGTAGCCGGACAAACGTATATTTCACAAAAGATGACCCCAACCTGCCCGAGGATGACCCGCGTCGTCAGTATTTTGATCGCTCCAATGCGTTTATTCCGGCGGACAATTTCACCACTGATGGCGCTTTGCGCACAGTTCACGACTTTGACGGGTTTGATACTTTTATCCAAAGTTGCCTACTGGAGGATAAATTCTATCGCTATGCCGATCCGCTGGCCGATGTGATTGTGAACATGGCAGATGAAGGCAACGGCTTTCCTTGGCATTTCGACACCAATAATTTTACAGTTACCTTGGCGATCCAGAATGCCGAAGAGGGCGGGGCGTTTGAATATGCTCCCGGTATCCGTGAGGGTGACGAGAACTTTGACGAAGTCAAACGGGTGCTGGATGGCAGATCCGATAAGGTCAAGGTGCTGGAACTGGAGCCGGGCGATTTGCAGCTGTTTCGTGGCCGCTATTCCTTGCATCGGGTGGCACCACTCAAGGGTAATACGCCGCGCTACGTTGCTATCTTCTCATATGTAGAGGAGCCAGACATGGTGGGGAACCCAGAACGGACAGAGCAACTGTATGGTCGCACGCTGCCGATCCATTGGGAGCGCGCGGGCAAGCGGGCAGATGCCTATATTGACTGATCTCTAGCACGGTTCGGTAGACCGCAGGCGCAGTCCGCCAGCGGGGGGATATCAGAAGCTACCGTTGGCAAGATCCTGCGCGTCGAACACAGCAACTTGTACGTTGGGGATGTCCGCACTGGTCAGGCCATTCAACACAGCGACTTCGTCACCGCGCCAGAAGGCCCGCACGAGGTTTTCAGAAGGATCATAACGCAGATCAACGGTTTCGGTGTCGGAATTCCCGTCAGGAACAAACAGGGCCAGCGTATCATCTGTTGTGCTGAAGTCTGTGATGATGACTTCTTCCGAGGGCGAGTTGGCGGGCTTGATGATCGAGAAGACATCCGTGCCTGTGCCGCCGGTCATCACGTCTGCATTGTCACCAAACAGGGCGTCATCGCCAGCCCCGCCATCAATTGTATCAGGCGCATCAGGGGTTTGGCCGGTGCCGAAGGTTGCCAGGATATCATCGCCGCTGTCTCCGTAGATGGTATCGCTGCCGCTTAGATCGATGACACCGTCATCGCCTGCGCCGCCCCGAACAAAGTCATTGCCCCGGTCGGCATCGGCATCATCAATCGGAGTGTAGGTATCATCGCCATCGCCAAGAAAGATGCGGTCATTGCGGAAGCCGCCCTCGACAGCATCGTTTCCATCACCTGCGTAAATTATGTCGTTTCCGGTGCCGCCGAAAATGGAATCGTTCCCGCCAAATCCTTGCAGAAAGTCGTTGCCGCCCTGTCCGGAAATCTCGTTTGCGGCGTCGGAGCCTTCTACACGGTCGGGGCCTTGAAAGCCGCTGAAGTCCTGATTGCCGGTTAGGACGGTTGTTGTATCCGGACCCGTCTGTGGCGGGTCAATTGGGTCCACATCTTCGGCAATATCATTATCTGCTTCGGTATCATCACCGCCATCCATGATCAGGGCGAGTCCAAGAAGGGCGGGGATGAGGAAGAGTGCGAGCATAGGTACAGCCTTGATTTCAGAACAATTTAATTTGAAATCAACCTAAGGGCGAATGATGGCGGGGTTGTGGAAATCGCCCGTTTTTTAAGAGGTAGGCCGCTATGGCTTGTTTACGTTTTCCTCGAATGCGACTGTAAATGCATCCTGCTGGGCACCTGTTGCCTCGGTCTGATAATTGGCTTTCCATTCGTCCATGGTCATTCCGTAGAACAGCTCGCGTGCTTCCATTTTGCCGATTTCGATGCCGCGGTCTGCGGCGGCCTCCTGATACCAGCGCGACAGGCAGTTGCGGCAAAAGCCTGCCAGGTTCATCATGTCGATGTTTTGCACATCTGTGCGGTCTTGCATCAGGTGTTTTTGCAGGCGGCGGTATGCAGCGGCTTGGAGTTCGATTTCTTGCTGGTTGTACTCGGTCACGTTGGCGGCTCCTGTAAGGTATGTTTGATAGATAGGCGGAGCGGGCGTTTCGGGCAAGGCGGGGTTCCTGTCATAAGATTGAAACTGTTTTGGTGTTTGCGTTAGACGTTACGCGCGGTTTACTGATATGTGAACGCTAACAGTTGTGTAGAAGTGATGTAGAGGAAGACCTGAATGAGACGCCAACGCAATGTAAAGATCGTGGCAACGCTGGGACCGGCCTCTGACACGCATGAGATGATCGCGGCGCTGCACAAGACGGGGGCGGATGTGTTCCGCCTGAACATGAGCCATGGCAGCCATGAGGATATTCGCGCAAAACACGCAATCATTCGCGCGGTGGAAGCGGAACTGGGTTCGACCATTTGTATTCTGGCGGATTTGCAGGGACCCAAGCTGCGTGTCGGCGTGTTTGCCAATGAGAGTGAAGAACTGGTTGAAGGGGCAATGTTCCGGCTGGATCTGGATACTGCCGAGGGGGACGCAACGCGCGTTTGCCTGCCGCATCCCGAGATTTTTGCAGCCCTGAAAGAGGGTGCGTCGCTGCTGGTGAATGACGGTAAAATCCGGCTGAAGGTAAAGGCCTGTGGCGTTGATTTTGCGGATTGTGAAGTGGTTTTCGGGGGGACGATCTCCAACCGGAAAGGCGTGAACGTGCCGGACGTGGTGCTGCCGTTAGCCGCGCTGAGTGACAAAGACCGTGCCGATCTGGAGTTTGTCTGCGAGCTGGGTGTCGACTGGTTGGCGCTGTCGTTTGTGCAGCGGCCTGAGGATGTTGCGGAGGCGCGTGCGCTGGCGAAGGGCCGCGCGGCGATCCTGTCCAAGATTGAAAAGCCGTCGGCGGTTGAGTGCTTTGACGATATTCTGGCCGTCAGCGACGGGATCATGGTTGCGCGCGGCGATCTGGGGGTTGAGCTGCCTGTGTCCGCTGTGCCGCCGATCCAGAAGCGTCTGGTGCGCCGCTGCCGCGCGGTGGGCAAACCCGTGATCGTGGCGACGCAGATGCTGGAGAGCATGATTGACAGCCCGATGCCGACGCGTGCCGAGGTGTCAGATGTGGCGACAGCCATTTACGAGGGTGCGGATGCGATCATGCTTTCGGCTGAATCCGCGGCGGGCAGCTATCCTCTGGAAGCTGTGACCACGATGGATAACGTGGCGATCGAGGTGGAGCGTGATCCGACCTACCGCCAGATTATCGAGGCGAGCCGCACAGCGTCACGGTCCGGCATTGCTGATGCGATGGTGTCTGCCGCGCGCGAGATTGCCGAGACGACGGATGTGAAGGCGATCTGTTGCTTTACCCATTCCGGTACAACTGCGCTGCTGACTGCGCGCGAGCGCCCGCGTGTGCCGATCATCGCGCTGACCCCGCTCAAGCGGACGGCGCGGCGGCTGGCGCTGAGCTGGGGTGTGAACTGCGTGATGACCGAAGAGCTGGATCGCTTTAAAAAGGCGGTGGTCAGTGCGGCGCGTGCCGCGCGTGAGGAAGGTTTTGCCGAGGCGGCGGATTTTGTTGTTGTGACAGCGGGTGTTCCGTTCAACGTACCCGGCAGCACAAATATCCTGCGGGTGGCCCCGTGTGATGAACGTTTGATCTTTGCCTCCGATCCGGAGTAACTAAACCAAGTTTTGTTACTATGAGGTCTTTTTATGGACACCGATCTGGTACTCCTTGTGGGTATTGTCATTGCCGCGCTCTCGGTTCCTTCCGTGTTGTCGGCTCTCAGTGACAAGCGCGCGCCGCGTGCGTCTGCTATCACGATCCTGATTGCAGGCGGGCTTATTCTGTTTGCGATGCAGGGCAAGCCTGGTGGCTACCGGCTGGCGGAATTGCCTGACATCGTGGTGAACGTCATTGCGCGGTATATGCCCTAAACGCCGGACCTGCTGTGCATTCGCCTATTGCCTTATAAGGCGGTGCATCCTATAGCAGCGTCTCATTCCTGCGCGGCCGGCCCAAGTGGCATGCCGAGTCGCGCTTAAACTGTAGACTTATAGGAGACAGAAATGCCCAAGATGAAGACGAAGTCGAGCGCCAAAAAGCGCTTTAAGATCTCGGCGACCGGCAAGGTCATCGGTGCTCAGGCTGGTAAACAGCACGGCATGATCAAGCGGAGCAACAAGTTCCTGCGCAACGCACGCGGCACCACAGCACTTTGTGCAGCCGATGCCAAGATCATCAAGGGCTTTATGCCCTACGACCGTTAAGGAGAGCCGATATGTCCCGTACAAAAGGTGGTACAGTTACCCACGCCCGTCACCGCAAGGTCATCAAGGCAGCCAAAGGCTATTATGGCCGTCGCAAGAGCACCTTCAAGGTCGCGCGTCAGGCCGTCGACAAGGCCAACCAGTATGCAACCCGTGACCGTAAGGTTCGCAAGCGTAACTTCCGCGCATTGTGGATCCAGCGTATCAACGCGGCTGTTCGTATGCGCGATGCAGAGCTGACATACTCCCGCTTCATCAACGGCCTGAACCTGGCCGGTATTGAAGTGGACCGCAAAGTTCTGGCCGATCTGGCCGTGAACGAGCCGGAAGCGTTTACAGCGATCGTAAAGCAAGCACAGGCGTCTCTGGCAGCCTGATAGGCGCCGACGCTCTGAAAATTGAGAAAGCCGCGCCTTCGGGGGCGGCTTTTTTCGTTTGTACAAGAGGGACACCAAACGCCGCATGGGTTGCGTTTGGCGGCGGTTCTGGTAGCAGGATTGCAACATCGAGAGGACGCGGGCGACATGGACGATCTCAAGCAAAAATACATTTCAGCGATTGCAAATGCAGCTGATGAATCGGCGTTGGAAGACATCCGGCTTGCCGCTGTTGGCAAGAAGGGCGAAGTAGCCCTGAAGATGCGTGAACTGGGCAAGATGAGCCCTGAGGAGCGCCAGACAGCCGGCCCCGCGCTGAACGCGCTGAAGGACGAGATTAACAGCGCCTTGGCCGCCAAGAAGATGGCGCTGGGCGATGCGGCGCTGGACGAGCGGCTGCGCAGTGAATGGCTGGATGTGACCCTGCCCAGCCGTGGCCGCCCTGCGGGGACGCTGCACCCTGTGTCACAGGTCACCGAAGAGCTGACGGCGATCTTTGCCGAAATGGGTTTCAGCGTTGCCGAAGGGCCGCGCATTGATACCGACTGGTACAACTTTGATGCGCTCAACATTCCGGGCCACCACCCTGCACGCGCAGAGATGGACACGTTCTATATGGCGCGTGCAGAAGGCGACGACCGCCCGCCGCACGTCCTGCGCACGCATACCAGCCCTGTGCAAATCCGCACGATGGAGGCGCAGGGCGCGCCGTTGCGCATCATCTGCCCCGGTGGGGTTTACCGTGCCGATTATGACCAGACCCACACGCCGATGTTCCATCAGGTGGAGGGCTTGGCGATCGATAAAGACATCTCCATGGCGAACCTGAAATGGACGCTGGAGGAATTCTTTGCCGCGTTCTTCGAGATCGACGGTATCAAGACCCGCTTCCGCGCCTCGCACTTTCCGTTCACCGAGCCGTCGGCAGAGGTGGATATCCAATGCTCATGGGTCGATGGACAGCTGCGTATTGGTGAGGGCGATGGATGGATGGAAGTCCTCGGTTCCGGCATGGTCCACCCCAAGGTGCTGGCGGCGGGCGGGATTGATCCTGACGTCTATCAGGGCTTTGCCTTTGGTATGGGCATCGACCGGATTGCGATGCTGAAGTACGGGATACCCGATTTGCGCGCGTTCTTTGATTCAGACCTGCGCTGGCTGCGGCACTACGGGTTCGCGAGCTTGGACCAGCCGAATTTGCATGGTGGGTTGAGTAGGTGAGGGTTGAGTATGTTATCGCTCTCTTCCGGACATTCAGGATTTCACAAGAGGAAAGAAGGATTGTTCAACATCGAACTGCTCCACTAGGCAATGAACTGAATATGGCTGGTCAGGTGGAAAACGCCGAGCGATGGATATCTGCTCTAGAAAGCAAAACGGGCACTCTACTAACTCACATATCAATGATGATTGCTATCACAGGGCTTATGCTTGCAATCAGCAACGACTCAATGTGGTATGAGGTGGTTTTGGCTTTAGAGTTGATATTCTATCTTTTGTTGGCCCTGCTATGTATCCGCTGCCAAAAACACTATAGAACTGATGAGTTTTCTAAAACGATTTCAAGGGGTCGAGAATCAAAAAATCGCCCTCCTCATAATGTTTATCAGAGTGCTGTTTTTGGTGAGCTATTCTATCGGGAGCGGCTATTTCGCTTTATCCAGAGGACATTGTACGTTCTCACGTTCCTACTAATTCTGACCGTATTTTATGGACTCCTTGCCGATGAGTTTGGTGTTCTTTCTGGAGGAAAATCATGAAATTCACACTCTCTTGGCTCAAAGAGCACCTCGACACCACGGCTTCGGTCGAAGAGATCACCTATGCCCTGACCGATCTGGGTCTGGAAGTGGAGGGGGTCGAGGACCGTGGCGCTAAGCTGCGCGCGTTTACCTTGGGCTTTGTGAAATCCGCCGAGAAGCATCCCGATGCGGACCGGCTGCGCGTGTGTCAGGTCGAGACGGACGAGGGGCTGCAACAGATCATCTGTGGTGCGCCCAATGCGCGGGAGGGGATTACGGTCGTGATCGCCAAGCCCGGCGTTTATGTGCCCGGCATCGACACCACCATTGGCGTCGGCAAAATTCGCGGGATCGAGAGTTTTGGCATGATGGCCTCCGAGCGGGAGCTGGAGCTGTCGGAAGAGCATGACGGGATTATCGAGCTGCCGTCGGGTAATGTGGGCGACAGCTTTGTCGATTGGCTGGCCGAGAATGATCCGGCCAAGGTCGATCCGGTGATCGAGATTGCGATTACGCCGAACCGTCCTGATGCGCTGGGCGTGCGCGGCATTGCGCGTGATCTGGCGGCGCGTGGCTTGGGCAAGCTGAAGCCGCGTGACGTGGATGTGATCAAAGGCGCGTTCCCGTGCCCCGTGAGCGTCAGCATTGACGAGGACACGCTGGAGCAGTGCCCAGTGTTCTATGGCCGCGTCATTCGCGGTGTGAAGAACGGGCCAAGCCCTGTGTGGTTGCAGGACAAGCTGCGCGCCATTGGTCTGCGGCCGATCAGCTTCCTTGTGGATGTGACCAACTTCTACACCTTTGACCGCAACCGCCCGCTGCATGTGTTTGACGCGGACAAGATTGCCGGCAACGCCCTGCGCGTTCATCGCGCCAAAGGCGGCGAGACCTTGGTGGCGTTGGACGACAAAGAATACACAATGCAAGAAGGCATGACGCTGATTTCCGACGCCAATGGTGTGGAAAGCATCGGCGGCGTGATGGGCGGTCTGCCCTCTGGTGTGACCGACGAGACGGTTAATGTGTTCATCGAGGCGGCGTATTTCGATACGGTGCGCACGGCGTATACGGGCCGCGCGCTCAAGATAAATTCGGACGCGCGGTACCGGTTCGAGCGGGGGATCGACCCCGAGTGGACGCCCTACGGGATCGAGCATGCCACGCGGATGATCCTTGACCACGCGGGCGGTGAGCCGTCGGATGTGGTGGTTGCCGGCAAGATACCGGATACCGCGCGCGCCTACCGTCTGAACGCCAAGCGGGTGGTTTCGCTGGTGGGCATGGAGATTCCTGAGAGTGAGCAGCGCCAGACCTTGACCGCGCTGGGGTTCCGTCTGGAGGGCGATATGGCCCATGTGCCCAGCTGGCGCCCCGATGTGCAGGGTGAGGCCGATCTGGTGGAAGAAGTGGCGCGGATTGCGTCCTTGACCAAGCTGGAAGGTGTGCCTTTGCCGCGTCTGACGGCGGGTGTGCCGCGCCCTGTGATGTCCCCCGTGCAGCGGCGTGAAGTGGCCGCGCGGCGCACTGCGGCGGCACTCGGCTATCATGAGTGTGTGACCTATAGCTTTATCGACCAGCCCTCGGCGGCGCTGTTTGGCGGCGGTACCGATGCGACACGTCTGGAAAACCCGATCAGCAATGACATGAGCCACATGCGCCCTGCGTTGTTGCCCGGTCTGTTGCAAGCCGCGGCACGTAATCAGGCGCGCGGCTTTGCCGATATGGCGCTGTTCGAGGTTGGGCCTGCGTTCAGCGGGGGCGAGCCCGGAGAGCAACACATGCTGGTGACGGGTTTGCTGGTTGGCCGGACCGGCCCGAAAGATGTCTTGGGTGCCGCGCGTGATGTTGATGTATTTGATGTCAAAGCCGATGCAGAGGCAATTCTGGCCGCCATTGGCGCGCCCGCCAAGGTGCAAATCCTGCGTGGGGCCGAAGAGTGGTGGCATCCAGGCCGTCACGGCAAAATCTGCCTTGGGCCGAAGAAGGTGCTGTGTGTCTTTGGTGAAGTCCACCCGAAGGTATTGGCCGCGATGGATGTGAAGGGGCCTGCGATGGCCTTTACCATCTGGCCTGCCGAAGTGCCGCTGCCGCGTAAGATTGGGGCCACACGGCCGGCGCTGAAGATTAGCGACCTGCAAGCGGTCGAGCGTGATTTTGCATTTGTGGTGGATGCGGATGTGGATGCGCTGACCTTGGTAAATGCTGCGATGGGTGCTGATAAGGTACTGATCGAAGACGTGCGTGTGTTTGATGAATTCATTGGCGGCAGTTTGGGGGAGGGTAAGAAGTCCCTCGCGCTGACCGTGCGTTTGCAGCCGCGTGACCAGACGTTGAAGGATGCGGATATCGAAGCCGTTGGCGCGCGGGTTATCGCATCGGTCACCAAGGTCACGGGCGGTGTTTTGCGCGGGTGATCTAACGCCGCTGCTGTATGTGTGGCGGCGGCGGGATTGAGTTTAGAGGCACAATAAAGAAGGAGCGTGGCGCGCGTTCTGCAAAGGAGTAACTATGTTGAAGGTATACCTTTCTGGAGAAATCCATACCGATTGGCGCGAGCAGATTACGCGTGGGTCGCAGGGGCTGGATGTTGTGTTTTCGGGACCTGTGACGGATCACGCGGCCAGTGACGATTGTGGCGTGGCGATCCTGGGGGCCGAGGCAGACAAGTTCTGGCATGACCGCAAGGGTGCGCAGATTAACGCAATCCGGACCCGTAAGGGGATTGCCGACGCGGATGTGGTCGTGGTGCGGTTCGGGGATCAATACAAGCAGTGGAATGCCGCATTTGATGCGGGTTACGCGGCAGCACTGGGCAAATCGCTGATTATTTTGCACGGGCCGGATCACGCGCATGCGTTAAAAGAAGTGGATGCAGCTGCCCTTGCGGTGGCGACAGAGCCAGCGCAGGTAGTAGATATTTTGCGCTATGTTTTGACGTCGAAACTGGGGTGACGGGCGCCTGAGGAATGCAGGTGCCCGTCATTGCCCGTCATTGCGCGTCATTCCCGTGGGGGCGTTACCAGCCCTTTTTGCACCGCCGGACGTTCCAGAAACCTGTCCAGGTAACGGACGAGGTTTTTGTGCTGGTCCCATTCCAGAAGCTCTTTCACCCCATAGAAGTCCAGTGCGCGCAGCCAAGGCCCGATGGCGATGTCGGCGATGGTATAGTCCTTGCCGATGATCCAGTCTTTGCCCTCCATTTAACGCTCCAGCACATTGAGCAGGCGCCGCGCTTCGGTGAGGTAGCGTTGCTGGGGGCGTTTATCTTCCCACTCGGATCCCGCGAATTTGCTGAAAAATCCCATCTGGCCAAACATGGGCTCAAGTCCGCCATTTGAAACATCAGCCATTGGATGGTTTTTGCTTTGTCTGACGCGGTCTGGCCCATCAGCTGACCTGATTTTTCAGCTAGATAAATCAGGATTGCACCGCTTTCGAAAAGTCCGATCGGGCGCCCGTCCGGTCCATTGGGATCAATAATCGCCGGAATTTTGTTATTGGGGTTGAGCGACAAAAACGGGGCAGATTTCACATCGGCATCGGACAAAGTAACTGTATGTGCCTCGTAGGGTAGTCCTGTTTCTTCCAGCGCAATGGAGACTTTTACACCATTGGGAGTAGGGAAGGAGTAGAGCTGGATCGCTTGCGGGTTTTGGGCGGGCCATCTTGTTGAGAGGTGGTCGCGGATTTTCGGACCAGTTGTTAAGGTGGATTGCATGACGAAAGAAGTGATCCCAAATGACAAAACGAAAGAACCATTCGCCCGATTTCAA
>Ga0210307_1100015_pt1 | contig 18004 bp, 21 predicted proteins | sample R1073metaT_FD_159690 | JGI IMG/M metagenome (GOLD analysis project Ga0210307, IMG submission 159690) | Metatranscriptome of estuarine water microbial communities from the Columbia River estuary, Oregon, United States - R1073 (Metagenome... | ecosystem: Environmental > Aquatic > Marine >...
GCAGGTATAATGGACCCTGTGCGCGCGATGGGCCAGTTGTTTCACGCCAAAGGCTGCCCCGCTCCGTTCAGATGGCAGCCCTCCGCCTTGGCGGCCGCATCGCGCGCTTCCTGCCAAAGGGCAAGGACGGCTAATAGCTTTACCCGTCTATTTCTCTAATTACAGAAATAGACGGCGCGCAAGAAATTCAAAAAGGACCCAAAATGCACACTCTCACAAATCCGCCGCCGGTCCCATATCCCGCCCGCTATATCATTAATCCGGTTGCCTTCTGTCTGGCGCTGGTTGGCGGACCGCTGATCTGCACCGCCCTCACATTCTGGATTCTGATCCCTATCTTTGCGCTTGTCCTTGGCGGCCCTGTCTATCTGGTCGTCGGCACACCCGTCTTAATCTGGTACTTGCGCCGCAATGACGGCGAACCGGGTGATCTGGCATTCCTTGCCTTCATGGTCATGGCCGCACTGCTGGTCCTGTTTGTCGGCTTTGGCTTTGCTACATCCAAAATGACATACTGGACGGCGGCCTCGTACTCGCCGCGTTCGGCCTGATCTTTGCGCCTGTTTGGGCATTGTTCTTTGGCAGCATCTACCGCCGATACCGCCGCGACTTCTTTGCCAAGCCGCGCCCGATTTAACCCTCACCATACTACCGAAAGGAAACATACCATGTTTGTACTTGCAGCTCTCTACATCGCTCTGGGCTTTGGCGGACTGGCCGCTCTGGCTATTATGATCCTGCGCATCGGCGCCCTGTTGGGTGAATGCCCGCAAAGCCGCGCCACTGCCCGTGCAGGAGCCGTCACCATCGCCACCGGATTCAGCGCCATTGGCGCCGGCGGGGTGATCCTGATTGGTGCCGCACTCGCCCTACTGGCCCAAGCACCGATGGCGGGCTTTCTGGTCGCCCTTGGCTTCGCGGCCCTTTGCCTAGGGCTGGGTTTCACCCATGCCATCAGCACCCTGCGCGCTGTGATGTTTGACGCGCAGGACAAGGTGCCACCCGCGATACCTGCATAATTCCAACATAGCGAGATCGGGGCCAGCAGTTCTGTCGGCCTCCGTTTATGACAAACCACCAATTTGCCCCATTCTACCCCACATTGTGCCACAGGCCGCGATCATCGTTCTTGTGAACAGTAAATTGGATATGACATGGGACCCTTCACGGATATCACCACAGTTTTTGTTAAGACATTCAAATTTTCAGGTCGCGCCAGCCGGAGCGAATATTGGTGGTATACCCTTTTTTACAATGTCATCATTATGGTCTGCGGATTTGTTGATGTGGCAATGATTATCGACTTGGTACAACAAGAAGACAAAGCTGCTATAGAAGCGCTTAGTATATTTGATTATACATCGACCTTTGCATGGATATTGACAATTCCCCCCGTCATCAGCCTGACAGTCAGACGCTTGCATGATGCTGGCTTCTCAGGTTTCTGGGCGCTTCTCTTTTTCATTCCATTAGGCATTTTTGCCCTACTCGTGATGCACATGCTGCCCAGCCGCTCCGGAACTTCGGTACACGGTACGCCTGCGTCCGGCCCAGTTGCGGATAGAACAGGCAAGCCCATGACTGTGGATTCTCATAAACGCGCAATGCAGGGCTATGCTGTGCTGTTTGACAAAGACAAACCCGTGACCGCTGAAATGCAGGCCGCACGGAAGGCAGAGGTCGCGGACTACTACCGTAGCCGCGTTCTCAAAGCGTCACCTTCAGCTTAATCGCCTATTAATAGGAAAAATCACCGTAAATACGGCTCAGATCGCCGTTCCACTCGCCGTTGTAGCAATCCAGCAGCTCGTCGGCGGGTGTTTTTCCGGTCTCGATGCTTTCTTTCAGCGCGTTGAGGAAGTGCGTCTCGTCCGGTACCAAGCCGCCCGCACCACTGCGCGCGCGCGCCTTCAGGCCCGCCTCTGACAGCGCCACAGTTTCACGGGCCAGATCAATCATCTTGATCCCGTTCACTTCCGCCTGAAGCCCGTCAACCGAGGCCGCAACCCGCAGCGCGTCCCGTGTCTCGGCGTCCCAATCCTTCACAAGATCCCAAGCACCATCCAGCGCGTTCTGGTCATACATCATGCCAACCCAATAGGCAGGCAGCGCGCATAGACGGCGCCACGGGCCACCATCGGCACCGCGCATCTCGATGTATTTTTTCATGCGCGCTTCGGGGAAGGCTGTGGTCAGATGGTCAGCCCAATCGCTCAGCGTCGGCGTCTCGCCCGGCAGGGCAGGCAGCTTGCCCGCCATAAAGTCACGGAAGGACATGCCCAGCGCATCGATGTATTTTCCATCGCGGTAGACAAAATACATCGGTACATCGAGGGCATAGTTCACCCAGGCTTCAAACCCGAAACCCTCTTCGAAGATGAACGGGATCATGCCTGTGCGGGCATTGTCCAGATCACGCCACACACGGCTGCGCCATGACTTATGGCCGTTCAGCTTGCCCTCAAAAAACGGGGAGTTGGCGAACAGCGCAGTGGCAACAGGCTGCAACGCCACGGCCACGCGCATTTTCTGCACCATGTCCGCCTCGGAGCCAAAATCAAGGTTAACCTGAACCGTACAGGTCCGGCGCATCATGACGCGGCCCATCGTACCGACCTTGGTCATGTAATCATTCATCAATTTGTAGCGGCCTTTGGGCATCAGGTCCATCTGCTCATGCGTCCAGACAGGGGCAGCACCCAACCCGATAAAGCCAACACCAATCTCGTCCGCGACATCTTTGACTTCGCGCAGGTGCGTGTTCACCTCATCGCAGGTCTCGTGAATCGTCTCGACGGGGGCGCCCGACAACTCCAACTGGCCACCCGGCTCAAGCGAGACGTTCGCGCCATCCTTAACCAACCCGATCAACTTGCCGCCCTCTTCTACAGGGGTCCAGTTGTGACGGTCGCGCAGACCTTCCAGCATCACCCGAATCGAGCGTTCACCCTCATAGGGAAGGGGCAGCAGCGTGTCCTTACAGTAGCCAAATTTCTCGTGCTCGGTGCCGATGCGCCATTGATCCTTGGGCTTGCAGCCTTCTGCAAGGAACTCGGCCAGTTGGTCAAAGTGTTCAATTGGGCCGCCGCCGGATTGTGGGATAGACATGCTTGGCACTCCGCTGTGGGTTTGGTCCGCAGCCTTGCGGAGAATCTATGGGTCGTCAATGCAGCAGGGCGTGGGCAGGACGCAAGGGCTTGCGTTCCCAAATCACAACGGCGTGGCCGCGCTTTGCCCGCATCTCGGTCAACATACGTTCCGTCCGCAGGCCGGGCAATGTGGCGAATGCATCAAACAGCGCATCCGATCCGGCAGCGTTTACAGGGATCAGCACACCCGCCTGTTCGGGTGCATCCAGCCGCCAATGCGGCGGCGTCATACTGGCATCCAGCGTAAGGCGTTCCAGCGCGTTCAAAGCCACCACCCCGCCCGTAAGCGGACCGAAATATGAGATCTGCCCCTCATCGACCTGAACAGCACCCGGCCCGTCATCCGCCCCCCGAAACCGCGCCCGCTGGACGCCGACAAGGCACAATGCACCACCGGCAAGGACCAGCGCCCACCCCGGCAATAGCAGAAGCCGTCCGGGACCAATGATCCACCACAGGCCCAGCAGGCCCAAACCGGACCCGACGATGACTTCGCGCCAGCGCCACAGTGCTGCTTTGGCTTCGGGTCTGAAAAACATCGTGTGCCCCTTACGTCCAATCGCCGAATTTTTGCTGCCAAACGGTCATTGCTGCCACAGCGGCGGTATCTGCCCGAAGAATCCGCGGCCCAAGCGATACCGCGACAGAATGCTCCAGACTGTTCAATTTTGCCCGCTCGCGCTCCGAAAACCCGCCTTCCGGCCCTATAAAGATTGCCCAAGGTCCAACGGCCTCACCGCTCAGCAGCGAGGGCGCGGATGTGACCAGCGCCTCGTCGCAGAACATAATCCGGCGCGCTGGGTCCCAGCCCTCCATTACACGCGCGAATTTCTCCATCTCGACAACTTCGGGCACATAGGTGCCACCACATTGCTCAGCCGCCTCAACGGCATGGGCCTGCAAGCGGTCGCATTGGAAACGCCCTGAATTGGTGTATTCAGTTTGCACCGCGACGATCCGCGCAGCGCCCATTTCCGTGGCTTTTTCAACGATAAAATCAGTGCGCGCCTTTTTAATCGGGGCAAAGCACAGCCACAGGTCGGGCGGCATTTGCAGCGGCTTAGTTTGCACATTGCATTGCAACACACCGCCACGCTTGCCCGCCTCGACGATCTCGGCGCGCCATTCGCCATCGGTGCCATTAAACAGCAAAACAGCCCCGCCCACGCCCTGCCGCATCACCCCGAAAAGGTAATGTGCCTGCGCGCGGTCCAAAGGAACCGATTGCCCCGACCCCAAAGGGTGCTCTACATACAGTCTGATTTTCGCGTCCATAAGGATGGATATATGCAAGACAGTGCCCCACCACCAGAGCCAGACGCAAATGGCGTGGTCGCAGATGCCTATGAGCTTAACTGGGTTGATCAATATGCCCCCGCTGCCACGCGCCCATTTCTCCGGCTCAGTCGCGCAGACAGGCCGATTGGTACATGGTTGTTGCTGATTCCCTGCTGGTGGGGCCTGTCACTCGCGATGCTCTATGATGGACAAGCCAGTTGGTTTGACCTCTGGATTTTTATCAGCTGCGGTCTTGGTGCCTTTCTGATGCGTGGCGCCGGCTGTACATGGAATGACATCACGGACCGCGACATCGACGCGAAGGTGGCGCGCACCCGTTCCCGCCCGATCCCCTCCGGTCAGGTTGGCGTCAGAGCGGCCACCGTCTGGATGGTTGCCCAGGCACTGATCTCATTCCTTATTCTGCTGACCTTCAATGCCGCCGCAATCCGTCTCGGCGTTCTGGCCCTGATCCCTGTTGCGATCTACCCGTTTGCCAAACGCTTTACTTGGTGGCCGCAGGTCTTCCTTGGCCTTGCGTTCAACTGGGGTGCATTGCTGGCATGGACGGCCCATACCGGACGGCTCGACGCACCGGCAGTTGTCCTCTATCTGGCAGGGATCGCATGGACGCTGTTCTACGATACGATCTACGCCCATCAAGATACCGAGGACGACGCCCTGATCGGTGTTAAATCAACCGCCCGCTTGTTCGGAGAGAACACAAACCACTGGCTACGCCGGTTCTTGGTCTGCACGGTAGGCCTTATGGGCATCGCCGTGATTTACGCTGCCGTTCACACTGCCTCTGTTCCCGCTCTGGCTGTAGCCATCGTCGGCCCCTGGGCGATGGGGTGGCATATGGCGTGGCAATTGCGCGGCCTAGACATCCACAACACACAGAAAATGCTGCAATTGTTTCGAGTTAATCGCGACACAGGCATAATTCCGCTGTTGTTTTTCGCCTTGGCGCTACTCCTTTGATTGCACCGCAGGCAACACCATCGTAAACCCGTGCTTAATGATTAAACTATTGTGAAAGTGCCTATGCGCCTCTCCTCACTCCTGACGATATTCTTAACATTCGCAGCTGCCGCGATGATCTCCCTTGTTGCGGCCAATTTTTCGGTGCGTTTGATCGAGGACAATTCGGAAATCGGCGTGCGCGATGCTCTGGATGCAAAGGGCATGACATGGGCAGAAGTTGAGGCAAACGGGCTACAGGTATCGCTGTCAGGCATCGCGCCGACCGAGGCCGTACGATTTTCTGCGCTGACAACGGCGGGGTCCGTTGTGGACGCAGCCCGTGTGATTGACGATATGGGTGTCGCCGCACTTGAGGCATTGGCCGCACCGAAATTCTCGGCCGAAATCCTGCGCAACGACAGCGGCCTGTCCGTCATCGGACTGATTCCCACCAGCACAGACCGCGAATACGTTCTGGCGCGGTTCAACAGCATTGCGGGCTCTTCCAGCGTGACCGACCTTTTGGAGACAGCCGATTACCCACCGCCGGACGGATGGGCCAGCGCGCTTGAATTTGCGCTCTCTGCCATGAGCAGCCTACCCCGCGCCAAAGTGTCCATTCAGGCAGACAGCGTTGCCATCACAGCCATTACGGACAGTGCCGAAGAAAAATCGCGCCTAGAGCAGAACCTGCGCCGGATGGTGCCAGACCAGATCACTTTGGTGCTGGATATCTCGGCCCCGCGTCCGGTGATCACCCCCTTCACCACCCGTTTCCAGATTACAGCAGATGGTGCCAGCTTTGATGCCTGTGCTGCGGATACCGACCTTGCTGCCCAACGCATTCTGGGCGCGGCAAAAACCGCAGGGGCCATTGATCCGCGCTGTACTGTGGGTCTTGGTGTGCCTAGCCCGAAATGGGCAGACGCGGTAACCGCCTCCATCTCGGCACTTGCAAAGCTGGGAGAAGGGTCTGTGACGATTGTAGACGCCGACATCTCGCTGCTGGCCGCCCCAGGTACCAGCCAGTCCGATTTTGATACCGTTGTGGGCGAGCTTGAAAACGCGCTTCCCCCCGTTTTCGCCCTGCAATCAAAACTACCCCAAGCCGATGATCCAAACGCAGGTCCCCCCGAATTCACCGCCACCCTCAGCCCCGAAGGGCAGGTCCAGTTGCGCGGTCGTGTGAACAACGACGCCCTGCGCGACCTGACCAGCAGCTTTGCGAAGGCGCGTTTCGGATCGGAAAAAGTCTATACAGCGACACGCATCGTAGACGATCTGCCCGCTGATTGGGCCACCCGCGTACTGGCAGGACTTGAGGCCTTGGGTAAACTCGAAAATGGCGGCGTCCGTGTGCTGCCGGACAAGGTTATACTCACAGGCAACACTGGCAATCCGGACGCCTCCACAGAAATCTCTGCATTGCTGGCAGGCAAGTTGGGTGAAGGTTCGGCATTTGACGTGAATGTCACCTATCAAAAACAGCTCGACCCTGTGCTTGGCCTTCCCTCTCCCGCTGAATGCGAGGCGCAGATCGGCGAAATTGTGGCGGCTGGCAAGATCAATTTCGAGCCGGGTTCGGCGACAATTGATGCCTCAGCACTTGGCACTATGGACAGTATCTCGACCCTGTTAAAACGCTGCGGCGATCTGCAACTTGAAATTCAGGGCTATACTGACAGCCAGGGCCGTGAGGAAATGAACCTTGCGTTGAGCCAGAGCCGCGCAGAATCAGTCCTGAACGAGTTGCGCGCACGCCGCGTTATCACCAGCTCTTTCACCGCAAAAGGCTATGGCGAAGCCAGCCCTGTGGCCGACAATGACACCGAAGCAGGGCGCGAAGCGAACCGCCGCATCAAATTCCGCCTGATTGCGACCGGTACGACAGACACTTCGACTGAATCAACGCTGGAAAACGCCGCCCAAAACGGTGATACGTCTTCCGAACAGTCGACCGAAGAAAGCGCTACAGAATGAGCAGATTTGAATTTGTACTCGCAACAGCCATCATTCTGTTTGTCGCATTTTGTATGGGATGGTTTGCCAACTGGCTGCTACACCGCTTTACCCGCGTGGCCGCGGATGACGTCGCCCAACTGGACCGGATGTCGCAAGAATTGCATGAAGCCGAAGAAACCCGTGATCAGGCAATCACATATCTTCAGCAACGCGAGGCAGAGCTGACAAACCAGCTCTCCCAGACCGAAGCCGAGTTGCGCGCCGCGATGGATGGTTTGCGCGACGCGCGCCATGAAGCAGAAGAGATGCGCAACTACATCGAAAGCCAGCGCGCAGGGTAATACCTGTCCGTTACGGAACGGTCAGGCAGGCACATTTCGCATGCTTGCTGATCTGGTGTGACGTGCTGCCCAACACCAGCGCACTGAAATTTCCAAGGCCGCGCCGCCCAGTCACAATAAGCCCCGCATCTACCGCTTCTGCACGGTCCAACACGTCACTGGCAGGGTCACCATTGCCGACATGGCTTGCAACACTTTGTACGCCCTCTTGCGCGGCGACGCCCAACGCCTGCTCACACAGCTTTTCTGCCGCTTCACGCAGCATCTCCTGCTGGGCTGCATTAGGTCCGACATAGAATCCTGAAATGCATCAGCGGCATAGGCGACTGTCTCGTCGCGCGGGGTGTGCACGATATGCAGCGCAGCATCAAACTGCTTTGCAATGCCACATGCCATGCGCAAGGCCCGCTCTGCGGCATCAGATCCGTCAATACCAACAACAATCGAAGTAAACATATCCTGTCCTCCTGTGAAATGATGACATCACATTTGCATATTTGACAGAAACCCACCTTGATATGGATCAACGGAGCTGTGTCTACCAGCGCGACAGAGCCGTTTCATCTTCCTCGGTCGCCGCAACCCAAGCCGCCCCCGTGGCCGAGATTTCCCGCTTCCAAAACGGCGCGCGGGACTTGAGATAATCCATAAGAAACGTCGCAGCCTCAAAGGCATCTTTGCGGTGGCGCGCCGCTGTGGCCACCATCATGATCACATCGCCGGGTTGCAGGCGCCCGTGCCTGTGGATCACCAAAACATCACCCAAAGCAAACCGCGCTTTGGCGTCCTCCACCATGGCAATGATCGCCTTCTCCGTCATGCCCGGATAGTGTTCAATCTCCATGGCATCCATCGGATCATCAGCCAGATCACGCACGATCCCCGTAAATGTCACGACCGCGCCAATATCGCTGTGGCCCGCTGAAAATGCGGTCAGCTCGGCACCGGCATCAAACGCCTGCTCCTGAACCGAAACGCGCATTTAGCCCCCTGTCATCGGCGGGAAGAATGCCACTTCGCGGACGCCGGCAAGGGGCGCATCAAAATCAGCCAGCTCCTGATCCAGCGCCACACGCAGCGCGCTCAAATCCTCAAACGCGACGGCATAACGCTCTTCACGGGCACGCAGCTCGGCGACCAGATCAGCAACCGTCGCGGCTGTGGTCTCGATTACCTCACGCGGCAAACCGATACGTTCGCGCACCCAGGCAAAATACAACACATCCATCAGCGGCCCTCCTTCAGGTGCGGCATCGCTTTAAGCAGATAATCAAAGCCGGTGATTGCCGTCAGCGCCGCAGCGCCCCACAACAGCCAATGCCCGATCCGGCCGGACCAATTCATTGCCATGGCCTTCCAGCCCAGTCCCATGACGTCCTCTTCAGTCCCCATCAACACCGCATGCACCAGCGCATCATCCATCCCGTAAATGCTCATGCCCAGATAATGCTCGAACACGCCCTGACTGAATAACACTGCAATCGCAGTCATCTGGAGTGCGGTTTTCCACTTGGCCAATCGGGTCACCTTCAAAGTTCCCGCTGTATCCCCCAGATACTCCCGCAACCCGGAGACAAACACCTCCCGAAACAGGATCACAGTCGCAGGCAGCACCAGCCACGGCGACCAGCTGGAAAAGCCGATAATCACCATCAGGGCAATGACCACCATCGCCTTATCGGCAATCGGGTCCAACATCGCACCCAGCTTGGTTTCCTGCTTCCAAGCGCGCGCCAGATAGCCGTCAACCCAATCAGTCGCGGCAGCAGTCACGAATAGAATGAGCGCGAACCAATCCGCATAAGGTCGCGTAAAATACAAAAACATAACCGCCACAGCGGGTGCCGCAGCAAGGCGGATCACAGTCAGAATATTTGGCAGGTTCCACTTCATAGGCTTATCCTACACCGCACAACATTAACGTAAAAGGACGAACCAGTTGCCACCGGCACAACGCTTAAAATAATCGCGCCACGCCAGCCTTCATTTTGCCCCTAAACTCAATCCCCTGCTGTCCATTCGCGCCCACAGGTGCGTGGGCTTACCCCTTCTCATGGAAAAAGGCATAAATTGTATCCGCAAGCGCACCCGATACGCCCTCAACAGCTTTCAGATCATGCAGGTTTGCGCGACTCACCGCCTTGGCCGAGCCGAAATGAGCAAGCAACGCCCGCTTACGCGCGGCCCCCACCCCCGGCACATCATCCAACGGCGTGGCCCCAATGGACTTTACCCGTTTTGCACGGTGGGTGCCGATGGCAAAACGGTGCGCCTCGTCGCGCATCCTCTGGATGAAATACAGCACCGGATCATTGTGTCGCAGCGCCATCACCGGTTTGCCCGTACGGTAAAATTCCTCTTTGCCCGCATCACGGTCTTCACCTTTGGCAACACCCACCATGGGGATGTCCTCCACCCCGTATTCGCGCATGATCTCTCGCACAGCGCTCACCTGCCCTGCCCCTCCGTCAATCAGCAACAGATCGGGCCAATGGCCCTCCTTCCGCTCCGGGTCTTCTTTGATCAGGCGTTTGAACCGCCGTGTCAGGACCTCTTTCATCATGCCAAAGTCATCACCGGGGGTCAGTTCATCGCCACGAATATTGAACTTGCGGTACTGATTTTTGATCATGCCTTCCTGACCCGCAACCACCATTGCGCCCACGGCAAAGGCACCCTGAATATGCGAGTTGTCGTATATCTCGATCCTTGCGGGCACTTTCGGCAAATCAAACGCCTCAGCGAGCCCTTTCAACAGCTTGGTCTGGGTCGCACTTTCCGCCATCTTGCGGGCAAGGCTTTCGCGCGCATTGCGCAGCGCCCCATCGACCAGCTCGGCTTTCTCGCCCCGTTGCGGCACCAGCAACTCAACCTTGCGGCCCAACTTGCCAGACAAGGCATCTGCCATCAGATCAGGATTCTCTATCTCGTGGCTGAGGATCAACTGACGCGGCGGGTCACGCTGGTCATAGAATTGCCCGATGAACGCCTCCAGCACCTCTGTAGGCTCCACATCGTCGATGACGCGCGGATAATAGTCGTGGTTTCCCCAGTTCTGCCCCGAACGGATGAAAAACACCTGAACGCAGGCCTGACCATCCGCCATATACAGCCCGATGATGTCTGCCTCACTCACCCCTTTGGGGTTGATGCCCTGCGTCGTTTGCACCTGTGTTAGCGCCTTGATCCGGTCGCGTAGGGCGGCTGCACGCTCGAATTCCATCGCGTCTGACGCCGCTGTCATTTCGGTGGCAAGCCTTGTCTGAATGCCGGTGCTTTTGCCCGACAGGAATTTTTGCGCATCGTCGACAGTCTGGCCATAGGCCTCTGCGCTGATTTTCCCCACACATGGCGCAGAGCAACGTTTGATCTGGTGCTGCAAGCATGGACGCGTGCGGCTCTCGAATTGCGCGTTCGAACAATCGCGCAAAAGGAATACGCGCTGCAACTGGTTCAGCGTTCGGTTGACCGCCCCCGCGCTGGCAAAGGGACCATAGTACGATCCCTTCTCCTTCTTCGCGCCGCGATGCTTCTTGATTTGCGGATAGCCATGATCCGAGGTCACCAGAATATTGGGAAAGCTCTTATCGTCGCGCAGCAGCACGTTGAACTTGGGCTTGAGCTGCTTGATCAGGTTTTGCTCCAGCAACAACGCCTCGGTTTCGGTCTTGGTCGTCAGGAACATCATAGAGGCAGTATTGTCGATCATCCGTGAGATTCGCGGGCTATGGCCGCTGGGCCGCGCATAGTTGCTGACACGCGCGCGCAAATTGCGCGCCTTTCCAACATAGAGCACACGGCTTTCGCTATCGAGCATGCGGTAAACACCCGGCGAGCCATCGAGCGTTTTGAGGTACCCTTGGATAACCTCATATCCGGTCTGCTGGATGTTCTCCCCGTCACTCATACCGCTTTGATTCTTTCATTTTGCTTCACGTTTAGCGGGCCACATCAACCGCAAACATGTCCACTTAAGCTGTGGATAACTCTGCAGATAACTTTTGGGTGTCTGCAATTTTCCGTTATATTCTAAACGCTTCGTTAATTTGTTCATTTTTTAGGCACTTATTTAAGTATCTGTTTTTAAACGATACTTATATTTCACCTTTGTTAAACAGCAACTTACGCATCAAAACTGTGCAGATTTTACGGGTTTCCCCCTAGACGTGCAAAACTTTCGCAATCCCTGCGGGTTACTCTACCCCTAACACATCCGGCGTCTGCCAGCCCAGATGCTGGCCGCCATCCACACACAGCAGCTGACCCGTCACCGCCGGAGCATCCAGAAAATACCCGAGTGCAGCGGTAATGTCAGAGGGATTCGCGCCACGGCGCAGCACAGTGGCACCGCGCTGCGCCTCAAAATGCGCCAATGACTGGCGGCTGCCCTGCAATGTCGGGCCCGGCCCGATCGCGTTCACCCGCACATGCGGCGCCAGCGCCTGAGATGTTGTTTGCGTAAGTGCCCAGAGCCCCATTTTGGCGATGGTATAGGTCATGAACTCCGGCGTCAGCTTGCGCACACGCTGGTCCAGCATATTCACAATCAAACCGGTTGCAATCTGCTCACCCGCGTCATCCGTCTGTGCAACCAGTCCTTGTGCAGCCATTGCCTGCGAGAGCACAAAAGGCGCACGCAGGTTGGAATTGATATGCCTGTCCCAACTGGTGCGCGTTGCTGTCGCCAGCGTGTCATATTCAAAGATCGACGCGTTGTTGACGAGGCAAGTAATAGGCCCCCCCAGCGCCTGCGCGGCAGCGGGCAACAATCCCTCCATCTCGTCGAGATCCAGCAAGTCAGCCTGCAAAGCAACCGCGCGCTGCCCCAATGCGGTAATCCGGGCAACAACACCCTCAGCCTCTTCGGCAGAGGAGGCATAGTGCACCACAACATCAAACCCGCGACCGGCAAGATATAGAGCCATAGCAGCGCCAAGTCGCTTGCCCGCGCCGGTAACTAACGCTCGTTTCATTATTGAATCCTTAGCCAGCCAAAACCACAAACAGATATGTGGCATATAGGGCAGTCAGCGCAATTCCCCAGAACCGGTTGATATTTTGTCCAAAGTAAACAAACGGGATCAGGGCAAGGGATGCGGCCAACATCACCCAGAGATCGAAACGCAGGAATTCCGGATCAACCGCGATGGGTCCAACAAGGCCTGCAACGCCAATAATCCCCAGCAAATTTAACAGGTTGGAACCAATAACGTTGCCCAGCGCCACATCCGCTTGCCGCCGCAGTGCGGCCATCACGGTTGTTGCAAGCTCTGGCAGCGATGTCCCAATAGCGACCAACGTCAGGCCGATTACCGTATCGCTGACGCCGAATTCCTTGGCAATGATCGTGGCGTTATCCACCAATAGCGTAGCACCCAGCGGCAGACCAATCAGCCCCAACACCAGAAACATGCCGATTTTCCAACCCGGCATATCAGGATCAACACCTTCCAGTTCATCCTCGTCAACTGCAGCGCAGGCTGCGCCTTCCTTCTTGTGGGACATCGCATCACGCCCTGCATCAAACAAGATCGCAGCAAGGACAGTCAGCATCACAAGGGACGCAATCCAGTCAAACACCCCGCGATACGCCAAGGCAATGAACAGCAGTGTCGCCGCGATCATATGAGCGAAGGATTTGCGCGTGTTACACTCGGACGTGTGCATGGTGGCCAATAGCGCCGGAATACCCAGAACCAGCAGGATATTTGCGGTATTCGATCCGACCACGTTGCCCAACGCCAGCCCCGGGACATTGTCCAAGACGGCCTTGATCGAGATCAGAAGCTCGGGCGCAGACGTCCCGAAGGCGACGATGGTCAGGCTAACAATCAACGCGGGAATACCTATCCGCAAGCTCAGGTTTACCGCCCCTTTCACCAGCGCATCACCCGCCAGCAACAAAATCAGCAGGCCAAGACCCGACAGCAACCACGCAGCAATCATCCCCGTTTCCCTCCGCAGGCGCAGGGCCCTTTACCAATGCGATAGCGGCCGCACTTATTACATTTGCGTTGAGTCAGGGTCTTGCCCCCGATCCAGTGCATTTTACCAAACCAGCCAAGCACGCCGATGAATACCAAAAACAGGGCCACAATTTTGAAGATCATACTACAGCCCAAACCGCGCGTATTGGGCCCGCTCTTCAACACCCTCAAGGGCATCTCCGACAATCTGCGCACCAAAACGGCTTAGCAGACCCTTTTTGGCCCCGTAACGGCGCAACTGCACCTTCTTGCCAAACCGCTCTTGCAGATGTGGCTTGATATGGCCGATCCCGTCAATCAGGCCAACCTCGATGGCTTTGCGGGCCAGCCAGATTTCACCGGTAAACAAATCGCGGTCCTGCACCAGCTTGCCCAACCGGCGCGCTGCCACATGCTCTTTGAAGTTTGCGTGAATATCCTCCAGCAACTCCTTGAGCCGCGCCACATCTTCCGGTTTCTCGGGGCGGAAGGGGTCTAGCATGGATTTGGAATTACCCGCCGTATAGACCCGCCGCTCAACCCCGTTTTTTGCCATCAATTCGTGCAAGCCAAAGCCCGCCGAAATCACACCAATGGAGCCTACAACCGAAGACGTATCTGCGTAAATTTCATCCGCAGCAGCGGCCAGCCAATACCCACCGGATGCAGCCACATCTTCGACAAAGGCGATCACGGGGATTTCTTTTTCCTCTGCCAGCCGCCGGATACGCGCGCCGATCAAGGAAGATTGAACAGGGCTACCCCCCGGTGAATTCACTTCAAGCGCCACCGCAACCGGTTTGCCCTTGGTGAAGGCTTTTTCAATAATCGGTGCAAGACTTGCGTCATTCAGCGCGCCACGCCCGCCTGTGCTGATCATACCCGACAGCCGGATCACAGACACGACGGGGTCGCTTTTTATAAAGGGGAGCCATTGTTTCATGAAGTAACATGTAGAGCCGCGCGCGTCCGGCAACAAGGAGGCGGCATACGATTATTGCCGGATGCGCCACCCTGTCTTGAATATCCACCAAATCACCGACAAGCAAAGCGCTGTAAAGCCCGCGATGGCAAACAGACTGATACCGATCGACACATCCGCAGTGCCAAAAAATGACCAGCGGAAGCCGGAGATCAGGTACACAACAGGGTTAAAATGGGAAATGACCTGCCACACAGGCGGCAACATCGAAATCGAGTAGAACGACCCCCCGAGGAAAATCAGCGGTGTGATGATCAGCAAAGGCACCAGCTGCAACTGCTCGAAGTTCCCTGCCCAGATGCCGATAATGAACCCCATCAATGAAAAGCTGATACAGGTCAGGACCAGAAACCCGATCATGGCAAAGGGGTGTTGGATGTGCAGGTCAACAAACAGGAACGCCGTGGCGAGAATTATCACCCCGATGAACAGAGCTTTGGTTGCCGCCGCCCCCACATAGCCCATCACGATCTCCAGAAAGTTAACCGGCGCCGAGAGCAGCTCGAAAATCGTGCCGATGAACTTGGGGAAATAGATGCCGAAACTAGCGTTCGAGATCGACTGTGTGATGACACTCAACATGATCAGGCCCGGCACGATGAAGGCAGCGTAGGAAATGCCCTCTACCTCTTGAATCCGGCTACCGATGGCTGCCCCAAACACCACAAAATAGAGCGATGTGGATAATACAGGCGAGATGAAGCTCTGTGTGATGGTGCGGAAAAACCGTGCCATCTCGAACACATAGATTGACTTAACAGCTGTCCAGTTCATGGCGTGTCTCCCTCATGGACGAGGTCCACAAATATGTCTTCAAGGCTTGATTGCCGTGTCACCACATCGCGCAGCACCAATCCGGCGGCGGCAACATCGGACAACAGCTTGGTAATCCCCGTCCGCTCACCACGGGTGTCATAGCTGTAGATCAGCGCTGTGCCATCATCGCTCAGACGCAGCGCACCCATCACCAGACTCGCGGGAATTTCGGCAAGGGGTTCGGACAGCTGAACCTCCAGCTCCTTCTTGCCCATACGCGCCATCAGCTTGGTCTTGTCTTCAACCAGCAGGATTTCTCCGCCTGCGATCACGCCAATACGGTCCGCGATAGCCTCGGCCTCTTCGATGTAGTGCGTTGTCAGAATGATAGTCACGCCGTCACGCTTCAGCTCGGCCACGATCTCCCACATGTCGCGGCGCAGCTCTACGTCCACACCTGCGGTCGGTTCGTCCAGAAACAACACACGCGGTTCATGGCTCAGCGCTTTGGCGATCAGCACGCGGCGCTTCATGCCGCCCGACAACGCGCGGATCTGGCTGTCGCGCTTGTCCCAAAGTGACAACTGGCGCAGAATTTTCTCGATCAGGGCAGGATTGGCAGGTTTGCCGAACAACCCGCGAGAGAAGTTCACCGTGCTGATCACCTTCTCGAAGGGTTCAAGGTTGATCTCTTGCGGGACCAGCCCGATCATGGCGCGCGCGGCGCGAAAGTCGGTCACGGTGTCATGCCCGCCCACGCGGACAGTCCCCGCTGTGGCAGTGGTGATCCCGCAAACGGTGGAAATCAGCGTTGTCTTGCCCGCGCCATTCGGCCCGAGCAGTGCCAGAATTTCACCCTCTTCGATCTGGAGACTGACCCCTTTGAGCGCTTCAAACCCGCCGGCATAGGATTTGCGAAGGTCGGTGATGTCGACGATAGGGGGCATGGCAGTCTCCGGCTTGGGTCTGCCTACCTAAACCGGATCACCAAGTGCCACAAGCGCGCCCGAACGTCACGATTTGGCGCGACCAAACCAACCTTTCTTGGCTGGCGCATCTTCTCTAGCGTCTTCGGACACTTCAGCAGGGCCTTCCAGCGTTTCTTGCAGGTTGTTAAAGAACTGATCCGCCATCTTCTTGGCAAAACCATCAATGATCCGGCTACCCAGCTGGGCCAGCTTGCCTCCGACTTTGGCCTCCACGTCATAGCTCAGCTCGCAACCGCCCTCGGTCGCGACCAGACGCACGTCGGCGCCGCCTTTGGCAAAGCCAGCCGCCCCGCCCTTGCCCGCGCCGTCAATCCGCAGGGACGTATCGGGCACCATATCCGTGATGGTAACCTCACCCGTAAACGTCGCCTTCACCGGCCCCACCTTTTGCACAACGGTCGCCACAAACCCCTCCTCGGGAGAGCCTGCAACCTCGGTTGCGCCCGGCACACAAGCCTTGAGCATTTCGGGGTCAAGCAGCGCGGCATAAACTTGCGCCGGTGTGGCGGCAATCTGGCGGGTGTCGGACATTTGCATGGGCGTGGCCTCCTCATTGGGTTGGCTGCCACGGTATGAATTTTTCTGGACACTCGCAACGGGATTGATGAGGGTGGCGACATGACAAGTGCCTCCAACCGCGCAGGTCCCGCTATAGCCTTTGTGCTGGTCGGGGTATTGTGCATTTCCCTCAACGATATGCTGATCAAGCAACTCTCCAGCGGCTATCCGCTGCACCAGATTGTGTTTTTCCGCTCCTTTGTGGCCATCATGGCCAGCCTTGTGTTTCTACGGTTTGAGGGCGGCCTTGCCGCTTTGCGCACCGATCAGCCTATGTTGCATGCGATGCGGGGCATCTTGGTTGTGATCTCCAACATGTCTTACTTCCTTGCACTTGCGGTCATGCCGCTGGCGGATGCCACCGCGCTGTTCTTTGCCGCGCCTCTGTTCATCACACTGCTGTCGATTCCGATATTGGGTGAAAAGGTGGGCCCCCTCCGCATGGGCGCGGTAATTGTGGGCTTTATCGGCGTTGTCATCATGCAGCGCCCGTGGGAATCCTCAGCCAGTCTGGATATCTCGCGCATCGTTCTAATGCTGCCAGTACTGGCCGCCCTCACCTATGCGCTGAACCAACTTATGACCCGCAAACTGGGCGTTAAGGCCCCCGCCTCGGCACTTGCGATCTACATTCAAGGCAGTTTCATTCTGGTCTCGGTCTGCTTTTTCCTTGTTGCAGGTGATGGCCGCTTTGCTGCACACACAACAAACGGATCGTTGCAATTCTTGCTGCGCGCCTGGGTCTGGCCTGCCCCCGAAGACTGGAAAGTTCTGATAGGTATGGGCGTAAACGGCGCGCTGATCGGCTATTGCCTCAGTCAGGCCTACCGCCTGGCAGACGCCGCAACAGTTGCCCCTTTTGAATACATCGGTCTGCCCATGGCGGTGCTCTGGGGGCTGTTCATCTTCGGAGATCTGCCAACTTGGGAAATCTGGGCGGGCATCGTGCTGATCCTGTCCTCAGGCCTGTTTGTCTTTTTCCGCGAGCGTACAAAGGCGCGGCGCGTGACCCAGCGGCCCGTCGCCAGACGGCATTAGGCTGTTACGTCAATTATAA
>Ga0210307_1116623_pt1 | contig 17148 bp, 18 predicted proteins | sample R1073metaT_FD_159690 | JGI IMG/M metagenome (GOLD analysis project Ga0210307, IMG submission 159690) | Metatranscriptome of estuarine water microbial communities from the Columbia River estuary, Oregon, United States - R1073 (Metagenome... | ecosystem: Environmental > Aquatic > Marine >...
CATACCTCGGGTCGGTGGCCACATGCGCCGCCACCCGCGCATCAGTACCGTTAAGGTCGCGCAGCGCCGGTTCCCAATACGGGTTCTTCAAAAAGCGGCAATCATAAACCATGTCTACAGAACGCGGCAGTCCACGTTTGTAGGAGAAGGATTGCACCGTAACGGTCAGCCGCCGCTTGCCCCCGGGTGCAAACCAATGCTCCACTTCCGCCCGCAACTCATGCACATTCAAATCTGACGTATCGATCAGCACATCTGCGCGGGCGCGCAGGGGGGTCAGCAGATCCTGCTCTGCCTGAATGCCGTCGGCAGGCCGGTCCGCGGGCGCCATCGGATGCCTCCGCCGTGTCTCGGAAAAGCGGCGCAGCAGCACGTCGGTGCTACAATCCAGAAACAGAAGTTCGGCCACGACACCTGCGCGGCTGGAGAGGCTGCCCAGTAGATCAATCACCCTGTTGGTCGCGAAATCACGGTTACGGGCGTCAATACCCAAGGCCAGCGGACGGGTCTGATCCGTTTCGTCAAACAGCATCGGCAAAAGACGCATTGGCAGATTATCGATGACCTCGAAACCAGCATCCTCTAGGACGTTCAACGCAGACGATCGCCCCGCACCGGACGGACCCGTGACAAAAACAATACGGCGGAGTGTGGGGTCAGGAGCAGTCATCGTGCCTCAAATTGGTTTGCCCATAAGATAGGCGTGAACGGCGGCAGGAAAATGGGGTGCATTAACCTTCTTGAAAGTGGGTAGAACGATGTCCAGCAACGTGGTGCTCTGCGGCTCGGGTAAACGCGCCATTTCCTCGCGGGACATATCGATACAACAGGCCAATTGCACGTCCCTAAGATGTGCGAGAGGCAAAATACCCAGCCCCCGCGCCTCTATCATACCTTCGATTGCGGGTGGGGCGGATGCGATCAGATGCCCGGCGCGAACCTGCAACACTGTGCGGTCATCAGCGACCAACTGTCCCCCGAACGCGATCAACTGAAGTGCAAGTCCTGATTTTCCGCTGCCCGAAGGGCCTGTAATCAGGACCCCTTTTCCAGCCACAGCAACGCAAGTGGCGTGAACGATCAAGCTCTGACTTGCCATCTTCTAGATCGGGAGGCCCACAACGAACCGTGCACCCATAGGGTCTGATGTAATATCTGCATCGGTCGGACGGATGTTTTCAGCCCAGATCACGCCACCATGCGCCTCAACAATCTGCTTGGAAATCGCAAGACCAAGACCCGAGTTATTGCCGAAGTGTTCCTCGGGGCGTTCGGAGTAGAACCGCTTGAACACCTTGCTCAGGGCCTGATCGGGGATGCCCGGGCCTGTATCTTCCACCACCACCAACACGCGGTTTTCGCGTTTGCGCGCCCAGACACGGATGGCGTCACCATCTTCGCAGAATGAAATTGCGTTCGTGATCAAGTTGACGAACACCTGCGCGAGGCGGGCCTCCAACCCTTGTACAACAATCGGGTCGGCGGGCAGATCTATGATGAAATCAATGCCTTTGCTCTTTGCATCTTCGCCCAGATATTGGCCGAGATTACCGAGCATATTCATCAGATTGAACGGCTCTTCCTCTTCCTTGACCAACTCACTGTCAAGGCGCGAGGCGTTGGAGATGTCGCTGACCAGACGGTCAAGGCGGCGCACATCGTGATCGATCACATCAAGCAGCTTTTCGCGCTGGTCTTCGCGTTTGATCATCCGCAGCGTTCCTACGGCAGAGCGCAAAGACGCGAGCGGGTTCTTGATTTCATGGGCCACATCCGCGGCAAACTGCTCGTTTCCTTCGATCCGGTTATAGAGCGCGGATACCATCCCGCGCAGCGCACCGGACAGGCGGCCAATCTCGTCCGGACGGGCAGTGAGGTCCGGTATGCGGATACGGCCGGGGTTCATTTTGCGGGCGTCCTTATCGCGGCTCAACTCGGCAGCGGCGGCCAGATCAGCCAACGGGTTCGCGATGGTTGAGGCCAATACAAGGCTGAGACCGATAGACACAAGCGTTGCGATAACAAACATCTGCAAAACGCGCTCGCGCTCGCCCCGGACCAGGCGGTCAATCTCGCCGCTGGCACTGGTGATAGCAACGGCACCGACGGCGGCGCCGTCCAGTTCAATCGGGGTGGCAACGGCAAGCAAGGTACCCCCTGCCTCGTCCCGCTCTTCCTTGATCTGGGCACCGTTCGCCAAGGTCTCTTCGATGACAGGTTTTAACCTGTCATCGATGGATACAAACGCAACATCCGGCTGGAAGGGCGAAGACACCGCTTCCCAAAGCCAGCTTAGCCCGTCTGTCATAAACGTTTTGGTTTGAGCACCATCGGCGCGCCCTTCGGCGCGTGCATCACTTGCACCTTCAAACTCCGATATCAACGCACCGTCAGGATCAAAGACGAAGACCTGAATACCGCTGCGCAGATCGAGACCCGCAAGGGTTTTTTCGATGTCGACGCCTTCACCTACGGACAAGTCTACAGCTTGACCTTCAGGCAACTGCGCCTCGATCACGTCGGAGATCAACTCGGCTTCTGACACAAGCGACGCAGCACGTTGAACAGCCAAACTGTCCCGCGAAGAATTGAGGTACAGTATGCCTGCAACCAATACGTTCAACGCAATCAGGTTAAACGTAATGATTTTCCGTGTGAGAGGGGACGCACGCAACGAGAACAGCCCCCGCCGTTCCCGGCGGGCTCTGAGCTCGTTAGGCGCCGAACTGTCCGGAGTGACCCAATCGTCACCCAGAACAACATCGCCATCGCGTCTGGAAGGGATCAGGTCGCGCACGAAGTTCCTCTCAACAATCGCCATAAAAAACGATTACTCTTCGTTATACCGATAACCGATCCCGTACAGCGTCTCAATCGCCGAGAATTCATCATCGGCTGTACGCATCTTTTTGCGCAGGCGTTTGATATGGCTATCGATGGTGCGGTCATCCACATGCACCTGATCGTCATAGGCGACATCCATCAGCTGAACGCGCGACTTTACGAAGCCGGGGCGCTGTGCCAGCGCTTGCAGCAGCAAGAACTCGGTCACTGTCAGGGATACATCTTTACCCTTCCAGCTGACGGCATGACGCAGCGGGTCCATCCGCAGATCGCCCCGCTCCATCACTTTGGTCTCTTCGGTGTCGCCAACTTCTTCGGTTGCAACAGCTTCCTGACGGCGTAGCAGAGCGCGAATACGCTCTACCAAAAGACGCTGGGAAAACGGTTTCTTCACATAGTCGTCTGCACCCATACGCAGGCCCAGCACTTCTTCGATCTCGTCATCTTTGGAGGTCAGGAAGATGACGGGCATCGCTGTTTTCTGGCGCAAGCGCTGGAGCAAATCCATGCCATCCATGCGCGGCATCTTGATATAAAGTACTGCCATGTCCGGCATCCGCTTGTTGAAAGCGTCCAGTGCGGCCTGACCGTCATTATAGGTTTCCACCTCGAAACCTTCGGCTTCGAGAGTCATCGAGACGGACGTCAGGATATTCCTGTCGTCATCTACCAATGCAATTTTTGACATTGCCTGTTTCCTTGTGCTGCTCAACGTATTTTTGTTTTCCAAGCATTGATCACTCCTTTTCTTGTCGAATCAATCCCTAACTGCGAATCGGCAGTCTCTACCGCCCCATTTCAGCCATAATTTGTTTGGAATGGCTAAATTGCCTCACATTCCCTTTTTGCGGAGCCAGAAGTTGGTAAGCTTGAGGCAGCACAATCGCGAGAATACGCCATTCGGTCGCTGCTTTGATCAATTGCATAAGTGATGGCGCTAACTATGCAAACGCGCCTGTTCAATCCGTAAATCATCGTGCTAAGAGGCAAATATTCCAGTTATGCCCGTGCGCTTTTGGTCCCGGGCATCCCCCAATACGCTGTGCAGACCGCGCAGTTTCCAAAGGAGACATTGCATGCAAACCGGACGGGTCAACCCGAACTTCAGCCTCGACGATCAAGGGATCAAAGGGCTGGGCAATGTTTATTACAACCAGATGGAGCCTGCGCTGATCGAAGCCGCGCTGAAGCGCGACGAAGGTTCATTGGGTAAAGGTGGCGCATTCCTTGTCACCACAGGTAAATTCACAGGCCGGTCGCCCAAAGACAAACACGTCGTGATGAGCGCGTCGGTCAAAGACACGATCTGGTGGGAAAACAACGCAGAGATGTCCGAAGCGGGTTTTGACGCGCTGTACAATGACATGCTCGCCCACATGAAGGGCCGCGACTATTTTGTTCAGGACCTTGTCGGCGGCGCCGATCCCAAGCACGCGATCAACGTCCGCTTTGTGACCGAGCTGGCATGGCATGGTCTGTTCATCCGTAACATGATGCGCCGTCCCGACCGCGACCAACTGGATGATTTCATGGCGGATTTCACCGTCATCAACTGCCCCAGTTTTGCTGCCGATCCGAAGAAACACAACTGCCGCACCGAGACGGTGATTGCGATGAACTTTGATCGCAAGATGATCCTCATTGGCGGCACGGAATACGCAGGCGAGAACAAGAAGTCCGTCTTCTCGCTGTTGAACTATCTGCTGCCCGAAAAAGGCGTAATGCCGATGCACTGCTCGGCCAACCATGCTGTTGGCAACCCCGTTGATACGGCAATTTTCTTTGGTCTCTCCGGCACCGGCAAGACGACCCTGTCGGCCGATCCTTCGCGCACGCTGATCGGCGATGACGAACATGGCTGGTCAGACACCGGCACCTTCAACTTTGAGGGTGGTTGCTATGCCAAGACAATCAACCTGAGCGCCGAAGCAGAGCCTGAAATCTACGCCACAACCGAGAAGTTCGGCACAGTGATCGAGAACATGGTTTACGACGAGGAAACCAAGGACCTCGACTTTGACGATGACAGCCTGACAGCCAACATGCGTTGTGCTTACCCGCTGCACTACATCTCGAATGCATCCAAAAAGGCTGTGGGCGGCCACCCCAAGAACATCATCATGCTGACATGTGATGCGTTTGGCACCCTGCCCCCCATCGCACGCCTGACACCCGCGCAAGCGATGTATCACTTCCTGTCCGGCTTCACCTCAAAGGTTGCGGGAACAGAGCGCGGCGTGACCGAGCCGGAGCCAACATTCTCTACCTGCTTTGGTGCGCCCTTCATGCCGCGCCGCCCCGAAGTCTACGGCAACCTGCTGCGCGAGAAGATCGCACAGCACGGCGCGACCTGCTGGCTGGTGAATACAGGCTGGACCGGTGGTGCTTATGGCACAGGTTCACGCATGCCGATCCGCGCAACACGCGCGTTGCTTACTGCCGCACTTGATGGCTCATTGGTTGCGGGCAAGTTCCGTGTTGACGAAAACTTTGGCTTTGAAGTGCCTGTGGCCGTCGCCGGCGTTGCGGATATTCTACTGGACCCGCGCCGCACATGGGACGACGCCGAAGCCTATGACCGCCAGGTTGCCAAGCTGGTCGCCATGTTTGCCGAAAACTTCAAGCAGTACATGCCGCACATCGACGACGATGTTAAAGCTGCCGCAATCGGCTGAACGCGACCTCTCAGATAAACAAAGGGCCGCTGCATTCCGGATGCAGCGGCCCTTTCTCGTTTGAGGCTATTGGTCCTTACGCGGCCAGAGCCACATAGTCCTTCAACGGCAATTCCAGAACATAGTGCAGGTCTTCACGCTCCATAAAGGTCATGAAACCCTCCATCGGTGTATCCCGCCCCTTCATGAACCAGCGCAAAGCACCGGGTTGGGTATGCATCCACCCCAATCGCTGCGGGAAGCCCTTGCAAGCCACCGCCTGCCCCATGAAACCGATCATCTGATCAGGGTCCCAATGCTGTAGCGCCTGAAAGAACGCGTATCTGCCCAACACGCACGACAGGCCTTGCCCACGGAACGTCGTCTCACCCGGTTTGATCCAGAATTCACCATTGTAGCATGTCGTACCGCGCAAGCGCTTGGCATATGGCCCTGCGCGGAACCGCGAACGCTTGAGGTCAAGCCCCGGAACCGCAGGCGGGAAATCACGGAACCTGGCGGTGAAATACTCCGCAACACTGCGCCCCTTCATGTCGAGCATCCGCAGCGCTTGTGTATGAACAATCTCGCCCTGAATATTGCGGCCAATCATCCAAAGAGCGTTTTCAGCCGTCAATTCGTGGACATCGGGATCAAACGGTGCACCAAGTGGCTGGTCTGGCCGCGCCACGCTGAGCATCTCGCGGTACAGGTCAAAATCGTACCCGACTTCCATTCTGACACCATATTGCTGAAAGATTTCAGCACTGTTAGCCACGAATCGGTCGGTAGACTGCAGGGTTACTAATGTCATCAGTAATCGCCTCTCTAGCTCGCTACCCATACAGTGTAGCGAAAAAAGAAACAAACCACTCCAAATTTAGTGCTAATCTACAAAATCAATTCGGGCCTCATCAGGAACGCTATTGAGAACGAGCGGGTCAATGTCCGAAATTCGGATTTCACACGCGCGATCAACTACGGAAATAATTGCAGGCGAGCCGTCGGGCAATTGCGCCCCCATCAGCAAACGATCAAATGCGATCAGACGCATGGGGCCGTCTTCTCCGCCCATCGGAAGTTCGGTCAGCACTTGGTCCAGCCGGACGCTGTGGCCTTCGCACACATCCTGAAACGGTAAATCTGCGATACTCGCGACCGCATCACCGCCCGGAAATTCATTCAGACTGCGGCCAACACTGCTGCGCGCGCGGACCCATCCAAACCATGCCGAATAGAATGATTTCTCACCTACTTCGACGCAGATCCACTTATCGGCATTCTCGCGGTAGACAACGATATGCGGGCGCACCTTCGCCATTTCCTCACTCTCCAGCTGCCCTTCCGATGCTGTCCATGCCTTTAGGGCAGCGCGTAACAGCTTGGATTTACAGGCCCAAACCACACTCATCGGCTGTTGCTGCTGATGGTATATCCAGCCGTTATCGGCCTTGTAGGAGACCCTGAGCATCCCGGCGACATGTTCGAATTGGCCGCGGTACCATACCAGACTTTGATCCAGCAGAACCTGCGCTGGCGTCAGCGCCCTTTCCCCGCGTTCAGTCAGGACGTAGCGCCGCTGCTGTATCTCGAACAACTGCTCACCCATCGCCTCTTCCAGCTGGGCAATATGCCTGCGCACGGTCTGACGGGTGCTCCCCAACTCCTCAACCGCCTGACTAAGGTTCAGCGTTCGCGCCAACGCGCTGAACGAACGCATCATTTCGGTCAGCAGCGCTGGTGAATTGCGCGGCATTTCCGAAATAGCGGGATGATTTGATCCGTCATTCATTAAAAGCTGAACCAAAAACCATACATCAAGTGTATCCTAATCACCCATTGATAGTACATTCACAACACAATGTCGCGCTATAAATTGACCGAAAAATAAAAAATCTATCCAATTGATCACAAGTAGGAATTCTCGCAAAAATCGCTACACACAACCAGAGGTTAATGATTTATGGCACATCCAGTTGACGTCCACGTGGGACAAAAACTTAAACAAATCCGCACACTGCGCCGCTACTCGCAGACCGACGTTGCAAACAAACTAGGTCTTTCGTTTCAGCAGATTCAGAAATACGAAATTGGCTCAAACCGCATTGCTGCAAGCCGTTTGTTTGAATTGGCACAGATATTCGATCTGTCCCCGGCATACTTCTTTGATGGCCTATACGAGGGTGCGCAAAGCGATACTGCGCCGCGGGATCCTAGTATGGAAATTGTAAACGCGCTGGCTTCGATTCGGGATGAAACCGTTAAGACACGGATTGTCACATTCATCGAAGATGTATCTGGTATGACAGTCGCGCGGCAGGGGTAATTACCCCAGCCATGCCCGCCGGACAAGGTTGAGGCCGGCAATCAACAGCACAAATAGTGTCGCACGGCGGAAGGCGGTTTGGTCAATACGGTCCATCACCGCTATCCCCGTCCACATGCCCACAAATGCCGTAGGCACCATCGCCAGTGAAAACCCGATGGTTTCTGCACGCAGAACACCTGACCCAATGTGCGCGCCCAACAGGCCCAGCGCACCCAGCCCGTAGATGACACCCTGCACCCGCATTTGGTCCTCTTTCGGAGTATTAAGCGCGGTCAGATAGGCGACAGTTGGCGCGCCCCAAATACCCGTCAAGCCACCCAGCCCGCCTGCGACTGATCCCGCCACAACCTCTGCCACAACCTCTGCCACACGGCTGTTTGCGGGCAGTCGTATCTGGTATCCAGCGATCTGCAGGACCGCAAAGAAGGTAACCGGCACACCGATCACCGCCATCATGATCTGATCGGGAAAAACCCGTACCAGCTGCGCGCACGCCATCAGCGCCACACCTCCGACAATCAAAAATACCCGGAAATCCACAACAGACCTGACGGCGGCCGGAACACCATGCCGCAACGCTTGCTGGGCGTTCGTAGCAAGGGTCGGCAGAATCAATCCCGCCAGCGCCAATTCAGGCGACAAAAAAGTTGTCAGGCCCGAGATAAACACCAGGGGCATCGCAAACCCCACAACGCCTTTGACGAATCCCGCCAGAACCGCAATCAGTGCAGCAACCAGAAACTCCTGCCCTGATATGAGTGGGAAAACGATATTCATGGCTCTACATACCAAAGAGCCCAAGCTGTGCACGACAAATTTCTCGGGCGAACAACTGGCACTGCACGCCATTTGCCCTACCTTCGGGCAAGGGGTTGCGAAACTTTCGTCCAAATTGCCGCAATCAAACGTATGTTTGTTGCGCTGCACCTGCAAAGTGATTATGCCCTGCGCTAAGTAAAAAAGGATGTTGATAGATGGCACATGACGGACAGCTCAACGTAGAGGCACCTGCCTTGCTAGATGATCTTCTGGCGCTGACAGCGGCTGCTGTGGCCCCTGTAGAAGCAATTCTTGCCCGCGCAACAGATACCGTTCGCGCAACAGTCACCGACAACGGCCGCGTATCGAACGCGCTTGTGGAGGCCAACCAGACAGCGGCCCACGGGCTCGCGTGGCTGGCGACCTACGCACAAGCCCTGCGTCAGATGCAATCATGGGCCGAAGCCCTGCAGAAGGACGGCAAATTCGGGGAAACCGAAGCCCTCATCCATCAAATCGCCTTTGGTGAATATCTGTGGCAGATCTACGGCGGCATCCAGATGAACCAGGGTGAGGTCGTTCGGCTTCAGGATCTGGGGTTGGGTCAGGAAGACCAGCGCGGATTGATGAGCCCTGCAATCATGGCCCTCACCCAAGGTGGCAACACGCAATCCGCCCGCAGACGTCTTGTCGAGCTGATGCAGGAAAATTCTGCAAACGTCACAGTTGGGGTCTCCGGTCTCGATGACGAGCTGGAAATGATCCGCGAACAATTCCGCCGTTACGCTGTCGAAAAAGTAGAGCCCTTTGCACATGAGTGGCACCTCAAAGACGAGCTGATCCCGCTGGAGATCATTGACGAGCTGGCCGAGATGGGTGTCTTCGGCCTGACCATCCCCGAAGAATACGGCGGCTTTGGCCTGTCCAAAGCTTCCATGTGCGTTGTCTCCGAAGAACTATCGCGTGGCTACATCGGTGTGGGTTCGCTTGGCACACGCTCGGAAATCGCGGCAGAATTGATCATTGCAGGCGGCACCGAAGAGCAGAAACAGAAGTGGCTGCCCCGGATCGCCTCAGCCGAAACCCTTCCCACTGCTGTCTTTACAGAGCCGAACACCGGCTCAGACCTTGGTTCTTTGCGCACCCGCGCAGTGAAAGACGGTGAGACATATAAGGTCACAGGTAACAAAACATGGATCACCCATGCGGCGCGCACCCATGTGATGACCTTGCTGGCCCGCACAGATCCGAACACAACAGACTACAAAGGTCTGTCCATGTTTCTGGCTGAAAAAATCCCGGGCACCGACGCCGACCCGTTCCCGACGGACGGTATGACCGGTGGAGAAATCGAAGTGCTGGGCTACCGCGGCATGAAGGAATACGAACTGGCCTTTGACGGTTTTGAGGTAAAGGGCGAAAACCTGCTGGGCGGCGAAGAAGGCAAAGGCTTTAAACAGCTGATGGAAACCTTCGAGAGTGCACGCATCCAGACGGCAGCCCGCGCCATTGGCGTGGCGCAATCCGCTCTCGACATCTCGATGCAATACGCAATCGACCGCAAACAGTTCGGCAAATCCCTGATCGAATTCCCCCGTGTCTCCAGCAAGCTGGCGATGATGGCGGTCGAGATCATGATCGCCCGCCAGTTGACCTACTTCTCCGCCGCACAAAAAGATGGCGGTCGTCGCTGTGACGTAGAGGCCGGTATGGCCAAACTGCTGGGCGCGCGTGTGGCATGGACTGCCGCTGACAACGGCCTGCAAATCCACGGCGGCAACGGCTTTGCGCTGGAATACAAAATCAGCCGCGTGCTGTGCGATGCGCGCATCCTCAATATCTTTGAGGGTGCCGCCGAAATTCAGGCACAGGTCATCGCGCGCCGTATCCTCGGCTAAGGTTCGCCGACACAGTCGGGGCACGTCTTGCAGCCTGCCCCGACTGTGCATACCTCTTGGGGTATGAACACAACACGCCTCTCCCCCGAAAAATGGATTGACGCCGGTTTTGCGGCCCTGTGCGCAGACGGCCCCGCTTGCCTTGCAGCAGAGCCATTGGCACGTCGGCTTGGCACCACCAAGGGATCGTTTTACTGGCATTTCCAAGACGTGCCCGCTTATCACGCAGCACTTGTGCGCCAGTGGCATGCGCAAGCGCTTGCAGACGTGATGACCCAGCTTGAAGCAGACGGCGCATCAGCCGCACGCCTTCGCTCCTTCGGCCATAGGATCATTAACACCCCTAGCGAGGCCGCTTTGCGTGTCTGGGCGCAAAGCAATGCGTCCGTGGCCGTCAGCATCGCGGAAGTCGATGCCGAGCGGCTGACCTATCTCCAAAGCCTGCTCAACGGTTTCGGCTTACGCAATCCGGCCTTCAGCCACGCCATCCTCGCGTCGCTTATCGGGCTGCCCCAAATGCACACGGGCACTGACCAGCACGCCGCCTTTGATGCGCTTGTAGATACCGTATTGGCGCTCGCATGAAGGGTCTCATCGCTATGGCCATTGTCGCTAGCTCCCTGGTCGCATGCCGCGCGGATGAAACTGTCAGGGCTTATGGCAGCGCTGACCGCGTCTGGACGCTCAAGTTGCTGAATGGCGCAAACTTTCCCGCCCGCGCCACTTTGACCTTCCCAAAAGAAGGCGAGATTGCAGGTCAAGGGCCATGCAACCGATACTTCGGTGCCATGAAGGTACCCTATCCGTGGTTTGAGGCCGGTCGGATCGGTAGCACCCGCATGGCATGTCCGGAAATGGCAGCGGAAACAGCATTTCTGAGTGCACTTGCCACCGCCACACTTTCGGAAATAGCAGGCGATACGCTCATCCTGTCAAATGTTGACGGATTGGAAATGGTCTTCAAAGCGACCGAATAAAGGCCTCGACATAACGTGCGCGGGACTGCGGCAGCGGCCTGCCTCCCAATCCAGCTGCCAGATGATGGGTCAGAAAATAGCCGGTCGTTCTCAAGCCCGCAACAATCTCTGCATCATCCGCATCGCCAATGCCACGCAATACGTCGGGTAAGGGCAGCAACCGGTCTGCCCAATCCCCCGCCCCTGCACGCGACACAGCCCGCCCGGATTTGGGCGAGACATAAACCAGATCATCCGTGGCTCCGGTCACGGCACAGCACGTCAAATCAAGGCCATAGCCCATCTCTTCCAGCAGGCTCAGCTCCCAACGCAAATAGGCCAGTGGCCACACGTCCTCACACCCCAGCAAATCCAACAAGGTCTCTGTGCGAGAATAGAGCGGCAAATGAACCTCACGTTCAGGCAGGCAATATCCGACAAGTCCGGTGACTGTGTTCAAACCCGCCAACGCCAGCCGCCCTGCCATTGCTACGGCGGCACGACTGCGCACAGGCTCAACTGTAAACGTTCCTATATGATCTTCAAGCCGTGCCCGCCAGGTCAGATCCAACTGCGCACCCGGCTGCAAAATCGGTGCAATCTTACGGCTGGTCCCGCCCCGCACAATACCCACATGCCGCCCCTGCATAGGGGTAAATACTTCAATGATGGCCAAGGTCTCTCCATGGCGGCGCGTGCTCAGCAATATCCCCTGATCACGCCACTCCATCATCCCAGGCCCTCTTGATCCAGCAGATGCCGCCCGTCCCGATCTTCTACCTCAACCACCCAGAGGTCGGGATCAAAACCGCGCTGGCGGGAAATAGCCTCATCCACGTCGCGCTCTGCCCCCGCAGCCAGCTCCACCCAGATCCGATCACCGCTCGCCAGATCAAAAGAGCGCTGGAACACAACCGCCCTACCATCCAGCGTTGCCAGCTTCACCAGCACCGCGCCGCCTGTGTCATCCCCGTGGGCCACAACAAAGGCCGGTATGTCATACATCCGCAGCCGCGCCAGATAGGCATCAACCCAGAACCGAGCAGTCAGACGGGGCACAACAGTCCCTTCTTTATTGTGCCTCTAAACTCAATCCCGCACTCAAAACGCGCGCGCCCACAGTTCACTGGTTGCCGTCCTTGAACTCCAGCCCCATCTCGGAATACCGCTCGGATTCCTCCAACCAATTGGGACGTACTTTGACTTGCAAAAACAGATGCACCTTCCGGCCCAGAAACTCTTCCATTTCTTCCCGCGCCGCTTTGCTCACCGATTTGATAGTCTCGCCTTTGGACCCAAGGATGATCCCCTTATGCCCGTCGCGCATCACATAGATCAGCTGGTCAATACGCGCTGATCCGTCTTTGCGCTCTTCCCAGTTTTCCGTCTCGACGGTCAACTGGTACGGCAATTCCTGATGCAGACGCAGGGTCAGCTTCTCACGGGTCATCTCTGCCGCAATCTGGCGCATGGGCAAATCGGCAATCTGGTCTTCGGGATACAGCCATGGCCCCGCCGGGACCTCGCCCGCCAACCATGTGCGCAGCGCCTCAACCCCATGCCCCTTTTCGGCAGAGATCATAAACGTCTCGACAAAAGGATAGGCGGCATTCAATTTCTGGCTCAATCCCAGCAGAACGGGTGCCTCGACGCGGTCGATCTTGTTGATGGCCAGCGCCACTCGCGCACCCTCACCAATCTCGTTCAGCCGCTCCAGTATCCGCTCGACACCCTCGGTCAGACCGCGCTGAGCTTCCACCAGCAACACCACCAGATCTGCATCCGCAGCACCGCCCCAAGCAGCAGCCACCATCGCACGATCCAACCGCCGCTTGGGCGCAAACAAGCCCGGCGTGTCGACAAATACAATCTGGCTGTCCCCCGCCATCGCTACACCACGGATACGCGCGCGTGTGGTCTGCACCTTATGCGTCACAATCGAGACCTTGGCCCCGACCATCCGGTTCAGCAGCGTGGATTTACCTGCATTGGGCTCTCCGATCAGGGCGACAAACCCCGCGCGCGTCGGGGATGTCTCCGTGGCTGGCGTTGGCTCATCGTTCATGTGTCTTGCTCCAATTGCGCCAGCAGCGATGCTGCGGCGTCTTGTTCTGCGGCGCGCTTGGCACCTGCTGTCGCACTGGCAGTCTGTCCTGTGGACAGCCGTGCGGCAATTGTGAATACCGGTGCATGGTCCGGTCCGCTGCGTTTGGTCAAGACGTAAGCAGGCGGCTCAAGTCCGCGCGCCTGCGCCCATTCTTGCAGCGACGTTTTTGCGTCCCGCGCGTCATCTTTAACAGAAGTTGTCCGTTCTCCCCACAACCGCAGGATCATTGCACGCGCAGCATCAAACCCGCCGTCAACATAGACTGCGGCAATCACTGCCTCCATCGCATCGCCCAGCAACGCCTGCTTGCGCCGCCCACCCGATAGCATCTCGGAACGCCCCAGACGAAGAACGGCGCCAATATCAATCTCTCGCGCGACATCGGCACAAGCTTCCTTGCGCACCAACGCGTTGAAGCGTGGCGCCAACTGTCCTTCGGAGGCCCCAGTATCAAGGTTCAGCAGCGCCTCCGCCATGACCAGCCCCAGCACACGGTCACCCAGGAACTCCAACCGCTGATTGTCATCGCGGTTTGGCGTGGACATGGAGGCATGCGTGACTGCTTCGCTCAGCAGTTTGGGCGTCTGGAAGTGATAGCCCAGCCGCTTTTCAAACGCTTTGAGTTCCGCCGACAGCTTCACTTGATCGCTTTGAAAAAGCGGTCGCTGCGCCAGGTCCAGAAAAACAGCATAGAGCGCCCGCTGGAGCTAAACACAATACGGTCCGCGCGACCAATCAGGTTCTCGAACGGTACAAATCCGACACCGCCCGCCGTCTGTGCAAGACGGCTATCCGCCGAGTTGTCGCGGTTATCGCCCATAAAGAAGTAGTTGCCTTCTGGCACGGTATATACGCCCGTACGGTCCGACGCTTGCGCGCCGATATTCAGTACGGCATGGCTCACACCGTTGGGCAGCGTCTCGATCGCGCGCGCCTTGATGCAGATACCACCCTGCCCGACGGCACCATTCGCGCAGCGCGGACGCAGACCCTGCGGGCCCTGCAACTCCATCATCTCTTCGAACTGGCCATCGGGCACCTGTGGCGCCGCATCACCGTTGATATGCACAACAGCATTGATCACCTGTATTGTGTCCCCGGGCAGACCAATCAAACGTTTAATATAGTCATGCCCTGAAATCGGGTGACGGAACACCACCACATCACCGCGTTCAGGCTGTGTGCCGAACAGCCGCGTATTTTCGCCGTCAAACACACCGCAAAGCTTCTTTGCATCCAGATTGATCCCCACGCGAGGGATAATCACACTGGGGCAAGATGCATAAGAATAGCCATAGGCCATCTTGTTCACAAAAACGAAATCCCCGATCAGAAGGGTCTGCTTCATCGAGCCGGAAGGAATCCAGAAGGGCTGGAAAAACAGGGTGCGAAACACGCCCGCGATCAGCAGAGCATACACAACTGTCTTGATCGTCTCGACAATCGGGTTGCCCGTCTTTTCCGTCTTGGCCATGCGGCGCTCCTACTGGGTTGGTCTGGGGTTACATGCGCAGGGCGGGGCGCGGTGTCAAGGTGCGCAGGGGGTAGGCACAGCCAATGGGCGCGCTTCAATCACAACAAATGCCTGCGCCCAAGGGTGATCATCGGTCAGCGTGACATGGATAACGGCCTCATGCCCCTCAGGTGTCATACTGGCCAGCCGCTCCGCCGCCCAGCCGGTCACCTCCATCACCGGCTGGCCGGTCCTGAGGTTGCTCACCGCCATATCGCGCCAGCTGATCCCCATCCGCAACCCTGTGCCTAGCGCTTTTGAGCACGCCTCTTTGGCGGCCCAGCGCTTTGCGTAAGTACCCGCTACATCCTTGCGACGGTTGGCTTTGGCTTGCTCCACTGGTGTAAAGACGCGGTTGCGAAAACGATCTCCAAAGCGGTCCAGCGTCCCTTGAATACGCTCGATATTTGCGAGGTCCGTGCCAATGCCTAAAATCATCGCCTTACCTTCCTGCGCAATCCAGCTACTCAGACCGCCCGCGCTTCATCCATCAGGCGGCGCATCTGGCGAATGGCCGGGTCCAGCCCTAGAAAGATCGCTTCACCAATCAAAAAATGGCCAATGTTCAGCTCAACCACTTCGGGGAATGCTGCAACAGGTGAAACCGTCTCATAGGTCAGCCCGTGGCCCACATGCATTTCCAGACCCAAGCTATGGCCGAATGTCGCCATTTCACGCAATTTTCCCAGCTCGATATCTGCCTGCTCGAAACGTCCCTCATGGAAAGCATCGCAATAAGCGCCCGAGTGCAACTCGACCACTTGGGCACCAATGCGGTGCGCGGCTTCGATCTGGCGCATTTCGGCAGCGATAAAGATGGATACACGGCTTCCCGCCTCGCGCAACGGCGCAATAAAATGTGCCAGCCGGTTCTCTTCGCGTGCCACTTCCAGCCCGCCTTCGGTGGTCCGCTCTTCACGTTTTTCAGGAACAATGCAAACGGCGTGCGGTTTGTGGCGCAACGCGATCTTCTGCATCTCTTCGGTGGCTGCCATCTCGAAGTTGAGCGGCACGGTCAACATATCCATCAGACCTTCGATATCCGCATCCGAGATGTGGCGGCGGTCTTCGCGCAGGTGCGCCGTGATGCCGTCAGCGCCGGCTTCCTGCGCAATGCGGGCCGCGCGCAGCGGATCGGGGGTATCGCCCCCGCGTGCATTACGCACCGTGGCCACATGGTCGATGTTGACGCCCAAACGCAATTTTCCCAGATCAACCATTTGCCTTTTCCTTCTTCTCTTTTGCCAACTGCTTCACAGTCGCTTTTGCAGCAGATTTCGCCTTTATCGCCTCAAACTTGGCCTTAATCAGTCCGCGCCGCCGCTTCTGATAGGCATACAGCACCGGCACCGCCAAATAATACGCCACCGTAGCAAAGAAGATGCCCGAGACAATGCCACCCATCAGATAGGGGTAAAATATGTCCCGCGAGAAGATCGCCAAACCCGACCACTCCATTTTTTCAGGTGAGAAGATAGACAGGGTATTGTGCCACAGGTCGCTGCCTGCATCGGCAAATTTGCGGCTCAGCGCCCGCAACTCACCTTCTTCCAGTTCGGTGCCGAGCAACCAGTGGCCGGACTTCAGCGATGCAAGTGTGATAAAGACAAAGGTCAGCGGGTTGCCCACAAATGTGGCCATCAACGACGCGAGGATGTTGCCCTTCATCAGCCGCGCGACCAGAACTGCACCCAAGAAATGGAACCCGAATAGCGGTGAAAAGGTGATAAAGACACCCGCCCAAATGCCACGCGCTATCCGCTCTGGGCTGTCGGGCAAACGACGCACGCGGTGTTTAACATAGTGAAAGGCGCGCGCCCAACCGCCGCGGGGCCATACCAGCTCGGCCATAGAGCGGCCAAAGGTCTTTGGATCGCGGCGCTTGAATATCAATGTCTGTGCTCCGCTACGCGAAAGGCATCCGCCGAAAGCGAGGGATCACGGTACCGGCTGAGCGCCGCAACATTGCTTTCAGCTTCCAATGTCAGCATCAAGGAATGCAACTGCGCTGCGTCGCGCAACTCTGCATGGACCAGCAACCGGAAATAGTCCTGCTTGCGTTCGACAAATTTCAGATCGGCGATATTC
>Ga0210307_1058056_pt1 | contig 16904 bp, 17 predicted proteins | sample R1073metaT_FD_159690 | JGI IMG/M metagenome (GOLD analysis project Ga0210307, IMG submission 159690) | Metatranscriptome of estuarine water microbial communities from the Columbia River estuary, Oregon, United States - R1073 (Metagenome... | ecosystem: Environmental > Aquatic > Marine >...
CTCTTCTATTGGCAGTTTTGAGAATGATCGCCTGAATGTCATGGGCCCGATCCCCTCGCTGCCTCTTGCTCCCATTCCCGCCCCCCGCTAAACTGAGCGCAACCCTTAGCGAAAGGCACACCCATGCTTGATCTCTCTTACGACACCCCCAAAGTCCGCACCATTGCAGGCGCCAAGCAAGATTGGGAGCTGGTGATCGGCATGGAAGTGCATGCGCAGGTCTCCTCACAGTCCAAGCTGTTCTCTGCCGCCTCCACTAAATTCGGTGCCGAACCCAACAGCAACGTGGCGTTTGTCGATGCAGCCATGCCCGGCATGTTGCCCACCATCAACGAATTCTGCGTGGAACAAGCTGTGCGCACGGGTCTGGGCCTGAAGGCGCAGATCAACCTGTGGTCCGCCTTTGACCGCAAGAACTATTTCTACCCCGATCTGCCGCAGGGCTATCAGATTTCCCAGCTCTATCACCCCATCGTGGGCGAAGGCGAAGTGCTGGTGGAAATGGGTGACGGCACCGCGCGTCTGGTCGGCGTGGAACGTATCCACCTTGAGCAGGACGCCGGCAAATCAATTCACGACATGGACCCGAACATGTCCTTTGTGGACCTGAACCGCACAGGCGTGGCACTGATGGAGATTGTCAGCCGCCCCGACATCCGCGGACCGGAGGAAGCGGCTGCCTACCTTGCCAAACTCCGCCAGATCCTGCGCTACCTTGGCACATGCAACGGTGACATGCAGTCGGGCGCGATGCGTGCGGACGTTAATGTCTCTATCTGCGCACCCGGCCAGTACGAGAAGTACAAAGCCACGGGCGATTTCGGCCACCTCGGCACGCGTTGCGAGATCAAGAACATGAACTCCATGCGCTTTATCCAGCAGGCGATTGAGGTCGAGGCACGCCGCCAGATTGCGATTGTGGAAGCTGGCGGTGAAGTCACCCAAGAAACCCGCCTGTTTGATCCGGACAAGCAGGAAACCCGCAGCATGCGCAGCAAGGAAGAGGCGCATGATTACCGCTACTTCCCCGACCCCGACCTGCTGCCGCTGGTGATCGAACAGGAATGGGTGGACCAGATCAAAGCGACCCTGCCCGAGCTTCCCGACGCCAAGAAGGCACGTTTCATCAATGACTTCGGCCTGTCCGATTATGATGCAAGCGTGCTGACCGCCGATCTGGACAGCTCCAGCTATTTCGAGGAAACCGCCAAGGGCCGTGACGGCAAGATGACCGCCAACTGGGTGATCAACGAGCTGTTCGGCCGCTTGAAGAAAGACGAGAAGGACATCTCGGAGTCGCCCGTCACGCCTGCCCTGCTGGGGGGGATTATCGACCTGATCGCCTCTGACGAAATCAGCGGCAAAATCGCCAAAGACGTGTTTGAAATCACCTACACCACTGGCCGCGATCCGGCGGAAGTGGTGGAAACCGAAGGCCTCAAGCAGGTTACCGACACAGGCGCCATCGAGGCCGCAGTGGACGAAATCATCGCCGCCAACCCCGATCAGGTGGCCAAAGCCCAAGCCAACCCAAAACTTGCGGGCTGGTTTGTCGGTCAGGTGATGAAAGCGACAGGCGGCAAGGCCAACCCCAAGGCCGTCAATGATCTGGTGGCCAAAAAGCTGCAAGGCTAAACGCTTGACTGCACAAACAAAATTTGGGGCAATGCGGTGATCCGCGTTGCCCTTTTTGCCTTAACCGCCATGGCCCTGACGGCCCTCACCCAACTGGGCGGTATCGCGCTGATCATCGCCCTGCTCTTCAAACGCCGCAAAACAGCCTTTGCCGCAAGTTACATCGCGGTGTCCATTGCCGCCCTATGGATCGCCCCGCTGTTTGGCCGCACGCCGCTGCCCTGCCTCACAGGCGACAGCCTGAAAATGCACAGCCCGTTCTTCTGCGTGCTCAATCGGCAATACGTCACACCTGAACTGGCCGAAGTGTTAACCGACTACGACACCGCCCTGCAAAGCGCCTTTCCGCAGACCAAAACCCGCGTGCTGGATGCCAACTTCCCCTTCCACACCGGCTTTCCCCTGCTGCCGCACCTGTCCCACAACGATGGCCGCAAAGTTGATCTGGCCTTTTACTACATGGGTGATCAGGGCTATCTCCCCGCCATCACACGTTCCCCACTGGGCTATTTCGCGTTTGAGGACGGCTACAGCACCTGCCCCGGCCACCGCCTGACCCTGCGCTGGGATATGGCGTGGCTGCAAACCCTCTGGCCCGCCTACAAACCAGACCGCCCGCGCATGCAAATGGCGCTCAACCTCTTGGCCGCCGATCCGCGTATCACCAAGATATTCATCGAGCCACACCTGAAACAATCCCTAGGCGCAACCAGCCCTAAAATCCGTTTCCAAGGCTGCCGCGCCGCACGCCACGACGATCACATTCACATCCAGCTGTAACGCCACGCCCCGACAAGTTAGGCCAGCAGCACCAATGCAAAGGCCACATAGCATGCCAACAGGGCACCACCAGCCAAACGCCCGATCGGCTGGCGCACCACGATCAACCCCACCAGCGCCGCCGTGGCAAGCAGCATCACCCAGATGTCCAGAACCGCAATCTGTGATGGAACCGCGATCGGGCGCACAAGCGCTGTGATCTCCACAATCCCCAAAATATTGTAAATATTCGAGCCGACAACGTTGCCGACAGCAATGCCTGCCAGCCCGTTAAAGGCCGCTTGCAAACTGGTGACCAATGCGGGCGTTGACGTCCCGAAGCCCACCAGCGTGACCCCGATCAGCATGGGCGAGACATTGAACCGCTGCGCAAGCGAGACCGCCCCGCGCACAAGCATTTCCCCCCGCTCCAATCAGAAGGACAAAGCCTAAGACCAGAGTACCATAAAGCATGAAAAAGAACTCTCACGGCTGCCCTTCACACGGCGCGTGATCCGGCTTGCCCATAGTCACAGGTGGGCGCGCATGCAGGTCTGTTCAAAGGGCCGCGAATTCCAATTCCAATTATTTTTCGCAACCGCTAGGGTATGCGCATGACAGATATATTCCGCTCCGCGCCCCTCACCGTCCTGCCCGAATGGATCGACTATAACGGCCACCTCAACATGGCATATTACAGCGTTCTGATGGATCAGGGTGCCGATCAATCCTATCCCCTGCTGGGCTTTGGCCCCGACTACCGCGACCGGACAGGCTGCACCACTTATGTGGCGGAATTCCACATTTGCTATGTCCGCGAGCTGCATGAGGGCGATCGCGTGATCTGCACTTTCCAGCTCATCGACTTTGACGCCAAGCGCTTTCACCTGTTTCAGGAGCTGTGGCACGAGGATGGCTGGCTGGCTGCCACAGGCGAGGCATTGACCCTTCATGTGGACCAATCCGGCGAGATGCCCAAGGTTGCAGCCATGCCGGAGGAAATCATGACAAAGCTGGCAGCTATGAAAGAAGCGCAAAAACACCTGCCCCTGCCGGAACGCGCAGGCCGCAAGATCGGTGTGCCGCGCAAATAGCGCAATGTCGCTGCGGGTCGTATTGCAGCCTGTTCCCTTTCGCCCCGCCGCGCGGTAAAACACAGCAAATCACCCAAAGGCCCGCCCATGATCCGTTATGAATACAAGGTCGTTCCCGCCCCTTCCAAGGGCATCAAGGGCAAAGGCGTACGCGGTGCGGAGTCGCTCTTTTCCTTTGCACTACAAGAGCTTATGAACGGCATGTCGGGATAAGGCTGGGAATACCAACGCTCCGAGACACTCCCCTCGATTGAGCGGTCGGGCATCGCGGGCAGCACAACTGAATGGCGCAACGTGCTGGTGTTCGGGCGGCCGCGCAGCGGTGATGCCTCCGAATTCCAGCCCGAGCTTTTGCCCGCCCCCACCTACATAAACGACGATACCGCGGACGAGATTGAAATGCCAAACGACAAGACTTCAACGCAGACCGACGCACTGGCAGACATCGGCTTTGAGGATACAGAGGCAGACACCAGCATTGGTGCGTCGCTGAGCATTCTGGCCCGTGCACGCAATACCGCCAAAAAGCCTACGGACGAGACACCGGAATAATAGAACCGCTCTGGCGATATATTGACGTTTAGGGACGAATATCCAGTGACAGAGCATGAATTCGGCTGATCAACTCAGCCCCCAGCGCGCTATGGACGGCGCGGTGCCTTGCAAGACGGCTTTTGCCCGCAAAATCGGGCGCTGCGATCATCACATCAAAGTGGGTCTCTCCGCCTTCGCGAAAACCTGCATGGCCCCTATGGGATTCGCTCACATCCTCAACGGACAGCTGTTCTACAGCAAATGCGCTGCGCAACGCGGCTTCGATCTCGTCTCTCACTGGCATAAACCCTCCCACGGGAGCGATTATTTTTTCACCGCCCCCTTCCCTCTGACTGCCATACGTCTAGAGTGGCTGCTTCGAGTCGGAAAGGTGCAACCATGAAGAAAAACGACCCCTTTGGTTTTGATATGTCAGTATCTTCTGCCAAGAAGAAGAATCCGCGCGGCCGTCGCGGCATGTCTGGCGCGTCCGAGACATCAACGCGGGTTTGCGATCATGACGGTTGCACCGAGGCGGGCAAATACCGCGCGCCCAAAGCGCCCGATGTGCTGGACGACTACTTCTGGTTCTGCCAGCAGCACGTTCGCGACTATAATAACAAATGGAACTTCTTCCACGGCACCACCGAAGCCGAGATGAATGCACAATTGTCCGAAGACAAAGTCTGGGACCGCCCGACCAAGCCGATGAGCGATCCGGAGGCCCGTGCATGGGCACGTCTGGGCATCGAGGATCCGCATCAGGTGTTGGGGGCCAACGCCACCCAGAACCCCGGCAAGGGCCCCCAAGCAGGCCGCCGCCTGCCCGCAACCGAGCGTAAGGCGCTGGAAATTCTGGATGCCAAGGACAACCTGACCAAACCCGAGATCCGCAAGATCTACAAAGGTTTGATCAAGGTGCTGCATCCTGACATGAACGGCGGTGACCGGTCACAAGAAGAGCAGTTGCAGCAGGTTGTCTGGGCCTGGGATCAGCTGAAATCCAGCCGCAACTTCAAAGACTAGGCACTGGTGATAAGATCAATGCGCGGGGGCAACCATCCGCCGCGCAGCTTGCGCTGCAGCAGGTGAAGGACCACCATCGACAGCAGCCAAACAGCGAGAACCAGCGGACTTGATGCTGAATCAAACACGACAATCAGCCCAAGCACGCCGCCAAGGCCTATTTCCCCGCCATCCCAGATGATCGAAGCGATCATCGTTAGCAGCTGCGCGCCCAGCACTGCGCCTACAACGGTCATCAACCCCGCCGCCAGCAGCGCAATAATCCAGCCCGCAGCACCGGCACGGCCAAAGGCGTTGAAAAATATCAGCCCCGCCAGCCCCGCCCCCGGGATCGCGGCGATGTGGAACGGCCAGCCGGGCAAATGCCGCACCATCGACCAATCACCGCTGGCAATCGCAAAAGACACGATCAATCCGACAACCGCGGTGGCCCCCCCGAATACGCCGCGCTCTTGCGACATTTCTGCAATCCACTTCATAAAACCCTCCATCTGGCTAAACTGGATAAGGTTTGCCGCACTCCTGCCCGCCTGTGCAACGCTCGGGTTGTGCAGGTTTTCCTTAGAACGGGTAACTGGTCTTACAGCCTACGGAATTTTAGGCCTTTCCCTTGGATGCCAGCGCTATATGTTGAGCCCGAAACAAGTATGCACACGCCCTAATGAACAGGGCAGACAGATTTAGGATGAATACTCATGGCTGACGGCGGACTGGACCTTAACGCAACCCCGACCAAGGATATCTCGGTTCGTGAGGTATTCGGCATCGACACAGACATGGTGGTTAAGGGGTTTGCCGACCGTACAGACCGCGTGCCCGAGCTGGACAGCACCTATAAATTTGACGCCGACACTTCACTGGCGATTTTGGCAGGCTTCTCGCATAACCGCCGCGTTATGGTTCAGGGCTATCACGGCACCGGCAAATCGACCCACATCGAACAGATCGCAAGCCGCCTGAACTGGCCCACTGTGCGCGTCAACCTTGACAGCCACATCAGCCGGATCGACCTGATCGGGAAAGACGCAATCAAACTAGTCGACGGCAAGCAGGTCACGGCATTCCAGGAAGGCATCCTGCCTTGGGCGCTACGCACGCCAACTGCGATTGTGTTTGATGAATATGACGCGGGCCGCGCAGACGTTATGTTTGTGATCCAGCGTGTTCTGGAAACAGACGGCAAGCTGACCCTGCTGGACCAGAACAAAGTGATCACCCCCCACCCGTATTTCCGGATTTTTGCCACGGCAAACACGGTAGGTCTGGGAGATACAACCGGTCTCTACCACGGCACCCAGCAGATCAACCAAGGCCAAATGGACCGCTGGTCACTGGTATCGACCCTGAACTACCTCAGCATCGACGCCGAGACCGCAATTGTTCTGGGCAAAAACCCGCATTACAACACCGCAGAGGGCCGTAAGATCGTCAAACAGATGGTCACAGTGGCCGACCTGACCCGCACGGCGTTTATGAATGGCGATCTGTCTACGGTTATGTCCCCGCGCACGGTGATTGCATGGGCGCAAAACGCGCAGATTTTCAACAACGTAGGCTACGCTTTCCGCCTGTCCTTCCTCAACAAATGTGACGAGCTGGAGCGCCAGACAGTCGCGGAATTCTACCAGCGCTTGTTCAATGAGGAACTGCCGGAATCAGCAGCAAGTGTGAGCTTGGGCTAACCACCGAACCGCAGTAGATGGCCCTTTGCATTTCGCGATGGGGCCATCTGACGTTTTTCCGGTAAGGAGTTTGTTTGATGTCTAAACCAACCGACAATCCCGCAGACGCCTTTAAGAAGGCGCTTGCCGAAGCCGCCAAAGTCATGGCGAATGACCCTGATCTGACGGTCAGCTATTCGGTTGATCCCTCGGGGCTGACTGGCGATGCAATGCGCCTGCCGCAAGTGACCCGCCGGATGACCCGCGACGAGGTGATGTTGGCGCGGGGCACTGCCGATGCGCTGGCGCTGAACCGGCGTTATCACAACGGCCAGACCCATGCGCGTTATCAGCCGCAAGGCGAGATGGCGCGGGACCTCTATGAAGCGATGGAGACCGCCCGTTGCGAAGCCGTAGGTGCGCGCGACATGCCGGGTACAGCCGGTAACATCGACGCCAAGATCAAGCATGAGGCCCTGCGCAAGGGCTATGATCAGGCCAAGACGGCCTCGGATGTGCCGCTGGCGGTTGCTGCGGGATATCTGGTGCGCCATCTGGCGACGGGACGCCCCATGCCTGCGGGTGCGGAAAACGTGATGGAGCTGTGGCGCGGCTATATCGAGGATCAATGCGGTGGCACGCTGGAAGATCTGGAAAATGCGCTGGACGACCAGACGGCATTTGCAAAATTCTCGCGGCAAATCATCACCGATCTCGGCTATGCTGACCAGTTGGGCGATGACCCCGACGGTCAGGATGATGACCGCGAGGACGAGGCCGAGGAAGGCAGCGACGAGCAGGACGATCCTGATAGCACTGGCAGCGATGATCAGGAGGAGGAAGACGCCGATGCCTCTCCCGAACAGTTCCAAGAAGAGCAGCAGGACCAGTCGCAGGCCCAAGTCAGCATGGACGACATGGCCGATCAGGAAATGGGCGACGAGGCGGAGATGCCCGAAGGCGACGCCCCTATGGAGCCCCCCGCCCCGCAGCCCGTGTCGGATGCCGATCCGAATTACACCGTCTATCTTGATGCGCATGATGAAACCGTTGGCGCCGAAGAACTGGCGGAGCCCGCCGAGCTGGAGCGTTTGCGCGCCTATCTGGACCAGCAGTTGGAACCACTGAAGGGGGCTGTGAGCCGTCTGGCCAACAAACTGCAACGCCGCCTGCAAGCTCAGCAGAACCGGTCTTGGGAGTTTGATCTGGAGGAAGGCACGCTGGACGCGGGCCGTCTGGCGCGGATTGTCGCCAGCCCGACAACGCCGCTCAGCTTTAAGGTCGAGAAAGACACCGAGTTCCGCGATACCGTTGTGACGCTGCTGATCGACAACTCCGGCTCCATGCGCGGGCGGCCGATCTCAATCGCGGCGATCTGTGCGGATGTTCTGGCGCGTACGCTGGAGCGCTGCAATGTGAAGGTAGAAATCCTCGGCTTTACCACCCGGATGTGGAAAGGCGGCCAAGCGCGCGAGGCATGGCTGAACGATGGCCGCCCCACCGGCCCCGGCCGCCTCAACGATCTGCGCCACATCATCTACAAATCAGCCGACGCCCCCTGGCGCCGCGCGCGGCCAAATCTAGGCCTGATGATGAAAGAAGGCCTGCTGAAGGAGAACATCGACGGCGAGGCGCTGGAATGGGCGCACCGCCGGATGATGGCCCGCAATGAATCACGCAAGATTTTGATGGTGATCAGTGATGGTGCTCCTGTGGACGACAGCACGCTATCCGTAAACCCCGCCAACTTTCTGGAAAAGCACCTGCGTGACGTGATTGCCATGGTGGAAAAGAAGAAGGCGGTAGAGCTGTTGGCGATCGGGATTGGCCATGATGTGACCCGCTATTACGACCGTGCTGTGACCATTACGGACGTCGAACAGCTGGCTGGTGCGATGACCGAGCAACTGGCCTCGCTGTTTGATAGTGATCCGCGCAAACGGGCGCGTGTCCTTGGCATGCGCAAGGCAAGTTGAGAGTGCGGGATTGAGTTTAAAGGCACAATAAAGAAGGGGACGTGATGTATCAGACATTTGAGGTCACGGCCCGACCGGAACAGGGCCCGCCCCGGCTGAAAGCGCTGCGTGAGCAGATGACCGCGGCCGCGTTGGACGGGTTCATTATCCCACGCGCAGATGCCCATCAGGGCGAATATGTAGCGGCGCGGGATGCGAGGCTGGCGTGGCTCACCGGATTTACGGGATCCGCGGGATTTTGTGTGGCGCTGCGCGATGTGGCAGGTGTGTTCATTGACGGGCGCTACCGCACGCAGGTGAAAGCGCAGGTGGCGGATGTCTATTCCCCTGTACCATGGCCGGAAACCACGATGGCTGAATGGTTGCGTGCGCAAATGCCTGACGGCGGCCGTGTCGGATTTGATCCGTGGTTGCATACCGTTGACCAGATCGCCCAAGCCGAGAAGGCGCTGGCTGGCAGTGGTGTAGAGCTGGTGCAATGTGAAAATCTGGTGGATACCATCTGGGCAGATCAACCTGCCCCGCCCATGGAGCCTGCCAAGGTACATCCACTGGAGTTTGCAGGCGAGAGCCATGAAGCCAAACGGGCACGACTGGCGAAGTCCCTGATGGATGCGGGAGAGACAGCTGCATTGATCACCCTGCCCGATAGTATTTGCTGGCTGCTCAACATTCGTGGTGCCGATATCGAGCGGAACCCTGTCGTGCACGGCTTTGCCATTCTACATAGCGACGGCGGCGTTGATCTGTTCTCTGAGCCCTCAAAATACGACGGGATGGCACCTCATTTGGGGGGGGATATTCGACTGCATGCACCTGACGCCTTTCTGGCGGCTGTTGCAGCACTAAAGGGGCCCGTCCGGATTGATACATCAACCGTGCCGCAGATTGTGGCAGATTCCCTGGGCGCCGCGGCCCGCCCCGGCGCGGAGCCCTGTGCACTGCCCAAAGCCTGCAAAAACGGTGCAGAAATCGAAGGAGCCGCGCAGGCGCATCTGCGCGACGGTGCTGCGATGGTCGAGATGCTGTGCTGGTTGGATGCCCAAAAACCCGGCACGCTGACCGAGACGCAGGTGGTCAGCAAACTTGAGGGTTTCCGCCGTGCCGACAACGCCTTGCAGGACGTCAGCTTTGAGACGATTGCGGGGACAGGTCCCAACGGGGCCATAATGCATTACCGCGTCACCGAAGAAACCGACAGCGTACTGGAGGATGGCCACCTGATTGTGCTCGACAGTGGCGGGCAATATCTGGACGGCACAACCGACATCACCCGCACCATTGCCATAGGCACACCACCTCACGAGGCCGCACAGGCGTTTACGCGTGTTTTGGCGGGTATGATCGCAATGAGCCGCCTTCGGTGGCCCAAGGGGCTGGCAGGTGCGCATATCGAAGCGATTGGCCGGATGCCTTTGTGGCTGGCCGGACAAGACTTTGACCACGGTCTGGGACATGGCGTTGGCGCGTATCTGAGTGTGCACGAGGGGCCACAGCGCCTGAGCCGTGTCAGCAACATACCCCTCGAGCCGGGCATGATACTGAGTAACGAGCCAGGCTATTACCGCGAAGGCGCTTTTGGCATTCGCATCGAAAATCTGCTGGTTGTCCAGACTGCCCCTGCCCTGTCCGGTGGCGATGCCCACCGCGAGATGCTGGATTGGCGCACGCTGGCCTTTGCCCCGATAGACCGCCGACTGATCGTACCTGAATTGCTGGATCCTGCGGCGCTTGAGTGGCTGAACAGCTATCATGCCGAAGTTAAAACAAAAATCGGACCGCGGCTATCCGAAGCCGCCAAACAGTGGTTAGATACGGCAACAGCGCCGCTTTGATGTGCGCAGATTCTCAGGGGAACAAGATGGTTGATCATATCACAATCCGCAAAGCGGCAGGCACATGGACCGTCCGCGCAGGCGGTGCCGTTTTGGGCGAAAGCAGTGATGCGCTGGAACTTGTCGAAGGCGACTATCCGCCCGTGATCTATTTCCCGCGGGCAGATATTGCGATGGCCTTTCTGGATGAAAGCGACAAAACCTCACATTGTCCGCACAAGGGGGATGCGCGTTATTTCAATGTGGTTACAAAAAGCCGGACATTGGAAAATGTCGTCTGGTCCTATGAAGCTCCCAAGGCCGCTGCGGAAAAGGTCCGTGATTATCTTGCGTTCCACAACGTAGAAGAAGTGGCCGTCGAGCAGATTTAGGAGTGTTCTTCGGCAGCGGTTGCGGCAAGCGCGCGGTTATAGGCGCGCAGTGCATCCACATGGAACAAGGCGCCCAACAGCTCGGGTGGGGCGGCATCTGACGACAGGGTCACAACCGGCAGGAACATCACACCGGAATTCTCGAATATCGGGATTGCCGTTTCCAGAGTGGCTGCCGCATCGATGTACAGACCTTCACCAATCATCTCCCAGCAGCGTTCCTGATCTGCTGCACGGGGATGGTCGGGCGATCGCATTGTTTTTGCCGCAGTGAACATCGCCAACAAATAGGCCTGCGGGCCTGCCGCAAGATGGATGCCGCGCCGCTCGATCTGGGTGAGGAAAAAGCTGAGATCAACCATTTTGGACGACAGCGCAGTGGACATGCTGACGGCAACCATCACCGCCAGACCTGTCTGCCAGTCGCCTGTCAACTCGAACACAATCAGTGTTGTGGAAATCGGTGCCCCCAGCACAGCAGCGGCAACCGCCCCCATGCCTGCAAGCGCATAGAGCGAAGTGGAGCCTGAAACATCGGGGAAGATGCCTGTTGCGACCAAGCCAAAAGCCAGCCCCACCAATGCCCCTATCATCAGAGAGGGCGCAAAAATGCCCCCCCCCATGCGCCCGCCCAGTGTAATTGCCACGGCCAGTACTTTGAGGGCAGCAAAAACAGCCGCCTCGTGGAAGGCAAGCTCTCCGGTCAAGGCCAGTGCCGTCGTCTCATACCCCACGCCGATGATGTGCGGATACCAAAGGGCAATCCCCCCCAGCAGCGCACCAGCCACCATCGGGCGCAAATAGCGGGGCAATCCAATTCTGCCCTGAATGTTGGTCCCAATATCATCTGCCCAGAACACCGCCCGCATCAGCACAACAGCGACCAGCCCACAGGTTAGACCCAGCAGCAAAAAGGCAGGAAGCTCGACATAGAATTGCAAATCCCCAGCGGTGGGCAGTTTGAACTCCGTTACACCACCAAATTCCAAACGGTTGATCACCGTGCCTGCAACGCTTGCGATCACAATAGGGGCAAAGGCGTGGACTGCGAAATGGCGCAACACCACTTCAAGCGCGAAGAGCGCGCCTGCGATGGGGGCATTAAAGCTGGCAGATACTGCTGCTGCAACGGCACAGCCCAACAAATCACGCCCCGTTATCCCGTTTGCATTGATCCGCCGACTGACCCAAGTCGAAATCACAGCAGCAAGGTGTACAACCGGACCTTCCCGCCCCGATGATCCGCCCGTGCCCAATGTCACCAGCGACGCCAATGCAGAGCCAAGCCCCGCCCGTGTCTCAACCCGACCTTCGTGCAAAGCAGAGCCGATAATGACATCGGCAACCGACCGTGCGCGGCCGTCAGGTGTAAACCGGTGCAGGATCAACCCTGTCACCAAGCCACCGACTGTCGGAATAAGGACAACCCAATACCAGTCCAGCCCACTGATAAAACTCTGTAAATGCTGAACGTCATCCGTCCCGTAGAGGGTGGATTGCAGTAAATAGATCCCCTTGCGGAAAAACAGCGCGGCAAAGCCTGCGGCGATCCCGATCAACAGGGCAATGAACCAGAATGTGATCTTGCCCGGCCCTTTTTGACGCAACACACGCCAGCCTTCGCGAAAACTATCGGTAGCTGATGTCACTTGCTGTGACACAAAAGAGCGGGAAGGCTCGGTCATTGGGGACTTTCAAACGAGTGACGACGGCTCAGTTTACCCTTGGGGAAACCATATGCGGGCCGCAGTTTCAACCCGTCAGGCGCTGAGCAAGGCGCGGGCCGCTTCGCGCGCGGCCTCGGTGATTGTGTCGCCCGCCACCATGCGCGCCACCTCGTCCACACGCTGCCCCGCGTCCAGAGGCACGACGTTTGTGGTGGTCATGCCTTTGGTCACGGATTTCTCGACCCGCCAGTGATGCGCGCCAAGGGCCGCCACCTGCGGCGAGTGGGTCACAACCAGTACCTGGCCCTCATCTGCTATCTTTGCCAGACGGCGGCCCACCGCATCGGCGGTTGCCCCCCCCACACCACGGTCGATCTCGTCAAAAATCAGGGTCAAACCGGACTGGCCTTGGGTCAGACAAACCTTCAGCGCCAGTAAAAAGCGGCTCAATTCGCCGCCCGATGCGATCTTGTTCAACGGTCCTGCGGGCGCGCCGGGGTTAGTGGCGACAGTAAAGGACACCGCATCACGCCCCTCTGGCCCTTCGGCTTCGGGGGTGATTTGCGTTTCGAAAACCGCCCGCTCCATCTTCAGCGGTGCCAACTCGCCACTCACCGCCTTGTCGAGCTTGGCAGCTGCTTTCACACGCGCTGCCGTCAGCGCCGCCGCTGCGGTTTCATAGGTCGCCTCTGCTGCCTTGACGGCGGCCACCAGTTTGGCCTGCTCGGCCTCCCCCGCATCCAGCGCATCCAGCTTATTGCGCAGGGTGTCGGCAAACCCTGCCAACTCATCCGGCTGTACTTCGTGTTTACGGGCTAATCCACGAATGGCAAACAACCGCTCTTCGGTGTCCTCCAGCTCATGCGGATCAAAGGACATTGCCTCGATCGCTGTGACAACGCCCTCCATGGCACTGTCCAGCTCGATCATGGCACGGTTGAGCGCTGCCATCGGCTCTTCCAATGTGCCGTCTGCCCGCGCCGCCGCACCGTCCAACCAGCGGAAAGCATCCGCCAGCTGCGCCTCGGCACCGCTCTGCCCCATCGCCTCATAGGCGTGGACCACATCTGCACGAATTCTCTCGGCTGATTGCATCATCCGGCGTTTGGTATCCAGTGCGGCCTCTTCCCCCTCCTCGGGGTTCAGCTTGTCCAACTCGGCCACCGCATAGCGCAGGAATTCTTCTTCGGCACGGATTTCGTCCTGCGCTTTGGCAGCGGCTGCTTGTGCTTTTCGTGTGCGCGCCATCTCGCTCCATGCCGCACGCACGGCGGCACGGGCCTTATCCGTTTCCCCAAAGGCATCCAGAATTGTTCTGTGCCCGCGCGGGTTCAACAAGCCGCGATCATCATGCTGGCCGTGAAGCTCGACCAATGTCTCGCTCAGCGCGCGCAGCACTTCGCCGGAACAGCGGCGGTCATTGACCCATGCCGTCTTGCGACCGTCCACTGTGTTGATACGGCGCAGGATCAGCTCGTCACTCACCGGCAGGCCGGCTTCTTCCAATACAGCGCGCGCGGGGTGATCTGCGGATAGATCGAACCAGGCCGTGACCTCGCCCTGCTCTGCGCCCTGACGCACCAGATCGGCACGCCCGCGCCAGCCAAGCACAAACCCCAGACTATCGAGCAGAATGGATTTGCCGGCCCCCGTCTCACCGGTAAGCACATTGAGACCCGGCTGGAAATTCAACTCCAGCCGTTCAATGATCAGCATATCAGAAATATCAAGACCGCGCAGCATCAACACATTCCGTCACAGGCAAAGCCTTGCACAGGTTAGATCCAATCGCCTTTCAGCGTTTGACGGTAGATCGACGACAACCAGTTGTTGCCAAACGATTTCAACTCAAGGCCGCGGCCCGTCAACAGTTTGTAGCTGTCGTCATACCATTCAGTTGAGCGGTAGTTATGTCCCAGAATGGCCCCTGCGGTCTGCGCCTCGTCGGTCAAACCAAGGCTCAGATACGCCTCGACCAGACGGTGCAGCGCTTCTGCGGTGTGGGTGGTTGTCTGGAAATCCTCGACAACCACACGGAAACGGTTGATCGCGGCAGTGTAATGGTCACGCTTGAGGTAGTAGCGGCCGATTTCCATTTCCTTGCCCGCAAGGTGGTCAAACGCCAGATCGAACTTGAGGATGGACGAGCGTGCATATTCACTATCGGGATACCGCTCGATCACTTCGCGCAAGCTTTGCAGTGCCTGAAAGGTCAGACCCTGATCGCGGCCCACATCATCAATCTGGTCATAATAGCTGAGCGCCAGAAGATAGGCGGCGTAGGCCGCATCATCATCATCGGGATAAAAGTCGATGAAACGCTGCGCAGCCGAGCGGCTGTTGGGATAGTCCGCATCCTGATGATAGGCGAAGGCCTGCATGATCAACGCGCGCTTGGCCCATTCGGAATAAGGATACAAACGCTCGATCTCGGAAAAATAAAATGCACCCTCACCCGGACGTTTGCGGTTCAACTCGAACTCGCCGCGCTCGAATATCTGTTCGGGCGTGTATGTCTCCAGAGGAATCTCTTGCGGGTTAAAGAAGTTCTTTGTGAATCGGCCGGTGTCTTTGGACCCGCCACACGCAGTCAATGCCAAAACAGCCACCAAAGTGACGGAAAGACGTCTTGCAGACCCTCCAAAACTCATCTCTGGCTATCCTTATTCTCTTACCGCTAACATCTATTTCAGAGGTTTCACCCCTGTTTGTCCATGGTGTTAGCACACTATTTGGCGGTGCAAAACGCCCATTTCCCTATTTATAAAAAAGGCCCGCAGCGTTTGCCACGGACCAATCATATTTTTCAGCAAAAATCGGGATCAGGCAACAGCAGGAATTTCGTTCCAGACAAGGCCGTGGCCGGGCAAACGGGCTGCCATTGCCCCATCACACTCAACCATCCGGACAGCGCCAGGGGTGGCAAAAAGTGCGCGTAGCAACGTATTGGTGAGCGAATGACCGGCACGCAAACCGGTGTAATGACCCAGCAGCGGTGCGCCCGCTAGCGCCAAATCACCCAATGCATCCAACATCTTGTGGCGCACAGGCTCGTCCGCGTGGCGCAAGCCACCGGGGCTCAGCACTTCGTCGCCATCGAACACTACAGCATTCTCACCGGCCTTACCGCCAAGCGCCAAGCCGTTGGCCTGCATCGCATCGACATCTGCCTGACGGCAGAAGGTACGGCTATCACACAGCTCACGCGCGAAGGAGCCGTTGTTCATCACAAGGGATTTCTGCTGATGGCCAATCGCCGCATCCGCAAATTCAATTTCAAAATCAATGCGCAGCGTATCGGAAGGCGCGATTGTTGCAACAGCATCGCCATCCCGGACGGTCACCTCCTTAAGGACCTCAAAGGCCATCACCGGAGCCGCCTGCATTTGCACACCGCGCGCCATGATCCCACGCACAAATGGCGCAGCCGAGCCATCGAGGATCGGCACTTCGGGTCCGTCAATCTCGATCATCGCGTTATGGATACCGCAACCTGCCAAAGCAGCCATCAGATGCTCGACAGTAGAAATCTGCAAACCGCTTTTGTTTTCCAGCTTGGTGCACAGGGGAGAGCGTTTAACCGCATCCCAACGCGCAGGGATCATACGATCACCCAGATCCACATCTGTACGCTTGAACCAAATTCCGAAATTGGGGGCGGCGGGCAAAACCGTTGCAGTCGCGGGCTTGCCAGAATGCAGGCCTTTGCCCGCAAAGCTGATCGCTGATTTTACAGTATTTTGCACGATGCCGTCCTCGGATTGTCTCAAGTTAGTCCTTGATTAACCCTTAGATAGGCGGCCTGTTGCACTGCAGCAAATCAATCATTGCAACGAACTGAAACATCAATGTTACAAAAGAGCGTAAAGCCGCCACCGACCCTATAAACACCTGTATCTTAACGAAAAAAGGCCGCCAGAAGGCGACCTTTCACATCACGAAATGATGCTTTTTAGTTTGCTTGACGGCGCAGGAATGCGGGGATTTCAATCCGCTCCTGCTCTGGATCGGCTTCCTGACGCGGCTGTGGTGCAGCAGCGGCTTGCTGGCGCTGGACCGGTGGCTGCTGGCGCGCGGGCTGCATCGGGGCTGCCGCGCGGGGCTGATGGGCCTCGGCTTCTTGCGTACCTGTCATACGGTTGATCAAAGAATTGATGCCGAAACGAGGGCGTTCGCCTTGTGCTAAAGGGGCTGCATGCTGCTCTGGTGCAGGCGCTGCAGCGCGGGGCTGTGCCGCTGGCTGAGCACGCTGGGCTGCAGCACGCAGACGCGCCATAGCTTCAGGTGACGGTGTACCTGGTGTCGGCGCACGCGGTGCAACAAAGGCTTCCGGCTCTGCTTCCAAC
>Ga0210307_1243806_pt1 | contig 16540 bp, 20 predicted proteins | sample R1073metaT_FD_159690 | JGI IMG/M metagenome (GOLD analysis project Ga0210307, IMG submission 159690) | Metatranscriptome of estuarine water microbial communities from the Columbia River estuary, Oregon, United States - R1073 (Metagenome... | ecosystem: Environmental > Aquatic > Marine >...
CTGTATTGATCGTCGGTTGCGTCATAATCATGGTCAGCTTTGCGATCCGCGCCTCCTTTGGTGTGTTCCAGATCCCGATCTTTGGCGCGATGGCCGAGAAAATCGGAGACCGCAAAGCGATCATTCTGGGTGCTGTTGTCTATGCCTTGGGGCTGATCCTGTCGGCGGGGGCCGATACGCCGTTTTTGCTCCAGTCTTACGCGTGGCTGGTAGGTTTTGGCATCGCAGGCACGGGTTTTGGTGTGATTCTGGCCGTCGTAGGGCGGGCTGCATCGGATGAGAACCGCTCGATGGCGCTGGCCGTCGTGACAGCAGCGGGCAGTGCGGGCCAGATATTTGGCGCGCCTCTGGCCGAGTTTCTGCTGGGTGTGATGAGCTGGCAAATGGTCTTCACGATCTTTGCGGGTACGATCCTGACAGTGATCCTGACGTTGCCGTTTATGCGCGCACCTGTGAAAACAGACCGTGCAGAGCTGGAGGAGACGATGGGCGCCATCCTGCGCCGCGCGTTCAAAGACCCCAGCTTTACACTGATCTTTGTCGGCTTCTTTTCTTGCGGGTATCAGCTGGGGTTCATTACCGCCCATTTCCCCGCCTTCGTGACCGAGCTGTGCGGCCCGATCATGGCCGGAGGTGTGCTGCATAATATGGGGATCACAACAACATCGGCGCTAGGGGCGGTGGCCATCGCGCTGATTGGGGCCGCGAATGTCGGTGGTACTTTGTTGGCAGGTTGGGCGGGCAAACACTACCAAAAGAAATATCTTCTGGCGGGCATCTATGCGGGCCGCACCATCATTGCGGCTGTGTTCATAATGCTGCCCATCACGCCGCTGAGCGTGATCCTGTTCTCTATCGGGATGGGCGCGCTCTGGTTGGCGACTGTGCCTTTGACGTCCGGCTTGATCGCCCACCTCTACGGGCTTCGCTATATGGGCACTCTCTATGGGATCATCTTTTTCAGCCACCAGCTGGGTAGTTTTGCAGGCGTCTGGCTGGGGGGGCGGATGTATGATGCTTACGGCACATATACCACCGTCTGGTGGATCGGTGTCGCCGTGGGGGCCTTTAGCGCAATTGTCCACTTGCCGGTGCGCGAGAAAGCAGGGCGCATTGCGGTCGCCTGACGTCAGGTATCATGGCCCCAGTCGTCGGCTTCGGGACTGGGCAGAAATGCGGCTATGTGTTCCAAAATGACGTCGCTATGAGTGTAGGGCAGCATCCTCGATCACCTCATGTATGACCTCATGGTTCCACGCAGCAAGCTGCCCCATCGCACTGGTTGGTATGACATCATCATCTGCACCCCAAAGTGCAAGTACGGGCATCTGACAACGCCGCAGGGCCATATGCTCACCCTCTAACGGCCTGCCCAAAATGCCCCGTAGGCTGGACAGGACAGCGGGCACAAAGCCCTGAAACATCAGCTGGAACTCCTGCCCCTCTGATATTTGGGCGGGGACGGCGTGCTGGCTTTTTTCGGCTTTGATCCCCCGGCGCAGCATAGTGGGATAGACTGCCAGCATCAGCCATTTTCCTGCAAGGCCGCGGTCACGAATGAACCGGACAATCGGAGCATCGGCCCGCGTCATTCCAGCAGAGGCGAGCAAAACCAAGCGCCTCACGCGGGTAGGGTGTGTCGCGGTAAACCCGGCTGCAACGGCACCGCCCATTGAATAGCCAATCAGGTGAAAAGGCTCTTCGATGCTCAGATGGACCAGCAGATCGTCTAGTTGCTGATTGAAGAAGACCTTGTCATGCAGGCTGTCAGGCCGGTCCGAAAATCCGCGTCCGTAGAGGTCATAGACCAATACGCGAAATCCCATCGCCACCAGTCCTTTTGTTAAGGCACCCCAAACGAAGCTGGGTGTGGTCAGCCCGTGCACACACATCACCAACGGGCCTTCGGTAGGGCCGCTGAGATGGTAATGCGTGACGCCTTGTGACAGCTCCGCAAACTGACCGGGGGCCGATCCCCTGCGTCCGTCCGTCATCTTCGGGCGGTAATGCTCGATCACAAAGGTCGCTGCGGCTGTGCCGGCCAGAATGAGGATGAGCCAGATCACTCGGCGGCGCGCCAGCGGTCAAGAATGTAGCGGCTGGTCATCAGGTCCAGATGCGCCCCGCCGCCATTCTTGCAAATTGTTATCTCGTCATCCGATGTGCGGATAAAGGCGCCCAGATCATAGTAATCCGCAATGATATGATCGCGGGTGATGGCGCCGGTCTCCAGCGGTATCTTGATCTCGCCGATATGACCCAGTGTCGTATCGAAACTGTCGACAAACAGCCGTGCACGCTGCAAGGCCTCGTCATCCACTTCGCGCATGTCGGGGCGGTAGGCGCCGATTAGATCAAGGTGCTGCCCCGGTTGCAGCCAAGCCCCTTTGATCAACGGCTCGGTCGCCATGGTGGCGCTGCCTATGATCTCGGCCTGCAGCACAGCAGCTTCCAGATCGTCTGCAATCGCAACATCGGGCAGTAGCGCTGCCAGTGCTTCCGAGCTGGCACGGGTACGGCTCCAGACGGTAAACGTCGCCTTGGGGAAGGCGGCGGAATAGGCCGCATGCAATGCCCGCGCGACTGATCCTGCACCAACCAGAAGGATGCGCCTAGCATCAGGGCGGGCCAGACGGCGCGCAGCCAGCAGGCTGTCGCCTGCCGTTTTCCATTTGGTCACCAGATGGAAGTCCACAATCGCCTCCAACGTGCCGTCAATGTCGGAGTAAAGGCTGACACCGCCGTTCACATTCGGCTTGCCCTTGGCGCTGTTGCCCGGAAACACCGTGGCAGATTTCACGGCGAGACCTAACCCGTCAATCCACGCGGCACGGTTCAGCAATGTGTCGGGTGTGCGGTATAGAAACGTATCTGCAATCTCGGCCTTTGGTAGCATGTGACCCTGCGCAAAAGCATCGGTCAGCGCGATCCAGTCGAGTAACTTTTCACCGGCCTCGAACGGGATGATCGGGATTGTGGTCATTGTGCTTCTCCGTCGGTGAGCAGGCCTGATGCAACAAGCTTATCGGCCCAGCCTTGCGCCCCTGTGAAGTGGTGGGTTTGCCAGCCGCGCAGCGCAGCTGCGGCGATGTTTTCGGGGCGGTCATCAGTGAACAGCAGATCACCGCCGGACAGGCCGGAGCCTTCCTCCAGCATCTGATAGATGCGCGGATCGGGTTTGATAACGCCCATATGACCAGAGATGAAGTCGCGGTCAAAAGCCCGCAAAAACGGGTATTTCTTTTCGGCAATCTCATAGGTTTCGATGCCGAAGTTTGTGAGGGAAAAGACAGGGGTCCCTTTGTCTTGCAGTGCAGCCATCAGACGCACGGAATGATCGATGGCAGGGTTGGCCATATCCAGCCAGCGGTCATGCCACATCATGATCTCAACCGTCCAGTCAGGATAGCTCTTTGCGCATTGCTCCACCATCTTGGTGAAGTTCTCTCCCCTATCCACGCGGTCGTTCATCGCATGCAGGTCAACAACTGCAAACATCGCGCGGCGTTTGTCCTCGCCGATTTCGGCATCATAGAAGCGTTCTGGTTGCCACTCTATCAACACGTTGCCGATGTCAAAAACCACTGCTTTGGGTATCATGTCCAACCTCTCGACGGGGATCGGAATTTTGGAAAATTCCGGACGTTTTCTGTATCAGAAAACGGCTATGCCAGTTTGGCTGCGGCCCTGATTTCACGTTCCAATGCTTCCAGAAAGCGCGAGCGGTCGGCCTTTGTAAAGCTTTTCCCGCTGCCCTGCCGGAACGGGTCCGCCGCACGCAAGTCTGTCATCAGATCACGGGTGGCCAGCACGTTGCCAATATTGGCCTGTGTCAGCGCCTCGCCGTTATGTTTGATGACCCTCGCGCCAGCCTCAACACATTTGGCGGCCAGCGGAATATCTCCTGTCACCACAACATCACCGCGCCCTGCACGATCTGCAATCCACATATCGGCCACATCAGGCCCATCAGGGACTATAACAGTCTCTACATAGGGGTTTTGTGAGGGACGCAACCCGCCGTTAGATACCACAAACATCTTGATCTTGTGACGGGTCGCCACCCGCTCTGCCTCTTCTTTGACGGGGCAGGCATCAGCGTCGATGTAGAGTGCGGTCATGCGGACCACAGCGCGTCGGCGTGGAAGGTGACGTGATCTTCCATGAAGGTCGCGATAAAGAAATAGCTGTGGTCATACCCCGGTTGCATGCGGAATGTCCCGTTCTGACGGCGCTTGGCCATCGCTCCGCTCAACGCTTCGGGCATCAGCAGGTCGAGGAACTGATCACTGGTTCCCTGATCAATCAGCACAGGGCCGTCAAAACCTTTTTCCTGCATCAGTAGTGTCGCGTCATGCGCACTCCAGCTTGCCTCATCCGCGCCCAAATAAGCGGTCAGCTGTTTGCGGCCCCAGTCACTGGCCGTGGGGTGCGCGATCGGCGCAAAGGCGGAGACTGAAGCGAAGCGACCGGGCAGGGACATCGCCAGCGTCAACGCGCCATGCCCGCCCATGGAGTGACCAGTGATCGACTGCCGCTCCATGTCCAGCGGGAAGTGCTCAGCCAGCAGCGCAGGCAGCTCATCAGCGATATAGGTCCACATCTGGAAATGGGGCCGCCACGGGTCCTGTGTCGCGTTCACATAGAACCCCGCACCCTGACCCAGATCATAGGCTTCATCATTGGCCACACCGTCTCCGCGCGGGGAGGTGTCTGGAAACACCAGCGCTATGCCCTGTTCGGCAGCCCATGCCTGTGCGCCTGCCTTTACCATCGCGTTTTCGTGGGTGCAGGTCAGGCCCGACAGAAACCACAGCACCGGCACAGGACCATCTTGCGCCTCGGCAGGCAAAAACAGGGCAACTGTCATGTCACAGGCGCAGGCCGCAGACGCGTGTTTGATTACATGTTGCGTGCCGCCAAAACAGGCGTTGGACGAGAGGGTTTCCATGGTGCGTCTCCTTTTCGGGGTTACCTATGGCTACCCAGAGCAAGGACGGGGGGCAAGCACTCTATTCCGTTATCCGGCGACAGTGCCGCCGGTCAGCCACGCGATCCACAGGCTGACGCTGACAATACTGATCGCTGTGGAGACAAGGATGGCCGCTGACACACGCTGCGGTGCAACGCCGTAATGCTGGGCAAGGATATAAACGTTGCCGGCCACAGGCAGGGCTGCCGCCGAGGTAACGACCATGGCTTGATACGCATCAACCTTGAACAGCACAAAACAGGCAAAAGCCACAAGCAACGGATGCAACACCAGTTTGCAAAAGCTGAGCCACCCCGCAACCGAAACACGCTCGGCTGATTTAGAGGCGAGGGAGGCCCCGATGGCAAAGAGCGCGCCGGGTGTGGCCGCCGCACCGAGCAATACCAGAAATTCACTCATTGGCGCGGGGATGGGGATTTTCAAACCGGACCAGAGCAACCCCGCGGTTATCGCCACAATCATAGGGTTTTTTATCAGACCCAGACCTACAGTACGCAAGATTGCCAAGCTCATCCTACCGTCGCGCGAGCCGGTGATCAGGATCACGATCAGAGAGGAAAAGACGATCAGATCTACGGCCAGTGCCATCATCACGGGGCCAATAGCCTCCGGTCCCAACAGCAGCGTCAGCATCGGTACGCCCAGAAATCCGACATTGCCGATTGCGGCGCATTGGGCCTCTATCGCTGCGGTCTCAACGCTCAGCCCTCTGAAGTGGCAAACTAGCGTGGCGATTCCGTAGACAAATGCCGTGCCCCAAAGATAAGCCGCCACCAGCCGCGCGTCCCAGACCTCGGCCAATGACAGATTGGCCGAGAAATTGAACAGCATGGCTGAGAGCGCAAAGTAAAATACGAATTTTGTGAGATATGCCGTCGCTTCCGCCGTGAAGAAACGCGTCCGTCCGGCCCAATAGCCCAAACCGATAAGTGCAAAAAAGGGAAGTGTTTTGAGGAAGATCGCCAGCATGGCGTCACAGATAGCTTGGCGGCACGCGCTGCGCTAGTGAAAATCGGCTTGAAAGCTGGTTGCGGTCAGGCTGACATGGGCCGCAAGAGGAGGGCAAAGCTCAAACGCGCGGGGAGTACGTGCAAAATTATAAACCCGCATGAGCCTCCAGTGATCACGCCGTTGCTCGGCCACGAGTAATTCGTTGCGTGATATGTGAAAGGGTGTCCGGTCCCAACCGGTTGTTGTCTTTACCTCGATCAACCGGGGCGTGCCGTCGGGCGCAAAGCTTGAAATATCAAAACCTGCGCCATCCCCGTCCTCCTCTGATACCCACATGACTTGATCGGCTAAATCATAAGCCCCGCAATTGCGCAGGGTTGCCCGCTCATGCGCAAGCACGCGGGCTTCACCTGCGCGGCCCAATGCGCGGTTGCGTGCATCCCGCCCAGCTACGTCAAATTTTGGGGCAATGATAAGCGTTTCTTCTACTTCGTCAGGGGGCTGTGTGTTTCGTTGGGTAGGCGGTGTATCCAGATAGAGCGCCGCATCATCTGCCATACCCATAGAAGGGGCCATGAAGTCCGGCAAACCAACGGCCTTGAGGTGGCGATCCACTGTATCTGGCAGAGCGCTGTTGTAATGCGGTAGCGGTTTATATCCCGTGATCCACGGCAGGCCAAATCCCTTCATCACAGCACTTATGTTCTGGTGCAAACGCTCGATTGAACCTTCGGGATGTGCGGCGTGCGCCAACAGGGCGCGACGATGTGTTGCCTTCACATAGGGTGATCCGGCAACATCCGCTGAGAGGATTGCAAAATAATCCGCAACGCACACATCAAATTCCGCATCGGTCCAGGATTTTCCAGCCATAAGGCTACGCTAGGCGTGAGCGTGGATTTGGTCCAGGCTCTTTGTAAGACTTGTTTTGCACTTGGAAGTGAACCGATCCGTTTATATGCTGTCCCTTCACCCGTCAGGAGACACAATGCCCCCGCTCGCCGCCACTCGTAACAGCATCCTTCCTCCCCGTGGCCGCAAGTATGATCAGGTACTGGAGGGCGCGCGTCAGGTCTTTATGGCTGATGGGTTCGAGGGTGCCAGCGTGGACGAGATCGCGCGGGTGGCGGAAGTGTCCAAGGCGACGCTCTACAAATACTTCGCCGACAAGCGTATGTTGTTTATGGAGGTGGCCAACAACGAGTGTCAGCGGCAGGCCGGTGCTGCGTTGGACAATATCGTTCTTGCCGCCCCGCCGCGCGAAGTATTGGGCCAGACGGGCCGTCATTTTTTGGGTTTCATCACCAGCCGTTTCGGCCAGCAAATTTTCCGCATTTGCGTGGCAGAATCAGATCGCTTCCCCGAATTGGGCCGCAGCTTTTATGAATCTGGTCCGGCGGTAATGCGCGCAGAGCTGGCGTGTTATTTCGCGCAGGCCTGTGCGCGCGGTGAACTTGTGATAGACGACTATATTCTGGCTGCCGATCAATTCGGCGAGCTATGCAAAGCCGATCTTTGGATGCGGCTGATATTCGGAGTGATCAAAGAGGTCAGCGCGGCGGAGATAGACCGCGTCATCGACAACGCAGTAGAGACATTTTTAGCGAGGTACGGGACATGAAATATACGATTTTTGCAGCATTGCTGCTGGCCGGTTGCGGGGCAACAACAGCGCCAATCGGGGGCAGTGCACCTGCAAATGCACCAGATACTTGCAACGCAGCAGCACATCAGGGCCTGATCGGTCTTGACGCTGCATCATCGCTGGCCCTGCCCGAGCCAAAGCGCCTTTACGGTCCGAATGATCCTGTCACGACAGACTTCAACCCTGCCCGTTTAAACGTGCAGCTGGACGCCGTAGACAACATCGTGGCGGTGACCTGCGGCTAGGCTTTTGGCCGCTTGTCCAGAATGCGGACCGCTTTCCCCTCCGAGCGGGGAACAGCCCCCACGTCCCCCACGGCGACACCCGCACTGATCCCGACGCTCTGTTTGATCGCCGCCGCCAATTGTGCGGTGGCGTCTGAGCGGGACGCGTCACTGACGCTTGCATCGGCCACTTCCGTCAGGATGCGCATTTTGTCCATCCGGTCGGGGCGGGTCAGCTCGATCTGGAAGTGCGGCGCAAGGGCGGGGATTTGCATCAGCAGTTCTTCGATCTGGGTCGGGAAGACGTTGACGCCGCGCAGGATAATCATGTCGTCGCTGCGTCCGGTGACCTTCTCCATCCGGCGCATGCTGCGCGCTGTGCCAGCCAGCAGGCGGGTCAGATCGCGGGTGCGGTAGCGGATGATCGGAAAGGCCTCTTTGGTGAGCGAGGTAAAAACCAGCTCGCCGCGCTCGCCCTCTTCAACGACTTCACCTGTTTCAGGATTGATGATCTCGGGATAGAAATGGTCTTCCCAGATGTGCAGGCCATCTTTGCTTTCCACGCACTCCATTGACACACCTGGTCCGATGACTTCGGACAGGCCATAGATATCCACCGCGTGCATGTCGAAGGCTTGCTCAATCTCCAGCCGCATGGCGTTGGTCCAAGGCTCTGCGCCGAATATGCCTACCTCCAGCGAACAGGCGCGCGGGTCTAGGCCTTGGACGTGGAACTCGTCCAGAACAGAGAGGGCATAGGAGGGCGTGACAGTGATGCCCTTTGGTTTGAAATCTTCAATCAGGCGGACCTGTCGCGGGGTCATCCCCCCCGAAATCGGTACCGTGCTCAGCCCCAGCGCATCGGCACCCAGATGGATGCCTAGGCCGCCGGTAAACAGCCCGTAACCATAGGCGTTGTGCAGCATGTCACCGGGGCGCATACCCGCTGCGCGAAGCGACCGCGCCACAACGTTGCCCCAGTTTTTCAGGTCATTTTCGGTATAACCCACCACAGTCGGCTGGCCCGTGGTGCCAGAAGACGCGTGTATCCGTTTCACCTGATCGCGCGGGACGGCGAACATCCCGAAAGGGTAGTTGTCGCGCAGATCGGTTTTGACGGTGAATGGAAACTTGGCCAGATCGCTGAGGCTATGCAAATCGTCGGGGTGCACGCCAGCAGCGTCAAAGCTTTGACGGTAGAAAGGAACGTTGTCATAGGCGTGGCGCAGCGACCATTTCAACCGCTCCAGTTGCAGCGCGGTAATCTCGTCGCGGCTTGCAATCTCGATCGGGTCCAGACTGCTGCGGGCGGGGGTCAGGTCTTTCATGGGGTATCTCCGTCTTCGGTGAACAGCTGTCCTTTGAGGGTGCGTGACAGGCCGCGCATGGTGGCCACGGCGCGCCCGTCTTCGCCGGTGACCATGACATCATACAAGCCCGAACGACCGGCTAGTGCCGTTTCCAATGCGGTTGCGGTGAGCAGCTCGCCCCCTTTTCCGGGGGCAATGTAGGTGATCTGGTTTTGCTGGGCCACCGTCAGCTTGTTGTAGCTGTTGCAGGCAAAAGCAAAGGCGCTATCGGCCAACGTGAAGATATATCCGCCATGGCACATCTTGTGCCCGTTCAGCATTGCGTCGGTGACGCGCATGGTCAGCGTGGCAGCCCCAGGTGCAATCGATGTGATCTGCATGCCAAGCCCCTGCGAGGCGTGGTCCGCCTCCAGCATCGCTGCCGCCGATTTTTCTGCCCTGAGTTGTGGAGTCATCGCCATCCCTCGATATGTTTCACAATTCCCAAAACATATCCAGATTTGTAACATAATCAAGCAAATTTGCGAGGAGGGGCTTGATTTGCGGGACGCGCAAGGCAACTCTGCCACTATGAGCATACCAACCATACCGACACATACCACGCAAGCAGCTGGACCCGACCGCGCGATAGAGCAGGTGGCATTCCACCGGACCGAACTTTCCGTAATCCTGTCGCTATACGGTAGGATGGTTGCAGCGGGTGAATGGCGTGACTACGGCATTTCCTGCCTGCGCGAGGTTGCCGTTTTCTCGATCTTTCGCCGCACAGCCGAGATGCCACTGTACCGGATCGAAAAGCGGCCAAAACTGCGCAGCAAACAAGGCATGTACGCTGTTGTCGGCACAAATGGTCAGGTGCTCAAGCGCGGCCATGAACTGAAATCAGTTCTCGGTACGCTTGAGCGGAAGTTATTTCGCGTCGTGGAGTAGCGGTTACTCGACCGCAGGCAGTCTGCGGTGTGCGATGACCGGACCGTCCGTTTTTGCGATACGGGACTTGGCTTCTTCAATCGGCTCAAACACGGTGGACATGGCAGTGCCATTTGCGTGGATCAGGATTTCATCATCCCAGACCAGCGCCACATGACCCTTCCAGAACAGCAGGTCATTGCGTTGGGGCGGTGTACCTTCCGGCATTAATTCACCTAGCTCCGCTGCTTGCATGTCGCTGTCACCGCCACAGGCGATCCCGCATGCCGCACAGGCCGTCTGGACCAGACCCGAACAATCAATCCCCCAACGGCTGTTTCCGCCCCAGAGATATGGCGTGTCCAGAAACATCGCTGCAATGGCGGCGGGATCGGTCGCAAAAGCTTCGACATCGATAATGTGCTGCTTGGGGACAAACCCGTGGGAGGTGCGAATGAAATCATCGGTTTCATCCAGCATCGCCAGATGGCTGCCATGGCTTAGCGCTGCGCGGTCAATCGATTTCATGTTGGCGTTTTGATAGGCGTGGCTGGCAGCCGCATTTACCTTGTGGGTTGTGCGCTGTGGTTTCGCCAACGAAGCAACGCCGACATACCCGCAATAGCCGTCTGCCGCAGCTTGCACATAAGCCCAGCCATCCTCACGCCACAAGATCGTGACATCCGCACCCAGCAGCAGCTGGCGGTCGCGCGCGCCATTGGGTTTGCGCAGCAGGTTCACCACGCCGCGGCCGATTTGCGCAGCTTCATTCAGGCCGGTACGGGCGGGGTCAGGGGTAAGGCGGGGGTGTGTCATCGGGTCAAAATCCTGTCTATTGCGCCAAACAGCGCGCGGGTGCCTTGGCCCACACCGCCCATGGCACGGGCAGGGGCCGCAGCGGGCTGCCAGCCGTATATGTCGAAATGCGCATAGTTGCTATCAGTGACAAAGCGGCGCAGGAAAAGTGCGGCTGTGATGCAACCGGCAAAGCCGCCTTTAGGCGCATTGTCCAGATCGGCAATCGCAGGTTCTATCATGCTCTCGTAAGGTGTGTGGAACGGCAGACGCCAGACCGGATCGGCCACGGTGACGGCGGACGCCTCCAAGGCAGCAACAAAATCTGAATTATCACTGAAGTAAGGCGCCAGATCAGGGCCAACAGCCACACGCGCTGCACCAGTGAGGGTTGCCATGCTGATAATCTGGTCCGGCTTCTCTTCATCTGCCAGCGCCAGCGCATCTGCCAGCACCAAGCGCCCTTCCGCGTCCGTGTTGTTAATCTCGACGGTAAGACCTTTGCGCGAGGTCAGGATGTCTTGCGGGCGGAAGGCATTGCTCGACACCGAGTTCTCCACGGCCGGGATCAGCACGCGCAGCTGAACTTTCACGCCGGTCGCCATGATCATATGTGCCAAGCCTAAAACAGCAGCGGCACCGCCCATGTCTTTCTTCATCAACCCCATAGAGGCGGAGGGTTTCAGGTCCAGACCGCCAGTGTCAAAGCAGACACCCTTGCCCACCAGCGTCAGGGTTGGCCCCTTATCGCCCCAGCGCATGTCAATCAGACGCGGCGCGCGGTCAGAGGCGCGGCCAACGGCGTGGATCATCGGCAGGTTTGACGCCAGCAGATCGTCGCCAACGATTACTTCGATCTTTGCTCCATGCTCCGTCGCCAGATCGCGTGCGGCCTGTTCCAAATCAGGCGGCCCCATGTCCGACGCGGGGGTGTTGATCAGCGTCCGTGTCAGCGCTTCGCCATTGGCAATAATCTCGACGCGCGCAGCGTCGACACCTTCGGGTGCAACCAGTTTCGCACCCATCGGGGCAATCGCCTTGTAGCGGTCAAAGCGGTAGGCGGCCAAAAGCCAGCCCAACGCCTCGTTCTCGGCCTGATCCGCAGGCAGACCACTGATGATCCGGTAGCTGCCGGCGGGCAGTTTTGCTGCCCCTGCCGCCAGCGCAAACCGGCCCCGCGCGCGCGTTGTGGCAGAGCCGTAGCCAACCGCCGCAAGGGCTGGCAGTGTATCTGTCGGCGGCAGGGTCAATACCTGACCGATAGCGCCTGTAAACCCGCTGGCCCGCGCCCAATCACCGACGGCTGTCGGCAGCTGGTCAAGCCAACCGTTTGCATCCTCCTGTGACACGATGTGAAGACCAATGGCGTCGGGCGCGTCAGGAGCAAAGCAAAGAGACATGGCGTAGGCAGACCTTTCAATGAATTATGCCCTTCAGCCTATCCCATCTGTACGCCGCCGCAAGCATACTCAAATGCTCATATCCTCCATCGCCCACATTGCGGTCAGGGACCTCTCGCCGATGCGCAGCATCCGCGACAGTGTGGCGGCAACTGCCACTTCGTCCTTTGCATCCAGTGCAGCGGTCACATCTGCTGCGACCTGTGCCAGCATGTGCATGCCAATCTGGTCTGAAATCGCAATAAGCGAGCGCGCGTGTTTTCGCAGGCGGATCAGGCTGCTCTCCCGCCAGAGCGTGCTACATTCCGACAGACGCACCGCCAATTCCTCCATCGCGCGGCATACAACGGTTTCCGCACCTGCGGCCCCCAACTGGCTATACAGCGCATCCAGTCGCACCTGATCCAGCTGGATTTTTTCAGCCAGCCGGATTTTTACTACATCATTCATAACTCACCCCTGATTGCGCCCCCACGACTGCGGCGGTTATGGCGGGCAGAGGTTTTCAAATCGTTGCCGCCAATAGGTGTTTTCGCTCGAATTCGGTATGAATTCAGGCTATCTGGAGTGAACCGCGAATTTGGAGAACAGGACTCGATGGAAAAGGCAAAGCCGCTACCGGCATATCTGGTCCAGCGTTATCACGGCTGGAAGGCAACAACTTACGCCGAGAACAGCTCTTGGTACCGCAAGCTGGCCACCGACGGGCAGCACCCACGCGCCATGGTGATTTCGTGCTGCGACAGCCGCGTGCATGTGACGTCGATCTTCGGCGCGGATCAGGGTGAGTTCTTTATTCACCGCAACATCGCGAATCTGGTGCCGGCATACCACCCCGATGGCAAACAGCACGGCACATCGGCCGCTGTAGAGTATGCTGTTCAGGTGTTGAAAGTGGCGCACCTGATTGTGCTGGGGCATTCCAACTGTGGTGGTGTGCAGGGGTGCCTGAACATGTGCTCCGGTGAAGCACCCGAGTTGGAAGAGAATGACAGTTTTGTCGGGCGCTGGATGGATATCCTGCGGCCCAAATACGATCTTGTAAAAGACATCAAAGATCCGGCAGAGCAGCAGAGACAGCTGGAAAAACACTCGGTGATGATCTCGCTGGAAAACCTGATGACATTTCCGTGGCTTGCGGAAAAAGTAACCTCGGGCGAGTTGACCTTGCACGGAATGTGGACGGATATTGCCGAGGGCGGATTGGAATACTACAACCCCGCCGCCACCAAATTCGAAAGCGTTTAACACGTATCTAGAAACGCCCCCCTTACACGCCGGAGCAAAGATGACCGATTTTCTGAGCCTTGCAGGACAAAACCTGCTTTCCCCGATTATCCTAAGTTTTGTTTTGGGCTTACTCGCGGCATTGGCACGATCTGATCTGAACATCCCCGAGGCGGTGGCCAAGGGCATGTCGATCTATCTGCTGTTTGCTATTGGCTTTAAGGGCGGTGCCAGCGTCGCCTCTTACGGGCTGGACGCGCGTCTGGGCCTATCGCTGCTGGCGGGGGTAATCCTGTCCGCGCTGTTGCCGATCATCGCTTTCGGGCTGCTAAAAGCCATGACAGGGATGAGCCGTCTGGATGCCGCCGCCGTGGCTGCGCATTACGGCTCGATCTCGATCGTGACATTTGTTGCCGCAACATCGGTGCTGGAGGGGCGCGGAATTCCCTCCGAAGGCTACATGGTGGCCGTGGCGGCTGCGATGGAAGCGCCTGCAATCCTCTCGGCCCTCTGGCTGATTTCGCGCGGGGGCGGGGCAGAGTCCAAAGGAATGGATAGTGCGCTCCTGCGTGAAATCATGCTCAACGGATCCATCGTCCTACTGATCGGCGCCTTTGCCATCGGCTGGGCCACGGGCGAGCAAGGCATGAAAGAAATTTCCAGCTTCATCGTTAATCCTTTCAAGGGTGTCCTGTGCCTGTTCTTGCTGGATATGGGACTTGTAGCGGGCCGTGGTCTGCGTGGCGGTGGCGGTGTGCTGACGCGCGGCGTGCTGGCCTTTGGGGTTCTGATGCCGCTGGTGGGCTCGGTCTTTGGCCTTGGCGCGGGGCTGCTGCTGGGGCTCAGCTCTGGTGGTGTGGCGCTGATGATGGTGCTGTCTGCCTCCGCATCCTATATTGCCGTGCCCGCCGCCATGCGTGTGGCCCTCCCTGAGGCAAACCCGTCTCTTTACCTCACGCTATCGCTTGGCGTGACCTTCCCTTTCAACCTGACCGTTGGCATTCCCCTCTATGTAGGGATCGCCATGGCCCTGACCGGAGGCTGATCCATGCAAACCCACAAAGCCAAACGGGTGGAAATCACCATCGAAAATGTGATGGAATCCCGCCTGACGGATGCGCTGCGCAAGGCAGGCGTGACGGGATATACTGTGTTGCCCGTTTTGGGTGGGTCGGGACGGTCCGGCGCCTGGACCCGGTCGGGTCAGGTCAGTCGCGCACAAGGCATGGTGCAAGTCATTTGCATCATCCGCCCCGAGCGTCTGGACGAGCTGCTGGATGCGGCCTTTGCCGTGGTAGAGCGGCATATCGGCGTGGTGAGTGTTGTTGATTGTGATGTCCTGCGCGCGGAGCGTTTTTAACGCTGCGTTAACCATATCGGGCGCAGGCTCAGGATATGGAATTGGAATCAGTCACCCTCAAACTACCGCGTGACTTGCTGTCAGGGGCGCAACGTGTCGCAACCGCGCGGGATGTCACGATCGGGCATATGGTACGCCAACTTCTCAAGCGGGAGGTGGAGCGGCAACTGGCCAAAGGGCATCCGAGGCCGCAGACCGATGCGCGTCTCCTCGCGGCCTTACAGGCGCTCCTCGCTCGGGATATGGCGCAGGCGCAGGACTGGGATGATCTGGCAGAGCGCTTGCGCCCCCACGGGTATGAATTGCGTCCTGCAGGGGGTGGCGTTGTTCTGTACAAATCCAGCTGCGGCACGCGCGTGTGCAAAGGGTCCGAGATTGGCTTTGGCTATAGCGATCTGGTCAAGAAATTTGGCGCAGCGATGCCCGATCATCCGCATAGCATGACCCATCTTGGCATTATGCCCGCTGGCCGGATTGACCCCACACGCCACGCAAAGCTGAGCGCGCACATCGAGGGCGCGCTCAGCTGGCCGGACCTGATTAACCGTCTTGCAATGGAAGGGATGGAGCTGCGTCCCATGGGGACGGGTCTTGGTATCTATATCGCCGCGACGGGTCGGCACCTGTGCAATTCAGCGACTGTGGGGGCAAACTACAACACGCTCGTAAAGCGCTTCGGGGCCGCCATGCCCAACCACCCGCATGATATGTCGAAACACCTCAAATCAGGGGAAGAAGATGGCGATCTTGAAGTTGTCGAGCGCGGTTAGCGTAGGACCTTGCCATCTGGCCAGCGAACAACCTGCTCGATCGTGATCTCCTGACTTGCATTGGCGGCCAGTGACAGATCCCACTGTGTCAGCCCGCGACGGGCGTCGACGTCTTTGGCTGTTGCGGCGGGTTTTGCGGCCCATTCGATCACCAGGTCGTCCTGCTCGCTGTAGGGAACAGCCGCCATTACCTCGACATCCCATGCCTCGGCTCCCAAATTCTCAAGCGTCATTCTGACATCCTGCGTCTGTGCATTGCTGCGGCTGATAAACCCGCGGTCGCCTTCGCTGCGGTCCAACAGGGCATAGCTGAGGCGGATATCTTCCAGCGGGCCAAACGCCTGCACAAATTCGCCACCCGCCGGAACTGCTGCAAAGCTACTGCGCCCGACCAATGCACCGTCAACGAAAATTTGTGCGGTGCCGGCGGCCAGCAGTGGCTCAAGGCTCGCGTTTTTGGCTTCGGCCATCATAAACGCGGTCTGATCGCGGGCAGGGACAGCGCGCGCGAACACGCGTGCGTCAAAGGACAGGGCGTCCAGTTCCACCCGCGCGCCTTCGGCGTTGCGGGCAAGGCTGATCGGGCCGGGGAGCGTGTATGTCACCCCCGGGCCGTCGAAGTTGGGCCGCGGGGTTGGAGCCATTGCGACAACAGGTGCTGCCGCCATCTCCATCGCCATATCGGCTGAGGCGCCCATGCTGCTGCGCAATTCCGTTTTGGTGGCTATTTGCGGATCTTCAAAACGCAACAGCGGCGGATACAGCTCGGACGGAACAACCTGTCCTGTGGGGGCCAGAGTGGAGAGTGTCAGGGCCACTTCATCCCAGTTCTCGCCACTGTTCTGATAGATCAGCGCGGCGAGGCGCAGAGTTAGGCTATCAGAGTCGCCCCTGCTGAGGACCACATCATAGGTAGGTTCCCAAGACGCATTGGCTGGATAGCTGATCGAGGCGAC
>Ga0210307_1400716_pt1 | contig 16490 bp, 9 predicted proteins | sample R1073metaT_FD_159690 | JGI IMG/M metagenome (GOLD analysis project Ga0210307, IMG submission 159690) | Metatranscriptome of estuarine water microbial communities from the Columbia River estuary, Oregon, United States - R1073 (Metagenome... | ecosystem: Environmental > Aquatic > Marine >...
CGCCACAAGCAAACAATAGAAAGAAACTGAGAGCTCAGAGTTGTATGTATTTCGGCAGCAACTGTGAACTACAACATAGCGGCTCGTCTACTATTATTTTATAATAAGAATCTTAGACGAAGAAACGCTCTATTCATGATGGGGAATAACGCGCTTGTAATGATAATGATAACTATGCTCTCGACAATGATAATGTTGTCTCGTCGTAGCTGCGGTGTTGTGGGACGAAGGAACAGTCCTGCTTTCGTTGCTGGCGTGCATCGGCAGCAGCAGCAACAACAACAGCAATTTACTACAGGTGTTTTTCCGGTAGGCACTAGTCAACAACAATTGCAGCAACAGAGATCCAACCGACGTATGTTGTTAACATCGAAAAGCAGCTGGTTGCGTCCCATGATGACAACCGTACTCAGCATGTCCACAACTGCTGAAGAACAGGAACAGTCAGTCGAACCGTCATCGTCGGCATCATCAACACCATCATCTCTCGTTGGGATTGACTGGGTCCGTGAAGTGGTAGCTGCAGCACTTAACGACATTTTTGATCCAAAAGAGATTGCCAAGAATGCCGCCATTGCCAAATTGGATGGCAAAAAGACGACGAAGAAAAATAAGAAAAAGAAAAATGTCGATGAATCAGCAACAAATATTAATCAAGAGGAAGAACAACAACAACAACCCAAATTGTCCGAGGAGGAACGCAACTCGATCATTCAATCAGCCATAGACGCAGCCCAACCCTTCTCAATTCGTGATGCGATGGTCACACCGGCAACCAAGCCTGAATTCGGTGATTACCAATGCAACGCTGCAATGTCACTTGCCAAATCGGCTGGATTGAATCCACGTGAATGTGCGACAAAGATTGTGGACCAGCTGAGACCAGTCATTCAAGATTACATGGAAGAGCCGGAAATTGCTGGACCGGGATTCATCAATTTCAAGTTTAAGGAAGAGTATTTGAGTCGAGCTTTGGGGGTAATGGTGAAGGATTCGATGGGCCGTTTGGGTGTGCCAGAGGCTGGGTGAGTTGATTTTGTTTGTCATCAAAAGCAGATTGCTGTGATTTGTTACTGTTTCGGATTGTACGATATGTTCATTGATTTTGATTCGATTGTACTCATCTATTCATTGACGCTTCAAAATATTACACAAAAGTGACAAGAAAAAGATTGTAGTTGACTTCTCATCACCAAACATTGCAAAAGAAATGCACGTGGGGCATCTTCGCTCTACTATCATCGGTGATACTCTATCGAACGTCCTCTCTTTCTCTGGACATGATGTGCTGCGTCTTAATCACGTCGGAGATTGGGGTACCCAATTTGGAATGCTCGTGGAACATCTGCGCGACGAATTTCCACAGGCATTGAGTAAAGAAACGTCAAAGGATGTCGAGCTTGGAGATTTGGTCACATTGTATAAGGCAGCAAAGAAGAGGTTTGATGTCGACGAGGATTTTAAGGTTCGCTCTAGGGAGGGTGTGGTAAAGCTTCAGGCTGGAGATGAGGAAGCTTTGGCTGCATGGGAATCTCTGTGTGCCGCCAGCAGGGTTGAGTACCAAAAAATATACGACGCCTTGAGCATTGTGGGACTCAACGAACGGGGAGAGTCGTTTTACAACCCCTATCTTTTGAACGTTATTAAAGACTTGGAGGAGCAGGGACTTGCCGTTGAGAGTGAGGGTGCTAAAGCGGTATTTCTCGATGGATACACAAATCGTGATGGTTCCCCGATGCCCATGCTTGTTAGGAAGTCAGATGGCGGATTTAATTATGCTACTACTGACCTGGCTGCGATTCGCCATCGCGTTCAGATGGAGACATCTGATGGCGGAGAAAAGGCCGATCGTGTTTTGTATGTCACTGATGCGGGCCAATCGCAGCATTTTGAGATGGTGTTTGCCGCTGCAAAGAAGGCGGGCTTTGTTCCAGATTCTGTATCACTAGAGCATGTTCCGTTTGGTCTTGTACAGGGAGAAGATGGCAAAAAATTCGCCACCCGATCTGGAGATACTGTGAAGCTGAAAGATCTCCTAGATGAGGCAGTACGAATTGCTGGAGAAGATATGAAATCGAGAATGGAAAACCCTGACGAGGATTTTACAGACACTATTGCCGACGTTGCCAAAACAGTTGGAATCGGTGCTGTCAAGTATGCTGATTTATCGATGAACCGTGAGTCAAACTACAAATTTAGCTACGGGAGAATGCTCAGCTTGAACGGTAATACCGCACCCTACATGCTTTACGCATACGCCAGAATTTGTGGCATTGTCCGCAAAGCCACAGGGCAGCCTGATGATCAAAAAGTTGTATGGCCGGAAGCTAATGACATAATCATTTCACATGATTCTGAGAAGCAACTCATTCGCAACCTTATTAAGCTGCCAGACGTGCTGAGTGAAGTTGAGTCGGATCTCTACCCCAACCGCCTATGCGACTACTTGTTTGAAACTAGCCAGAAATTCAACCAGTTTTACGAGAACTGCTCTGTCAACAACGCTGAAACTCCAGAATTGAAAGCTAGCCGCCTTTCTCTGTGCACAGTGTCGGCAGCTACAATTCGCTTGCTCATGGGCTTCATTGGAATAAATGTTGTCGAGAGGCTTTGAGGAGCAACTGAGAATTAAAAAAAGCTACCAATCTCAATGGTAATTAATAACCCCTGATAAAGTTGATAGATGGCTCAAGTTGATGCGTGCTTGCTTTCTTTTTCCCCCTGCTTTTTGTATTTTTAAGCCTGAGACAGTGAGTCGTGAGTCGGAACCACGATGACCGCGAGAGCAAGAAAAGTATGATAAGAACGCCCCACGCAATGACCCATGCTCATCAAACCAAGCAGCTCATAGGATCGTTCGGTGGTCAGGAGTCTTCATTGAGTCCTGCCAAGCCAACAAGTCCATCTTTACATAAGTAGCTAAAGGCTGGGATGCTGACCAACCACCTCTGACGAAGGATGCTGACAATAATGACGATAGCAGTGATAACAACATGGTAATAATAGTGGAGGATGCATCTGATGATGGGGAGGGAATTGATGACAACAACAACTTGTGTGTTCATGATGAGTTGAAGAGATCTTATGTCGTGCAGGAACTGTTTCCAACCTCAGTGCCGGTGGTTGCTGTCGACAAAGTTGAAGATGGTGCAAAAGTTTTGTCAACTCCAAACAATTATTCGACCATTGATATTACTGTAGCTAAAGAGAATACAAAATTAGTGTCGAATTCCATGGCAAATATCAATGGCCCAGAAGTTTGTAATGTGGCTGCAGCTGAAAATGATGCAAAAGCCGCGTCAAGTATCGATTTTGATGTCGATGGCTCGACTGCTGAGCGACAGGAATTTACTGTGGTTGCACCAACTGCTACAACAACAGAAACGAAGGTTCTTATTGATAAGGATGATGTTAATGATATTGATAATCATGATGAAAACGGAGATGAGCTGCTCATATCATTTCTAGATGATGATGAAGCCGTCGTTTCGAAGAATCACCAGGCTAGTCCTCTACAGATCAATCTATTTCCGCAAGATCAATCACCACAGCAACATCAGCAAGATATATTGGCACAAGACAGTTTCCTAGACATTCCACTTGCAACAGGTGATTGCAGTTATCCTTACCACGGCTTTCAGGCTCCAGCTGAGAGTGTCGCTGATACTAACACAAGGGGCGTCGACAGAAGTACTGATCATCTTCGCAACGCCACCGGTGTCACTGTAACATCAGCAGCCACCATTACAACAGCTGAGTCGACAAGTGCAATTAAAAATGTTGACGAGGACTCATGGGCAACTCAAATTCCATCTGCGTACGACAGCAACTTTGAAGGTAATAGAAGTGTCCAAGAAAGTAAAGATCTGGGGGAAACAAGACATTTGGAAGTAAACTATGCCATTGATACAAAATTCACAGGCGCTTCCACAGCAATCATTAAACCATTGGATGATAAACGAAATTGCCTCGATGGACATAAAATCTCTGGAAAAAAGAAGATTAAGAAACGAGAAAAACGTTATGGACACGTGAAGCATTCAAACGTAAATGATTTTGATGATGAAGAGCAGGCTATTTATCCTGGAATGGTTGCTTACACACAACTTGAGAACGAAGAGGAAACACTAACAAAAACGCCACATAAACAGCGACGATGCATTGGAATGATCTGTATTGTAGTAGCTGTGTTACTGGCTGCAGTTGTGGGACTGTTGTATTACTTGATAGCTTTTCGAAGTCATGAAGTTACGGCGGGAAATAACGGCAACGGAAAAGTGGACCTTGATAAAGACAGTTGGGAAGAAGGCGACTTGAACAGTAGCGACATTCAAAATAATGTTGAAGGGGAATTGAATGGTGGTCCTCTTCCACCCAAAGCTCCCACCTCTAACCATGACTTGAACACGACATTAGAAGCATTCAATGACGCTGGAAGCGCAAACGTTACACTCGCTGACAGTTATGAGCATAACCTCCAACACGACAACAGTACTGAAAATATTGCACAAACTTCTTCATCGACTGAATTAACGCCAGATGGGAATAATGCAACTGACAGTCTGATATTGTCGAGTTCTTCATCTTTGTGGCCTACAAATGACAATGGTGAAGACGCAATCCATTTCGAAAATACTTCTTTCACCGGCACTGAGTTGAGCTTGACGACTTCACGTGGAGAAGCTCTTGTTTCTGGGATATCCAAAAGCTATGGAATTGTATTCGATGTCGAGAGTCTTGTTGGTTCTGTAACCATCACTGGGATGGATTTGTACCTCGATACATCCTTCGCTAGCAGGTATGAAGTGTGGTTGGCAGATGTTTCATGGAGAGATGGAGCTGAGTTTGTCGAGATTGCACATGGTACAATAGAAGGCACAGGTGTCTGTCATGATGTGCATCTCGATAACTGTACATTTGCCCCTATCCCAAGAGAGGAATTCAACAGTGTAAGGATCACTGGCGGAGAGAAAAAAACATTCTGGGTCACCTTACGGGATGATGACCTGGTCTCTCATAATCATCAAGAGCGAAAAGGACTAGACTGTAAGGATGTTGAGGCAATTTATGCATCAAATACAGAGGTGAACGTGTTCTATGGAACTTCCATCTTAACATACCCTATCCAGCTTGCTGATCCTGAAACTGATTATCGATGTGGTCGGGGCTTCATTGGTAAGATCCGTTACAATATAGGTTTATCAGATAACCTCACAGATCCTGATGAAATTGATGAGCTCACAAAGGTGCCAATAGTGCTGGCTTCTGAGCTTCCTTCCGCGCAACCTTCAAATCCTCCAATAGTAGATACATCTGCCATTGCCTCAATGCAACCTTCTATTTCTCCGACAAACGCAACAATTGTATCGCCAGACCCTGTTGACAGTTGTCACTTTATAACAGAAGAGGCATGTCGAGAAGCTGCCTCCTCTTTGGGCCTGCATATCGGAGGCGCGGGCTTCCCCTTTGTTGGCCCTTATACTCGACCAGGCTGTCACTTTTATCCCTGCTCCAATTGCTTGTTTGGAGGTATTGCATACTTTGGTTCGAAGGGGACGGTATCGGACTTTCAGTCGACACACTCTTTTAATTCTGAAAAGCGCCTGGATTGTAAAACAAATCTTCTTTCCATTTCTGATGACACCCCATTCTGGTGTTTGTTTCCGACTGCGAAGTGTGGTGGATGTTAGAATTTCAAGAGATAAAATAATGTCCAAACGAGATAAATAGCTACAAGTAGAAAGAGTTGTGAAACACATAGTAAAACTGCAAAAAATGAACAATCTGAACCCCGAACCGAAATGTTTGAAGTTAATGTTCACTTGCTTCTCGCGTAAAGAACGCTTTTAATTTCTGGCGCTGTTCCGACGCGAATGCCTATGGTCTGCATGGTCTTTCTCTTTGTCGAAGACACTGGTGATGACCACTCTGCAACACTGCACTGAGCGTGTCAACGGCATCTTTTTCTTTGGCAGGTAAATCTGCAAATTTACTAGGGTCCGCTGTGATAATCTTAAAAGCAGAATTTATACGCTTCCGTAACACTACGAGAGCGGAGGCAATAGTTGGAGCGCATATGAAAACTAGCCAATCATCCACTGACAGCAATGATTGCGTAATTGACTCTGATGTCTCGGTTGCAGCAAATGTGATGGGACGGACGTTGAGCTGCCCGCATAAGAGAAGTATTGGTAGAGGTGAAACCAAATGCGTTGTGTTGTCCATTGTAAACATGGCCTTTCCTTTCACTAGCTCACCAAACACAACAAGTTCAACTTCGTCCTCAGCGACCTGGCACTTGGTACTCAGTGGTTGCGTCTTAACCGCATTTACACTGCTGAGGTGTGTCTTGGCTTTTTGGCGACTTATAGTCGAAAAATTGACATCACCTTTGCGCCGCCAAGCTACATTCGGGTAGAGGCCTGCACAGATCGAAGCTTGAAGAAAAGCAGGTAGGTCGCCATTTCTGTTGTGATAGCCATGTCGAGAGGAAGGCGGGAATCCCAAGCATTCTAATTCTCTAGAAACGTGTGCTCTCGACTCGGATATAGAATTCAACGAGGAAGCGTTTAGATAGTGTTGTCTGCAGAAAGATGTCAGAGCAGACATCCCACGCTTTGCAACAGCATCTCGTTTACGAATAACTTTGAGGCACGTGATCTGATCACTCTCTGATCCCTCACTCAACTTAACCTTTGCAATGTCGGAGGCTTTCCGCATAGAGGGTGGTGGGATAGCGAAGACCGATTTTGAGTTCATTGCTACTGCCATGCACGCTGCCTCTCTTGTACATCCTATCAAGTGGCTCATGATTACCATCTTCCCCACACGAGGCTCCAAACTAAGCGCAGAAAGGCAGATTCCCAAATCAGTGAGCTCGTTTGTTTCCTCCTCCATTGCGCCCAGGTCCACAAGCAGCTCTAGCGCATTGGTTATCGACTTCGAATGCGGTGGTGACATCGCTTTTGATAAGAAAGCAGGTATTCCGTCCGGGTCATCCGGTCCACCGCGGGCCAGATTCAATCTTTTCGTCTGTAAACAGAGCTCTTCTAATGGAGTGCGCAAGAGCTCGCTTTCTATGAATTCCCGCATAAAGCCATGTCTTCTCCTTGAAAACAAGTGAAAACATACACCTGAAGCGCAAGTATGTGGTGAGACAATATAATGTAGAAATGCTTTGTTGCATTAATCAGTTGGCTCACCTGCCTTACACCTCCCCGCTCTCCCCTTCCTTTGTTTTGATGACGCTTTACTGATCCAAGAATCTTGAAGCGTGCTAGTCTTTAAATGAGGGTCATAACTCTTCTCTTTCGCCCTACCTGTATCAATGACGAAGGCTATATCCTCTACGGTTACTGATGTCTCTGCAATATTCGTCGACAAAACGATTTTGCGCACTCCTCGGGGAGGCTCGATGAAGATTTTGCGTTGATCTTTGGACGGAATGCCACTATGCAGCGGATACACAACGTATTCTGCACAATCATTGAATGGTGAAGTCATCTCTAAAAGGAGAGCAAACTCTGATATTTCTTTCCATCCACTGAAGAAAACTAAAATAGCGCCATCGCCGTATGATGACTTATCTATGTAGCGAACAAGCTCCAACAAAAGGTCGTAGTTGACCTCATCGTCATCATACATTGTTTGATAACGCATTAGGCTCTCCTCCTCCGTCAGCGTAAGCTTATTGCACGGACATGTGTCAGCAGCAAAAGGTGACTCGCCATCCCACTTCCTTACAAGTACTTCATCGTCAATTTCATCATATTCTTCCAATTCATTTTCCATTATATCATAAAGATCATCACCGACGAAGCCTGCCGCGAAATCTTCTACTTCAGGGACAGATACATACGAATCAAAGTTGGAAATGGCTCTTATACGATCTTCAATATCTGCCATAGATTCTTCTCCGCTTCCACAACACACAGCAATGTGTGATCCTAGTTCTTCGGCAGATGAAAACCCTGTTTTATTGCACATGACACATTTTAACGTACTGTCTAGCAATTTTGGCGTCGAAGTAGATGCAGACATGAAGGGTGACTGTTTGGTAGTACTCAATAAAGATATCAGATCGGCTTCAATTTGAAGCATGTCCGGTGCGTCCTTACTGTCATTGACGAAGCCTGTCATCATTAAAACGTCTTCAAGAAAGAACTCTTGCACGGGATAAGTTCGTCCAGGGATGTTTATTTCAACAGGCATTGCTCCATTGTCTCCCCACTCATCATCAGCTAATGATGGTGAAATGCATTCATCATTTTTGCGTGTCCCTACACCGCGCCAATACTCTGCTAAATCCCTCGTTGGCATAGTTGCTGACATCAAAATCAGCTGCAGATCGTCTCTCTCCTCGATCAGGTCTTGCAGTGCAATCATGAGGAATTCAGTGTTCTTATCACGCTCATGAATTTCATCCATGATAATAAAATTGGTCAGCCCTAATCGATTGGTTTCATTATGTAGCTTTTTCATCAAAACACCTGGAGTGACGAACAATAATTGAGTCTTCTTTGACATGCTGCTTTCTAGTCTCACCGAAAATCCGACGGAGTTACCAACAGGCTCGCATCGTTCCTGTGCCACACGCTCAGCGACTGAAATTGCAGAGATTCTCCTTGGCTGGGTGACAATAATATTACACTTCGGGCCTATCTCATCATCATCAAGTAGAAACTGCGGTACCTGAGTGCTTTTCCCGCAACCTGTGTCACCTGTCAGAATGATTACTCTGTTCTTTTTATTTCTCACAATGTTGCAAATATCGGTCGCATATGCAAAAGCTGGTAGCTTCTGACGCTGCTGTATCATGCGTTTGTATTGTGGATTGCTTTTCATCTGCTCTTGTGCAATCCGGTGGTTGTGGATGCGTTGCTGCATTATTCTTTCGTGTGTCGTAATCTCTTTTGGTTGTTCTTCATGCATGACCTGTTTCGGGGAGAGACTCTCTTGTGGTGTTGGAAGTACATCATTGAGAGTTTTGAAGTCCTGAACAATAATATTGTCATCTTTCAGTAACATGGAAGAGCCAGTTTCTCTAGATTCTGCCTGCTCGAGTGGCGTCGGAGGGAACTTACTCAAATGTCTTAACAAAGCTTCCTCTCCAATTTTTCCAACATCAACTTTTGGAACATTTTTGTAATCTTCAGCAAGGGGGAGATCATTGTCTTTTCTCCGTTCGTTCTGATCAATGCTCATACAACCCATCATGGAATTCATCCCACCCGCAGCTAAAATTTTGTTTATGACAACACGACGCTCTTCACCTTTGCCATAAGATTTGCTTTTTAGTCCTAATTGCTTCGCTAACTCGTGCACAAATTTCCTTTGCGTATTTGTCAGATCTGGAGGCATGGTAATGGAGTCCTGGCTGTCTGTCTCACGAAAATTTAGTAGCACTTCTGTAAGCTGAATGCGATACTCCTCTGAGACTGTGTGGGATGCCGCACCAACCTCTCCATCTTTTTTGACAGATGGTGCAGTAGTTGCTCTGTGACGGGTGCTGGATGGATTTGGGTTCTTGCTAAAAGTGTTCTGAGGAGTCTTCGAGCTCCTTTTGTCACCTCTTCCGCCTTGGCGTGGTGTGGACGACCTACGGCCGCCTCCTATTCCTCCTGGCCCCGACCGCCACCTCGATTGTTAGCAGATGGTGTGCGGACCCTCTCACCAACGCGATGATGACTGCCACTAGTACTCATATCTGTCGAATCAGATCAGACAAGAGATCAGACAACTGCTCGCTTGTGATATTATTGTTACCGGTACCAACTGTTGTAGGAAATGGATGTGCCCGCCGGTAGCGATTGCATTCGATATGTGGGCAGGTAATTGAATGGAAATTTTTCTTCGTGAAAAAAGATATCTCGTGACACGCCAATAATATCACGTGACTGGGTGTACCTACTTCCACATATTTGGGCTGGCCGCCAGCACCACATTTAATTGGACCGCCATAACCTGTCCACTGTCCACATCGTCCCCATTGGGAGACACTGAGCAAATATCGTTAGTATGGGATACGAGTAAAAATAAACGAGTAGATAAACTTTCGACATCGGTATAGACCTTAGAGCTTTTGCTTATTTGACTAATAAGGGCAATGCAAGTCTGACAAGGCGAAGAAGTCGATGAGAAGCGAACACGCAGGTCGATTCAAACTAATTTACGTTTCTTCTGATTGTATGTACATTAACCACGGACAGAAATTGATCGAAGGAAAGAAGCTTTAGGTACTACACTATCTGCCAGCAAAACGTTTGTAAAGTTCCTCCTGTAACAATTCCAATTCAGTTACCGAATCTCCCAACACGGCAGAGTTCTCTGCAGCACGGCGAAGAAGGTACGGCATCACTTCCTCGACCTTTCCGTATGGTAAATACTTGAAGACATTATAGCCATGGCTACCAAGGGGGAAACTGAGGTTATCGCGCATTCCAAAAAGTTGTGCAAAATAAACAGATGAATCTTGAGGCTGAATTCCCAACTGATTCATCAACACAACGGTCTTTTCAATGCTTGCTTGATTATGTGTTGCGACCATGATCTCTGTTCCAGGTCCGTTCTTCCATCGATATTTCATTAAATACTCCACGACGTCGTCATAGCATTGATGCGTATCTTCAACCGTGTCATGGATAGGACATGGATAATTCAGTTTCTTTGACCTCTCGCGCTCATGCTCCATGTAAGCGCCACGCACAAGCTTCGCTCCAAAGTGGAATGAATACCGTTCTGATCTCTTCGTGTCCATCTCAACCCTCTCTAACGCATCCTTCAAGTAACATTGATACGTATTGAAAATGATGGGGCGATCTGTTTTGTCCTTGGCATTAAACTTCTTCTGTAACTCAACAACCAGGTTATCAATAGCTGGTTGATACTTCTGGTGCTCGGCATCAATCAAAAGCCTTGTGCCATTTAGAGCAGCCTCCGTGGCAAGAGTGTTCAGTCGCTCACTCATGCGCTTCATGAGAACGATTTCATCCGAGGAAGGAGTAACAAGTGCCAATGGTCCTATACTTCTGCACTTGAATGTGAAGCTAGGAAGGGTGTAGGGGGTTAGCATTTCAGCAAAAGAGATGAAGTCAACAACACCAGTTTCATTGGGATCAAGATCATCGACCACTGTCTTCAAATGATCATCATCCACATGAAAATGTTGCTGATAACACTGAACAAAGTCTTCTCGACTAATAAACCCTCCTGTTTGCTGAAACTTTGCAAAGAAAAAATTCTTCACCTCTATAATCATTGTCGACATCCGTTCCAACAACTCAGGATTCCCCAGAGCAGTCACCTTCAACGCTGCAAATCCAGCAGGAGAGACGTCATGAACAGAGTGAATGCAATCTTTAAAGACGGTAACATGCCTATCACACTCCTCCTCAGATTGGTAGTCATAAACTCTAGCCGGTTGGTTGAATGGCGGCTGAGTAAAGATCCCCTGCAAACCAGCGGCAGACGAGTCTGAGTAGTTCTCCGCAGCATAATCAAGGATAGGGCCGATGTTATTCATTCGAAGCATTTCAATGACTGGTTTCATTTCATTGCGATCTTCACCAGCACAAAAGTGACGAAAGAAGGTGTGCTTCATAACTGCATTTGTAGTGGAGCGTCCAAGGGTCTTGTAGGACAAATCGAGAAAAAATTCGGCATTTTGGATCAAGAACGGAAGTCGACAGGAGGAGAATACACCGATGGCTCTTAGTAGTTCGACGAAAGATTTCGAGCCATGAGCTGATTGCGCATCGGAAAAGTTGCAGCTTGCCTGAGGAGAATTAAGGACATTGGCGTTTTGGTGCTGATTGATAGTAACTCCTCTATCTACGACAACGTGAGGGACAGCGGCCTTTGAACTTGTCGTCGAGGATGTAATGCATCGGAGACGAGATTGAGTTGGGTGCGCGTTAGAATGCATCGTTGCTCCCCTCGTCAAGCCGACGCGTCGAAAGGTGCGCAAGCTGTTGCATATCATATTTCTTCTTTGAGATAGCAATAACTACTACTTATTATTATGAGCGCGATGTGTCATCGTCGCATCATCTACTCCTAACGGTCTCTAGAGAGACAACATCATTGTACTTACACTGCATATTGTTCGTTTCTGCATGCATTTGTCAAAGAATTCTGAAGCTGAAACCCGCAAACTGGAGACTCCGCCCAATCACTTCTTGATACTCCTAGCACTGCAATTACTTTGTTCCCGCCGCTTTGAGAGAAGCTTCCAAAAGAAGCAGGGAAAAGGGACAATCGAAATAAATGCCCCCTCCATCGCATTCCAGTCTTGGAAGGAACAAAAGTGAAATCTGAAGCGGTACTCAGACTTGTCAAAAATGTCCGAGCCACCACCTTTTACCTACAGAGTATGGCGTGGTAGTTACCTATGTACTGGTACCCGACGAAGCAGAGGAAGCAGAGGTCGTGGTAGTTTCAGTTGGCAGGGAAGGGTTGGAGGAAAAAATAATGTCATCACACGTCGTCGGCGATGATGAACAAACAGAACGTTGCTTGAAGAGACTTAGTACCTCCGCTAATAAAAATAGAGGAAAAGGTGGTATCTTCTTCTGAACGCCGCCGCATAATACTTATACTTCTTCTGTCGTCATGGCGAAATTATTGTTAGGCCTTCGCCTTGCTTACCTCCTAACGTCGGCCGTCCTTCCCCCGGTAACCTCCAAATGTGCTGATTGTTATTGCGGCGTGAACTGGCCTGATGCCAACAGCAAATGCCATAAACCCTGTCCAGGGAAAACTGACTCCGAATGTGCTGATCTGGGCGAGGCCTTCGGTTGCCACGGGTTCACTACATGTACACCACCGACGGCATCACCCTCACGGTTTGGAGCTGCGTCGACGGAGGATGTCAATAATAATTTCTGCGGCAAGACTTGGGTCCATGCCATGTTATCCTGCAACCGTCCTTGCCCCAAAACTACCGAGTGTAATGCCGACCCAGTCACTGGCTTGGAACGACCCGTGTGTGACTTCGAAACGTTGATACCGAATTTGACGAATTGTATTTTGGAGGAGGACAAGACGACATGTTTCGCCGCCACTAATTGCGATAAACCGCTGGAAGAATTGGTATCAGATATGTTGATGACATTAGTCGGCCCCGATAATAGGATGGAGAATGAAGACTCCAGTATTTTTCAGTCGACGGTGTTTGATTTTATTGGAGAGGTTGCTGCCGAATTAGGAATCGGGTTGGGGGGAGTGGGCATCACCGGCCAGAAGAATGTTGGGCGGAGGGAATTGGAACAACGTTATTCTTCCAGAGAACTCAAAGGATGGCACCAAAACATTGTCATTAACAATATCACCCAACGAATGTTACCAAGTGGATCATCTGCTTTAGATGTTTCACTGGTCGTTACGGGGGACTACCGCCCGCCTCCGTATCTAGATTTGGATGTTATCGCTGAGGATTCCATTAACAGTCAGGGTGCTAAGGTTGTTAGCACATTACGTGAGAGGGGAGAACGGGTGGGGCGAGATTTCTTCAATAGGGTTGAGGGCATTGAGGCTATCGCTGCGAGTGATTTCACTGCGAGACCAACCAGGACGCCCACGGGGAAGCCGACGCCCGCTCCGACAGGACCACCGGTGAGTTCCACCCGCCATGATAGTGTGATGTTCTATAATTTTATGGGAGGAAGAGTGCTTGATGCCCTTCATCCCGATCCGATCCGATTGTTTACTTTCTTGTTCGACTCACCCTCCTGTGTTAAATAATCTCAGACCGCCACGCCAAGTTCCGAACCCAGTGGAGCCCCAAGCGGTGAGCCTTCGTCAGAACCCTCTCGATCACTTGATCAATACATTATGACAGGATCACAACAAGATTTACAACTGGGAGGGAAGACAACATCTTCGTACGGATTTATCTTCAATATTCGAACCAAGCCTGATGGAAAGGTCGTTCTTATGACGGGATTTGATTTCTACACCGAGACTACGAACGATGTCACCTTCGAATTATGGACTAGGATGGGCAGCTATGTAAATCACAAGGGATCCTTTGACGGTTGGGACCTCATTGGATCAGGAACAACTAAGGGTAGGGGGATCGGAAGGTACACTGCCATCCCTCCCGAAATGTTTACTCCAGTTTCCATTCCAGGCGGTGGAGGAGAGAAGGGTACAAGAGCTTTTTACCTGACGCTAACAACCATCAACTTGGTGTATAAGTTGGGAAATGGTGGGCTTGCGCCGGATACCACATACCATCATGATTCGCCAGACATTGAAATTTGGGAGGGTGAGGGAGTTTTGTTTTATCCCTTCCCTGACCCCTCACAAAAATACTACTATCGTTCTCCTCGTCAATATCTGGGTGCTATCTACTACGACATTCTTCCTTGTACACCGTACAGCTTATATGGACCGGTGATGGAGCTGCCATGTCCTAAGGTGCCCACTGGAAGGTGAGTTATCTTATTTTACCACGCGACATGTTATGTCATGACCGAACCTTCTAACTTTCCACCTTCCCATCTCCACAGTCCAACACTGCCGGCACCGACCAAGTCACCTGTAACGGAACGGCCGACGTTGACACCTACCACGGCTGCACCTGTAACTGCAAAACCTACACTACCTGTTCCTATCATTCCTACACCATCTCCAACAATGGAACCGACGTCGTCGAGGTCTCCCACATATGAACCAACAACACCAGCGGTAAGTTTCAAACTTTTAAAGTCCAGCCTTTTTTGTTCCACTTTGCACATGGCATCTCACCTCAATAATGTCATTCGCATTTTAGCCGAGCGTTGCTCCAGTAGTCTCAATCAAAGCTAACGTGATAACCATCCTACGTAACGTGCCTGAAAGGGATCTAACCCCGAGGGAGTTGGAAAAGTTTCTCGAAATTGCACTCACATTCTTACGAAGACACACAGAAGACTCCATGACTATTGAAGGGTTAGAATTCTATCATCAAAAGCTCCTGAAGGTTGATGCTAAAAGTTGTGGCGCTGTCACCGCAGAAGTCTCATCTTCGAAAAAACTGGCCAGAGCTTCCATGACGTTAGGGGAGACAACCAAGAATGCACTTAAAAAGGAAGGAGGAAGTAAATGCCAAGTCTGGGGTATGGAAGTCACTCTTATTGCCAAGGTGTCATTTGCTTTCCTCCCCAATAATCTTCTCGGAAACATGGCAGCTGTAGCATTTGAAGAAAACGAGCAAGAATTCTTGGATCTTCTGCATGAGCAGCAAGCTTTTTACACCTTTTTTAAGATCATGGACGGAATTTCAGCAGTGGGAGTTCAAGAACTTACTCCTCCCCCCACAGAGTCACCTACGACATATGCGTACTTCTTGGAACAACAGCAAGTTCTTGTTGAAGAAAATGCAACCATTACCGAAGAAACAGACGCTGGCCTAGGATTTGGCGTGTTTGTTGGCCTTGGCATTGGTTTTCTCTGGTGCTGTCTCACAGCCATTAGCATAGCATATTTGATGAATGCACGAGGAGAAATGGAAGAACAGCGAGATTTGGAAAACCTGCTTAACGCTGAAAAAGCTGACCCTATCGCAGCTGCTTGCAGCGGTGGCAAAGATGATGAATTGAAGAAGGAATCCAACCCTTCGAAAAACCCAAGGTTAAATGCCAAAACAAGATTGTCTCAATCTGTTAATGTCACTGGAGCACAACGAGTCGAGACTGCTGTTGCTACCCGAAGAGTCCATTCTACCGATGACATGAAAAAAGTTCAATCCATAAGTAGCACAGGCCGACGTCCAATGGCTCAATCAGTTGTTGTTACCAAGAACGAAAATAGAGTAGTCCTGGAGAAGGACATGAACAATGGAGCCACAGTACAACCACATTCAAGATCACAGTCAGACGTCATCACGAAACGCGAGAGTCAAGAATTGCTCAACCAATCAGCTCCTGAGCTGAGAAAGTCTTCAACCAGAAAGAAATCAACCTCGGGGTCGCGAAAATTCAGCCAAAGCATGAATCTATCCCTGGAGGAGAGTTTGGCAAAGAATGATCTCAAAGCTTTAAAACGAAGTGGTCGATCTTCGATGAAGGGAAGCAGTGAGGATTTAAGGCGATCATCAACAAGGGGCAGTAGCAAAGAGTCTTTGCGACGTTCGTCAACCAACGATAGCAATGAAAACCTTCACAAACTACGAGGCTCCAGCAAGGATACTTCGAGGAGACTTCCTTCAAATGTCAATAGGGATGATGGAAAATTACGCCACTCGGACAAAGGAGGGCCAAGCCAGGAGAGATCGAGCTCCAAAGCCATGCGTTCTCAGTCAATGATCATTTGACAAAGTTCTTCACACATGTATGCATATGCAAATAATTTGTCGTACACTATATTTGTAGCCTCCTCTCCTATCTTTTAAGTCTTTATGATACACCATATTTACTACTTATGCCTTCAGTATTTGTGCAGAAACCTAAATACAAGCTTTGGAGAAGTGAGGGTCTTGAGAGAGTGTTCTTTGAGTTGAATGAGACTAC
>Ga0210307_1219852_pt1 | contig 16484 bp, 14 predicted proteins | sample R1073metaT_FD_159690 | JGI IMG/M metagenome (GOLD analysis project Ga0210307, IMG submission 159690) | Metatranscriptome of estuarine water microbial communities from the Columbia River estuary, Oregon, United States - R1073 (Metagenome... | ecosystem: Environmental > Aquatic > Marine >...
CCGACGCCGAGCTGGGCGCGGGCGTCAGTGTCGGCCCGCTTGCTGTAATCTCCAAAGGTGCAAAGATAGGTGCGGGCAGTGTGATCGGTCCGCAGTGTTTTATTGGCTGGAACGCCGCACTGGGCGAGGGTGCCTATCTGCGCGAGGCCGTCAGCATTGGCGCACGCGTCACCATCGGGGCACGCTTTATCGCACAACCGGGTGCGCGGATTGGCGGGGACGGGTTTTCTTTCGTCACAGCAGAACCCAGCAGCGTTGAATCGGTCCGCAAAACCTTGGGCGACCAAGGCGAAGCCAAGGCGCAGGACTGGACGCGTATCCATTCGCTAGGCTCCGTGACCATCGGCGACGATGTGGAGATAGGTATGGGTGCAACCATCGACTGTGGCACAATCCGCGATACCAAAATCGGCGACGGCACAAAGCTCGATAATCAGGTGCACTTGGGCCACAACGTTGTGATTGGCCGCAACTGCTTGATCTGCGGGCAGGTGGGTATCGCGGGATCTGCCACCATCGGCGACAACGTCGTGCTTGCCGGTCAATGCGGTGTGAACGACAATATCTTTGTAGGCGACGGCGTGATTGCCGCGGGCGGCACCAAGCTGATGTCGAATGTCCCCGCCGGACGCACGATGCTGGGCTATCCCGCCACCCAAATGGACAAGCAGGTCGAAGGCTACAAAGCGCTGCGCCGCTTGCCGCGCCTCATGCGGGATGTAGCCGAATTGAAAAAGATGGTTTTCAAAGACACCAAGGACACCTAAATCCGCATCAGCACTGTGCAAGGGGATCGTAAATGAGCGTCACAGATCAAGTCATCGCCATCATCGCCGAACAAGCCCTGCTTGAGCCAGAAGATGTAATACCCGACAGCACGCTGGAGAGCCTTGGCATTGACAGTTTAGGACTCGTCGAGAGCATCTTTGCCATCGAAGAAGCCTTTGACATCACGGTGCCCTTCAACGCCAACAATCCGACCGCGTCTGATTTCGACATCACAAGTGTTGCCAGCATCATCACAGGGATCGAGCGGCTGCGCGCCGAGCAATCACGCGCATGAAGCGCGTCGTCATCACAGGTGCCGGAACGATCAACGCGCTGGGGCATTCAGTGCCGGAAACCTATGCCGCCCTGCGCGAAGGCGTATGTGGCATAGGCCCGCTGGACATCCGCGATGTAGACCGCCTGCAAATCCAGATCGGCGGGCAGGTAAAGGGCTTTGAGGCCGAAGGCCGCTACAACCGCCAGCAAATGTCGCTCTATGACCGGTTCACCCAGTTTACCCTTGCCGCCGCCAGCGAGGCGATTACCCAGTCCGGGCTGGTGTTCACCGGTGAATTGGCCGCGCGCTCGGGTGTTGTGCTGGGTACGGCAGGCGGGGGCGTCAGCACATGGGACGACAATTACCGCGCCGTCTATGAAGAAGGCAAAAACCGCGTGCACCCTTTTGTAGTGCCCAAATTGATGAACAATGCTGCTGCCAGCCACGTCAGCATGGAGTGGGACCTCAAAGGCCCCTCTTTCACCGTCTCCACCGCCTGTGCATCCTCCAATCACGCGATGGCGCAAGCGTTTATGATGATCCGTTCCGGCATGGCACCTGCCATGGTCACAGGCGGATCGGAATCAATGCTGTGCTTTGGCGGCGTGAAGGCATGGGAAGGCCTGCGTGTCATGTCGCGCGACGCCTGCCGCCCGTTTTCCGCCAACCGTAATGGCATGGTTCAAGGCGAGGGTGCAGGGATTTTTGTTTTTGAGGAATTCGAGCACGCCCGTGCGCGCGGCGCCGAGATCCTCTGTGAGGTCGCAGGCTTTGCCATGTCGTCCGATGCCAGTGACATCGTCATGCCCTCCAAAAACGGGGCTGCACGTGCCATGGCCGGCGCATTGGCCGACGCCCGGATAAACGCGTCCGAGGTGGGATATATCAACGCCCATGGCACCGGCACCGCCGCAAATGACAAAACCGAATGCGCCGCTGTGGCTGATGTGTTTGGCCCCCATGCGGATCGTCTGATGATCAGCTCGACCAAGTCCATGCACGGCCACCTGATCGGCGGCACCGGCGCTGTCGAGCTGCTGGCCTGTATTATGGCCCTGCGTGACGGGGTGATCTCCCCCACCATCGGTTACGAAGAACCGGACCCTGAATGTGCGCTGGACGTCGTGCCCAACACAGCACGCGAGGCAAAAGTGGACGTGGCCATCAGCAACGCCTTTGCCTTCGGCGGCATGAACGCCGTCATCGCCCTGCGCAACCTCTAATCACGCTACCTTGACCGCCCCGAACGAAAAAGGCCGCCCCCGAAGGAGCGGCCAATCTTATCTTGAAGCGCCTGACCTTACTGGTCGAGTACGGAAACCTTATCATAAGAAGCAGTAAAGCCTTGCAGTGACAGCGTCAGTTCAACCTTTTGATCCGGTGCAAGTGCTGGAACAATGGTCAACTTGGCTTCTTTGCCGCGCTTGAACGCCGCAATATCGGCATCGGTCAGGCCCAAACGTACATAGCAGCCCACAGGGTTACAGAACGCGTAAGGATAACGGCGTGCTTTGTCGCCATCGACCTGAACAGTAAACTGCGCGGGCAGGGCGGTCTCAAGGGGTACAATCACAGTTGCACCTGCAGTGGCCTTGCCACCGGCTGGCAAGCGGAACAAGGAAACTTCGGCAACAGGTGCGCCCTGACCGTCATCCAGCAGCTGGTACATCTGGCAAGGCTCTTCGCCTTCGGCCGCCTTGATGCAGCGCATTTCCCAAGCGCCAATCGTCTCGCGTGTGTAGGGCTGACCAACTTCGGTAGGCTTATCTGCCTCATCGGCAAAGCTGAGCTGGTCCTGCACGGATGGCGTCGCAGTCTCTGCCGTTGCTTCGGTTTCAGTTGTCGTCGCCGTCTGGGCAAAAACCGCAGCAGGCGCGAAAACAGCAAGAGCAGCACAGAGCGTGAGGGCTGTTGAAAACTTGTTCATTGGAAATCCGTCGAATTGTTTACAGTTGCTTCGCTTTACCACTGCCAATCAGGGATGTCAGGGGGGATGGACACCATAACTGGCCCCTTACAGCGCTTTTCTGCTGATAGAACTAATTCCATACCCGCAAAGAGCCATAGCCATAAAAAAAGAGGGCTCATGATGCCCTCTTTTTCAATTTATTGTAACTCCCTGCCGGACTGAGCCGACTTATGAGGCCACGATAATCAAGCCTTCCCGAGTGGTCAACTAGAAAGACAGGATTTTTTGAGTTGTAAATTCAACCATTTGGTAAAAAAAGGCCGTACCCGAAGGCACGGCCAGTCTGACAGGGAGGAAGTGTCCGCAGTCCAAGGACATATGAACCGCAGACAAATTGACTATGGCGCCTAATGGTTAAGTTAGTATGTTCCTCAGGTGCGATGTCGCGGCATAGGCCGGTTGCACATCAGCTTTGAGGAGAATGTGATTGCGAGTACGGATCTTTTTATCGGTGGCGGCGTGGCAGACCATGGCACGCAACAGTATTTGTCGCTGAAATATGCCAACCGGCACGGGCTCGTGGCCGGCGCAACTGGTACTGGTAAGACAGTCACCCTCCAGATCATGGCCGAAGGTTTCGCCAATGCGGGCGTGCCGGTGTTCCTGTCAGACGTCAAAGGCGATTTGAGCGGCTTGCCATGGCGGGCGACCCCAACCACAAACTTCACGCGCCCTTTACCGAACGCGCGAAAAAAATCGGCTTTGCGGACTTCAAATATGAAGCCTTCCCCGTCACTTTTTGGGATTTGTTCGGGGAACAAGGCCACCCTGTGCGCACAACCGTCTCCGAAATGGGACCGCTGCTGCTTGGGCAGCTGCTGGACCTGAGCGAGGCCCAAGAGGGCATCATCAACATTGCCTTCCGTGTGGCTGACGAAGAGGGCATGGCGATGCTGGACCTCAAAGACCTCCAGGCCCTGCTGGTCTGGATCGGCGAAAACGCGGCTGATCTGTCCCTGCGCTATGGCAACGTGTCCTCGGCATCCGTGGGCGCCATCCAGCGCCGCCTTCTGGTGCTGGAAAACCAGGGCGGGACCAAACTGTTCGGCGAACCTGCACTGGCGCTGTCGGACCTAATGCGCACCGATGCCGACGGCCGCGGCATGATCAATATTCTTGCGTCCGACCAACTGATGGGCGCACCCAAACTCTATGCCACGTTCCTGTTGTGGCTCCTGTCAGAACTGTTCGAAGAACTCCCCGAAGTTGGTGATGCCGACAAACCCAAACTGGTCTTCTTCTTTGACGAAGCCCACTTGCTGTTTGATGACGCGCCCAAAGCACTGGTCGACAAGGTGGAACAGGTCGCGCGCCTGATCCGTTCCAAAGGCGTGGGCGTCTATTTCATCACCCAGAACCCTGCGGATGTCCCCGAAGATATCCTCGGCCAGCTCGGCAACCGCGTGCAACACGCCCTGCGCGCCTTCACCGCCAAGGACCAGAAAGAGCTGCGTCTGGCTGCCCAAACCTATCGCGACAACCCCGCCTTCAGCACAGAAGAAGCAATCCCCGAAGTTGGCGTGGGCGAAGCAGTGACCTCTATGCTGCAACCCAAAGGCGTGCCCGGCATTGTCGAGCGGACCCTGATCCGCCCGCCATCCTCGCAGCTGGGCCCCATCACAGACGCACAGCGCCGGTCCCTTATGGCCCTGTCAGAGATGGCGGGCAAATACGACACGCCACTCGACCGTGAAAGCGCATTTGAAATCCTGCGGGGCAGGGCCGTAACAGCCGCCGCCGAAGCCGAAGCAGCAGAAGCCGCAATCGCCAAAGCGGAGGAAGAGGCAAAAGCTGCCAAAACAGCCGCCGCTGAAACACCGTCGCTGCGCGACTTCAAAAACGCCCGCCGCTACGCAGGCAAGGATAGCACCCCGACCCGCCGCACAACCTCCAGCCGCAGCACCCAAGACACTGGCGGGATCGGCGGCGCCATAGCCAACGTTGTGATCAAGGAACTCAAGGGTACCACAGGCCGCCGCATCGTGCGCGGCATTCTGGGCGGGCTCTTCAAAGGCCGCTAACCCCCCCAAAAAAAACCGCGCGCTTTGCATGATACAAAGCGCGCGGGCCACCCTCTTTATTTTGCCCTTAAACTCAATGCAGTCCTATCCTCTGGACGCCTACGACAGAGTTAAGTCCAGCCTCACTTCTCGGGGATCAACCCGCGCGGACTGAACCGGAGCACAAGGATCATAATCACACCCATCGTCATCAGACGCATTTGCGCTGCGCTATCAATCAGATGTGCCCGCAGCCAGCTGTCCTCGGCCATGCCCGAGGTGATAATATCCATGATAAACAGACCAATCGGTTCCACCTGAACCCACAAGAACCAGATCAGGAACCCGCCGAGGATCGAGCCGAGGTTACTGCCGGATCCTCCCACAATCACCATGACCCAGATCAGGAAGGTAAAGCGCAGCGGCTGGTAGGTGCCCGGCGTCAACTGACCGTCAAGCGTTGTCATCATCGCACCCGCAATGCCACAAATGGCCGACCCCAGAATGAACACCTGCAAATGCCGCGCCGTGACGTCTTTGCCCATGGCCTCCGCGGCCACTTCGTTATCCCGGATCGCCCGCAACATCCGCCCCCAAGGAGAATTCAGTGCCCGCTGGCTGAGCCAGAAGAGAATGCCCAACACGGCCGAAAACAGCAACGCATAGAGCAGCTTTACAAAGATCGTTGACCCTTCAACCGGATCAAAACCCAGCGCGGCAGCGCGTTCTACGAAAGCGGCTGAACTCTGCAAGTCGACCTCAAAAGGAACAGGGCGGGGTAGGGCATTTACGTTTTTCACACCGCGCGAAAGCCAGTCTTCGTTTTTCATAATTGCGATGATGATTTCGGCAATACCCAACGTTGCAATCGCCAGATAATCCGAGCGCAAACCAAGGGCCGCCTTGCCAATCAACCATGCTGCGCCTGCTGCAAACATCCCGCCTACGGGCCAAGCAATCAACATAATCCAACGGTTTTCGCGGTAGGTTTCCACCGAGTATGGATTAAGACCGCCCAGATAACCGGTTGCAGCGGGGTTCACCGCCTCAATCAGCGCAACATTCGGGTCCAACAAAGCACGGAAGGCAAAGAAGCCAAAAACTAGAATGACGGTAACAACCAGATTGCGGTTCCGGCCTTTTGGCATGCGCTTGTAGGTGAACGCGGCAGCAACCACGGTCCCCACGCCCAGCAGCAATGCCAGCACCACGCCAACACCGCCAGCGCTGAAAGCACCGGGTGTGGCAGGCATCCCCACCAGCACCGCCGCCAGACCACCCAAGGCCACAAAGCCCATGATGCCAACGTTAAACAGCCCCGCATAGCCCCATTGCAGGTTCACCCCCAACGCCATAATGGCCGAGATGATCCCCATATTGAGCGTGAATATCGCGTTGTTCCAGCCTTGGAAAAAGCCCGAGATGATGATCAGCGTGAACACCACCACAAACAGCAGCGTATTTTTGACAGTATCGGTCATTAGATTGTCTGCCCTTTAAAGAGGCCCGTAGGCTTGAACAGCAACACGATCAGCAAGATCACGAAACTTACGGCGAATTTATAGTCAGTGGACATCAGCTGGACGAGACCCGATGGCTCAAGGCTTTCCGGCATCACATAGACCAAGATCTTCTTCCAAGCGTAGGTGATTGTGACCTCGGAAAAGGCGATCACAAAGCCGCCCGCGATAGCGCCAAGCGGGTTACCGATGCCGCCAACCACAGCTGAGGCAAAAATCGGCAGCAGCAACTGGAAGTAAGTGAAAGGTTTGAACGTTTTATCCAGCCCGTAAAGCGTACCCGCAATGGTCGCGAGGGTTGCAACAATCATCCACGTCATCATCACCACCCGCTCGGGGTTAATGCCCGACAGCAGGGCCAAGTCTTCGTTATCCGAATAAGCGCGCATTGATTTTCCCTCGCGGGTCTTGTTCAGAAACCAGAATAGCAGAGCAACCACCACGATGGCCGTCAGAACTGTGATGACTTGGGTAGTCCGGATGCCCAGACCTTCCTCCAGACCTGTCATCTCTTTGAAATCACGTGCGGAAATTACGAATCGCGGCCCGTCGGCAAAGCTCTGGTCGTCAGGGCCGATGATGAAACGGGTGATCCCGTTCATCACAAACATCACACCCATCGAGACGATCACAAGGATCACCGGCTTAGCCTTCTGCTCACGGTAGAACTTGTACACTGTCCGGTCGGTAACCAGCACCAAGACAATACAGCCCACAATACCAAAGGGCAGGGCCAGCAGAGCAGTAGGCACAGGCCCGAGGCTAATGCCTGCCCCCTGCATCCACCATGTCACCAGAATGACGATCATTGTGCCAAAGGCCATCGTGTCGCCATGCGCAAAGTTCGAGAACCGCAGGATGCCATATACCAAGGTAACCCCTAGCGCGCCAATAGCCAGCTGGCTGCCATAGGCAATACCGGGGATGAGAACGTAATTCGCCAGTGCGACGATTGCGTTGAGAAAATCCATTATGCCACGTCCTTACAAGTGCCGTAGTAGGTAATCATCATCGGTACGGTGGCGTCCATCACCACGTAACGCACAGTACCGGTGGCATCTACGACAAGGCGCCCAAACACGCGCCCGTCGTTCTCAGCCCACATCGCAAAGGTGATATCGGGCCTGCTACGCAGAAAAACGCTGCGCGTGACCGCGTCATCTGTCCAGTTGGCGCTGGCATCCATGCCGTCTTGAGGTTGCGCAAAATCCTTATAGGTCACCGTGACATCATACTGCGTGGGCGCACAGTCCTCTGTTTCGATGCATTCGGTCACAAAGCTACAGGTCAGTACTTGTGCTGCGCCCGCTGTACCGGCCACGCAATAAAGTCCGGCAGACAGCAACACACATTTCCAGTGTTCCATTCTCTCAGCCCCCCAGAAACGATTTGCGTACTTCCGGGTCGGCGAGAAGTTCCTTGCCCGTTCCCGTAAACGCATTCGCCCCTTGCACCAGAACATAGCCTTTGTCCGCAATTTCAAGTGCTTGGCGCGCGTTTTGTTCAACCATCAGGATGGGGATACCCGTTCGCGCCACCTCGATAATCCGGTCAAACAACTCGTCCATGACAATCGGCGAAACACCTGCCGTCGGCTCGTCCAGCATCAACACTTTCGGCTTTGTCATCAGCGCCCGGCCCACGGCCACCTGTTGGCGCTGCCCGCCGGACAACTCGCCCGCCGCCTGATAACGTTTGTCTTTTAGGATCGGGAACAGATCGTAAATCTGCGCAATGGTGTCTCTGTAATCATCCTTGCGAATGAATGCGCCCATCTCCAGATTTTCCTCAACCGTCATGGAGGTGAAGATGTTGGAGGTCTGCGGCACAAAGCCCATCCCCTTGGCCACCCGCGCCTGAGGCGACAGGCCGGTGATGTCTTCACCGTCCAGCTTGACCGAGCCTGAACGCACATCAAGCATCCCGAAGACAGCCTTCATCGCTGTAGATTTGCCCGCACCATTCGGCCCGACAATCACGGCAATCTCGCCCTTATCCACTGAAATGGTGCAGGCATGCAGGATGTCCGGCCCTTTACCGTATCCGCCTGTCATTGTATCGCCGATCAAGAACGGCCCGCCGGGTGAGACATGGCTTTTACCGCTTGCTTTTGGCATGATTGATCCTTGCCCCTGCGGGTTTCCAACTGACAAATCTTTATTGCCGCGGTCGCTATATGGCTCGCTCATGAAGACACCCCATTGCCGTTTGGCGCTTTTTCATTGTGCCCATAACCTCCGGGGTTTGGGGCAGCGCCCCAAGACATTTGCCACTGGGTGCCAAACTCAAAAACACTCATGCGCCCACCTGCTCTTTGTTCTTCAGACCCGTACCCAGATAGGCCTCGATCACCTGTTCGTTTGCTTTAATCTCGGGTAGGGTGCCCGTGGCCAGCACACGGCCTTCTGCCATGCAGATCACAGGATCACACAGGCGGCCGATGAAATCCATGTCATGCTCGATCACCACAAACGTATAGCCGCGTTCTTTGTTCAGGCGCAGGATGGCATCGCCAATGGTGTTGAGCAGGGTGCGGTTCACGCCGGCACCAACTTCGTCAAGAAATACAATTTTGGCATCCACCATCATTGTGCGCCCCAGCTCCAGCAGCTTTTTCTGCCCGCCGGAAATCTGGCCTGCTTTCTGGTCTGCCAGATGGGAAACCGTGAGAAACTCCAGCACCTCGTCTGCCTTCGCTGCTAGCGCGCGCTCCTCGTTTGCAATCCGCTTGCGGCCGAACCATGTGTTCCACAATGTCTCACCCGATTGACCGCCCGGCACCATCATCAGGTTCTCGCGGCAGGTCATGGAATGGAACTCATGGGCGATCTGGAAGGTGCGCAGCAGTCCTTTATGGAACAGCGTGTGGGGTGGCAGGCCGGTGATGTCTTCACCCGCCATCTTCACTGTGCCCGACGTCGGCTGAAGAACACCGGCGATCACATTGAAAAGCGTGGTTTTTCCAGCGCCATTAGGGCCGATCAGCCCGGTGATAGAGCCTTCCTCGATCGTGAGGCTGGCACCGTCTACAGCGTGAAATCCGCCGAAATGTTTGTGTAAACCGTCAACGACGATCATATGTTCCATCCCCGTTTGCTGTCCCGTGTCATCGCACAGGTTCAAGCCTTTGTGAAAACAGCCCGGGGAGATATCCCCGGGCTGCCTTTTGTATCAATCCCCCTTGGGGGACAGGTTTATTTGAAGCCTACGGTGGCGTTCTTGCCGTCCTGAACTTCGATCATACGGTAGTTACCAGCGGATTCGCCGGGCCCGATCAACTCGACCGCGGAAGCACCAACATAGTCGATGTCCGTGCCGGCCTTGATCAGCTCAAGCGCCTTTGCCAGATCGCCTGGGTAGATTTTCTCGCCCGGTGCGTTTGCAACGTCGAGGATCTTGTCTTTGTAGACTGCTGGATCAACAGAACCCGCTGCCTGCATCGCCAGCAACAGCAGCGCTGCCGCATCATAGCTTTCAGGTGTGTAAGGCGAGGCGCCAAGGAAGCCGGCTGCTTCTGCCATTTTCACAAAGTTGTCGATACCTTCACCTTCAGAACCTGCAATCTGACCGTACGAGCCGTTCAGGTCGGGACCGATGTTCTCTGGCAGCGAGTCACCGATCATGCCGCCAGGCAGACCGAACTGCTCCCATGCGCCTGCATCCAGTGCTGCTTTGATGATGCCCGCGCCGCCTTGGTCAAGGTAGCCCGCAACAACAAGGATATCACCGCCCGCAGAGGCCAATGCACCGACTTCGGCAGAGTAATCCGCTTTGCCGTCTTCATGTGCCGCAACGATTGTGACTTCGCCACCCAGTGCCTTGAACGACGTTTCAATCGCGTCCGCCAAACCCTTGCCGTAGTCGTTGTTTGTATAGGTCAGGGCAATGGATTTTACGCCACGCTCTTGCAGGATTTCCGCCATCACTTCACCTTCACGCGCATCCGAAGGGGATGTGCGGAAGAACAGGCCGTTGTCTTCCATTGTGGTCAGGCCGGGGGATGTCGCGGATGGCGAAATCATAACCATGCCGTTTGGAATGGCGACGTTCTGCAGCAGCGCACCGGTTACACCGGAGCAATCGGAGCCCACGATGCCGGCCACGCCGTCTGCGATCAGACGCTCGCCGTTGGACACGGCCAGACCGTTGTCGATACAGCCCGAATCAACGCGCATTGGCGTCACTGTCATACCGTCCAGCAGCATGCCGCTGTCGGATACTTCTTTCATCGCCAGTTCGGCGCCATCAGCCATGTGGCCGGTCAGCGATTCAATCGGGCCGGTAAAGCCGAAGTGAATGCCCAGTTTTACGTCTTCGGCGAAAGCGCCGGTCGCAACAAGTGCTGCAGCCGTTGTGGCCATAAGCATCTTTTTCATGTGTCTCTCCCAAGTTGGAACGTAATGTTCGCAAAGCAGCCTATGCGGGGACAGCGGAAAAGAGAAGTAGATTTTTAGGGGCAGATCACCCGCATTTCAGGCCATTAGCGGGTAGAACTATCCGATTTGACATAATTTGCAGTTCAATAGGTCAATTGCACCTCAAGGCGTGGGATTTTCATACCAGGTAAACGGAAATTGCCGCTCCTGTGACGTCGGGGCATGCAATTGCGTGCGGGAGACTTCCGCTTCGCGCAGGATATCAAGGAACCGGAACAATCCGTCAGGTACAGGCTGCGCAGCGGCAAGGGCGCGGTCCAACACAACGGCGCGGTGCAGTGCCGAACAGCTTGGATAGACCGGGGTCAAGCAAACCGTTCACCGCAAACGGGAGGCTCTTGGTTGTGATTGACGGCAAAAAGAACCAGCCGGTTTGCCCATCGCGGTCCTTATACCACGTGTCATAGGTCAAAATGCCGGTGACAGACCCATGTTCGGCCAGCGCCAGAAAATCACCGGCAGAATGGATGTCCAGTCCGCGTTTTACCGCGTGGGGCCGAAGCCCAAAGAAATGGGGCTCGGAAAACAGGACCATCGTCGCCAGAAAGACCCCCAGCACCAGCACAGCCCCGATGAGGATTAACTTTACGCCTTCTTCAAATCGACAGGCGCGCCGCGTGGCTGCCGCGTTCGCGGTAAGGGGTGGTGTCGTAATGCGCGCGGTAGCATTTGGAGAAGTGTGAAGGTGAGGCAAAGCCACAGGCAAGGGCCACGTTGATCACGCTCATATCCGTTTGCATCAACAGGTTCCGGGCCTTTTGCAAACGCAGCTCCATATAGTACCGTTTGGGCGAGCGGTTGAGATAGCGGCGGAACAGCCGCTCCAGCTGACGGGTGGACATACCCACATCACTGGCAAGGGTCGAAGGGCTGATCGGCTCTTCGATGTGGGTCTCCATGATCTGGATGACCTGTGAAAGCTTGGGATGGCGCACACCGATTCGGGTTGGAATGCTCAGGCGCTGGGTGTCTTGATCGGTGCGGATGGAGCTGTAAATCAACTGGTCCGCCACCGCATTTGCCAACTCCTCGCCATGATCATCCGCGATGATCTTGAGCATGAGGTCGATAGAGGATGTCCCGCCCGCCGTTGTCATGCGGTTGCTATCAACTACAAAAACCGACTTGGTCAGGGTGACCTCTTCGAACTCTTCGCCAAAGCTGTCCTGATTTTCCCAATGGATCGTGGCGCGTTTGCCATCCAGCAGGCCCGCCTTGGCCAGCGAATAGGCCGCGGTGCACAGCCCCCCCATCATCAGCCCCTTGCGGGCCTCACGGCGCAACCAGGACAAAACTTTCTTTGTCGTCGCTTTTTGAACATCAATGCCAGAGCAAACCAGTACAGTGTCGTCGCGGTTCATCTCGACCAAATCATGGTCCAATTGGAACACAGTGCCCGCCGAACAGGCCGCAGAGACACCACCTTCACCGATCAAAATCCACTCGTACAGTTTCCGCCCAGACATGCGGTTTGCAATGCGCAAACTCTCTATCGCTGTGGAAAAGCATAGCAAACTGAAGTTGTCCAACAGCACAAAAACAAACCGGCCCGGCTTGTCGAGGTTCTTGGGGACGCGTTGGGCAGGGAGTGCTTTGGCCATCAAGGCAAATTCCACAGTAATGACAGGTTGAGATATTTTTTGTGCGTCACTAGGGCAGAAATTTAAAAGCGAGGTCAAGCGTACAAATGGGATATGGTCACTATCCAACGGATTTTGTATAGCTACGGCCTGACCCAGCGTTTGCGCCAACATTTTATGCGCATCCGCCAAAGACCGGAGACACGACATGACCAACTGGAGCAAATCAAGCTGGCGTTCACTGCCACGGATTCAAATGCCCGACTATCCTGATCAGGACGCCCTCAACAGCGTTGAGGCGCAGCTGTCGCGCTATCCGGTTCTGGTTTTTGCGGGCGAGGCCCGTCGACTGCGCAAACATCTGGCCGCCGCAGGGCGCGGCGATGCGTTTTTGTTGCAGGGCGGCGATTGCGCGGAGTCGTTTGAGCAGTTCAGCTCGGACATGATCCGCGACACCTTCAAGGTCATGCTGCAAATGGCTGTGGTGCTGACCTATGGCGCCAAAGTACCCGTGATCAAGGTCGGCCGCATGGCGGGGCAATTCGCCAAGCCGCGCTCCGCCAATACCGAGACGATCAACGGTGTGGAGCTGCCGAGCTACCGCGGTGACATCATCAACGATCTGGCTTTCACACCGGAATCGCGCATCCCGAACCCGCAGAACATGATGCGGGCCTACACGCAGGCCGCAGCCACGTTGAACCTGCTGCGCGCCTTCTCGACCGGTGGTTATGCCGATGTGCACAAGGTGCACGGCTGGACGCTTGGTTTTACAGATGGCGAAAAGGCCGCGAAATACCGTGATCTGGCATCGCGTATTTCTGATACGCTGGATTTTATGGCAGCCGCAGGTGTGACATCTGAAAATGCCCATACACTGCAATCCGTTGAATTCTACACCAGCCACGAATCTCTTTTGCTGGAGTATGAGGAAGCCCTATGCCGTCAGGAGGCCGAAACCGGCAAATGGCTTGCAGGTTCGGGTCACATGATCTGGATCGGTGACCGCACGCGTCAGCCCGACGGCGCCCATGTCGAGTTCGCCTCCGGTGTGCAAAACCCGATTGGCCTCAAGTGTGGTCCCACAATGGAAGCCGATGATCTCAAGCGTCTGATGGCCAAACTGAACCCGCAAAACGAAGAAGGCCGCCTGACCCTGATTGCGCGCTTTGGTGCGGGCGCAGTGGTGGACCACCTGCCGCGTCTGATCAAGACGGTACAGGAAGAGGGCGCCAATGTGGTCTGGACCTGTGACGCGATGCACGGCAACACAATCAAATCCTCGTCGGGCTACAAAACACGCCCCTTCGAGAGCGTATTGCGCGAAGTGCGTGAGTTCTTTGGTGTGCATGCAGCGGAAGGCACCGTGCCTGCCGGCGTGCATTTCGAGATGACAGGTCAGGACGTGACCGAATGCACAGGTGGCGTGCGCGATGTCTCGGATGAGGACCTCTCGGACCGTTACCACACAGCCTGCGATCCGCGCCTGAACGCCAGCCAGTCGCTGGAACTGGCGTTTCTAGTGGCAGAAGAGCTGTCGGCGCGGCGTGAAAAAGCCGCCCTTCAGGCCGCTGGCTAACCATCTAAAAAGGGGGCAGGGCGCGTCATGCGCCCTGTCTCTATTCTTGCTGATCGTCAGATTTGACAAGTCGCAAATAGGTGGGCCGTTTTGGGCGACCGGTTGCGGACGCAGGAGCGGCGAATTTTTTTGCGTTTCAGCAAAACCCTGCGCCGCACGATTACGCAGCGTGCCCGCTTCCGTATCGGGAGCATCCCCCAAACGCCGCAACTTGATCTCGCCGAGATCAAAACGGCGTGGCGTCTCTCCGATTTCACCCTGACTGACAAGACATCCCAGAATACGGCTCACATCACCCAGATCACTTTTCAGGGGCAGCAGCACCATCCGCGCCTCAAGCGGCAATTGCCCCGCGCCGGCGGCAGAATGCATCCCTACTTCGGCCGTGGCCGGTGTCTGGAACACTTCCTCCAGCAGTCCCGCAACACGGATCCGCACATCTTGCGCAAATAGGGCCGTCAGCGGCATGCCGCGTGCTTCCATCCCCAATAGGTCATGCAGGTGACTACCCGCAATCCGCATGCGCGCCACACCCGGGGCGACACGTTCCAGAATAAAGGCAAATTCCAGCGCGCTTTCTATGCCACGCGGATCAATATCCGCGCGCTTGGGCATTTGACTGCCCGCACGCAACGCTTCCCAATAGGCTTCGACAAGCGACAGGGGGGCGTATCCGCTGTGAGGCTGGTGTCCGGTCATGGTGAAAATATTGTGCTGGTTAATGCCAGAATTGTCCATAAATGCTCTCGATCTGGGGGCGGTTCGGGGCGTCATACTGGCGTATTTCCGCGCGTCTTGCCACTTCTGCTCGGGTTTGGCCAAATGCACTTTCTGTGCCGGTGCCACGTTCCGGCAGATGTAGCAGGTAAATTCAACTTAGGTTCACATTTGATTCATATTGGTTAATCGCCCATCCACTGCGCAAAAGCATAAATCCGCGCCTTGGGGCTTGCGGGTTGGGGGGGAAAAAACCTATGCCAGACCCCAAGGACAATTGGACAGGAGCGCAGGCATGATCAGGTCGATGACAGGCTTTGCAGCGAAAAGCGGCGCATTGGCGCCCCACAGCTGGGGCTGGGAACTGCGCGCAGTGAACGGCAAGGGGCTGGACCTGCGGATCCGCGTGCCGGACTGGATACCGACCCTTGAGACCGGATTGCGCAGCGTGCTGAGCGCGGGGGTGGCGCGCGGGAATGTCACGCTGGGCCTGCGGGTGATCCGCGAAGAGGGGACCGGCGGCGGGCTGACAGTGAACGAGGCACAGCTTGCCACCGTGCTGGATGCTCTGGGCCGGATCGAATCTGCGGCAATGGACGCCGGGGTGTCGCTTGCCCCTTCCAAGGCGACCGATATCGTGACCATGCGTGGTGTTCTGGAACAGGCCGTCGTCGAGGATGACAATGACGCGCTGGCCGCCGCGCTGCTGGCGGAGTTTACCGGCGTTCTGGCAGATTTCAACGCCATGCGCACCGCCGAAGGGGCCGCATTGGAGCGTATCTTGCGCGATCAGCTGACCGAAATCAAACACCTCACGGCACAGGCGGCCGATCTGGCACAGGCCCGCAGCGCCCAAACCGCAGAAATCCTCAAACGCAATCTGGCGCGGGTTCTGGATAACCTGGACGGCATCACCCCCGACCGGATCGAGGCCGAGCTGGCGTTGATCGCTGTTAAATCGGACATCACCGAAGAAATTGACCGTCTGGGCGCCCATGTTGCCGCCGCGACCGAACTGCTCGACAGTGATGCCCCCATAGGCCGCAAGCTGGATTTTCTGATGCAGGAGTTCAACCGCGAGGCCAACACCCTTTGCGCCAAAGCCCAAAGCAGTGAACTGACACGGGTCGGGCTGGCGTTGAAAGCCGTGATCGACCAGATGCGCGAACAAGTACAGAATGTGGAGTAGACGATGACCCAGCGGCGCGGCCTTTTGATAATCCTTTCTTCCCCGTCCGGGGCAGGTAAATCCACGCTCGCCAAACGGTTGATGGTCTGGGATGACACGCTCAGCTTTTCCGTTTCGGCCACTACCCGTGCCCCCCGCAAGGGCGAGGTGGACGGCAAGGATTACCGCTTTGTTGACGAAGAAACATTCCGCAAGTGGGTAGGCGAGGGCGAGATGCTGGAGCACGCCCATGTCTTCGGCAACTTCTACGGGTCCCCAAAAGGGCCGGTCGAGAAGGGGATCAATGCAGGCAACGACGTGCTGTTCGACATCGACTGGCAAGGCGCACAGCAAATACGCAACTCGCCTCTGGGGCTGTACACACTGTCGATTTTTATTCTGCCGCCTTCGATCAGCGAGCTGCACCGCCGGTTGGTCAGCCGCGGGCAGGACGATGAGGCAACAATCGC
>Ga0210307_1048435_pt1 | contig 16148 bp, 15 predicted proteins | sample R1073metaT_FD_159690 | JGI IMG/M metagenome (GOLD analysis project Ga0210307, IMG submission 159690) | Metatranscriptome of estuarine water microbial communities from the Columbia River estuary, Oregon, United States - R1073 (Metagenome... | ecosystem: Environmental > Aquatic > Marine >...
AAGATTGAAACCATTGAGCAGCTAAAGCAGTTTTATGGGACGCCCGCGCATTATTACGCGCGCGTACTTGGACCGCAGAGGATGAGAGCGGGGACCTGCCAACTGTATGCTAGATACTGGCCGAGGTGTCAAAAGGTACGCAGGGCGGGCCGGAGTATGATACCGCTTGGGCGCGACGTGCGGCCAAAACCATGTGGTAGGCCGCGCGCTGTATTTTATACCTTAAGCGTGGATTGCACCGTCACCACAAGCCAGAGCGGCTTCACGCACAGCTTCTGAATAGGTCGGGTGGGCGTGGCAGGTCATCGCCAGATCCTGCGCAGAGGCACCGAATTCCATCGCCACACAGACTTCGTGGATCAGATCACCCGCGGATGGGCCAATGATGTGGCAGCCCAGAATACGGTCTGTTTCCTTGTCTGCCAGCAGTTTGACAAAGCCGTCACCCGAGAAGTTGGCCTTCGCACGGGCATTGCCCATAAAGCTGAATTTGCCAACCTTATAGGCACGGCCAGCGGCCTTCAGCGTCTCTTCGGTTTCACCCACATTCGCGACTTCTGGATGGGTGTATATCACACCAGGGATTACAGAGTAGTTAACGTGGCCATGCTTCCCCGCAACCTGCTCGGCGGCGGCCATGCCTTCATCTTCTGCTTTGTGGGCCAGCATCGGGCCTTCAATCACGTCACCGATGGCGTAGATGCCTTTGACGGATGTTTCCCAATGAGCGTCGACGGCGATCTGCCCCCGCTTGGTCATTTCCAGACCCAGTGCATCAAGGCCCAGACCCTCAACAAACGGACGGCGCCCTGTGGCAACCAGAACGGTGTCGGCCTCAAGTACATGCTCACTGTCGTCGCTGCGCAGTTTATAGGTCACTTTGGCCTTGGATTTTCCGGCCTCTGTTTTCCGTACTGCCGCACCCATGATGAAGGTAAGTCCCTGTTTGGTAAGCATCTTCTGGAACTGACGGCTCACCTCGGCGTCCATGCCGGGGGTGATGTGATCAAGGTATTCGACCACAGTCACTTCTGCCCCCAGACGGGCATAGACAGAGCCGAGCTCAAGCCCGATCACACCCGCACCGATCACAACCATCTTCTTAGGTACTTTGCCCAGCTCCAGCGCGCCGGTAGAGGTGACAACGGTCTTTTCGTCGACTTCGACACCGGGCAGCGCAGAGGGCTCGGACCCGCTTGCGATGATGATGTTCTTGGCGGTATGCACATCGTCACCCACCTGAACTTTGCCCGCCTCGGGGATGGTCGCCCAGCCTTTGATCCAGTCTACCTTGTTCTTTTTGAACAGGAATTCGATGCCCTTGGTATTGGTGTCGATGGTGGATTGTTTGTATTTCTGCATCTGGGGCCAGTCGACCGACGGGCTTTTGCCCTTGAGGCCCATCTCGGCAAAGTTGTGCTCGGCTTCGTGCAGCATGTGGCTGGCGTGCAGCAGGGCTTTGGACGGGATGCAGCCCACGTTAAGGCAGGTGCCGCCGAGGGTTTCGCGCCCCTCGACGCAGGCGACCTTCAGGCCGAGTTGGGCGCAGCGGATGGCGCAGACATAGCCGCCGGGGCCGGCACCGATGATGATAACGTCGTAGTTCGACATGGGAGTCTCCTTGGTCAATTTGGAGGGGTGTTTTTCGTACACCCCCTGTACACCCCCCGTACAACGGGGTGGCGGACGTATGGGTTAGAGCAGTGCTGCGGTCAGCATGGCGACAGTGGCGAGTAGGCCGACCATCCAGATCACCGAGCGCCACGGGGCCCAGCCGAAGACGTAGGCCGGGACGTAGAGGATCCGCGCGCCGAGATAGACCCAGGCGCAGGCGGCGGTGTAGGGCGTGTTCTGGCCGGACATCTGGGTCACGGCCACGGCGATGGTAAAAAGGATCAGCGCCTCGAAGTGGTTGTTCATGGCGCGCTGCAAACGGCCGGCCGTGCCGGTGAGCTGGATCGGGGTGTCGCGGGGCCCTGCGGCTTTCTTCGGGCCGACCTGCGCGATAGATGTCGCGGAATAGGCGCTGAACTGCAGCACTTGCAGGAGGGCCGCGAGGGTGAGGACTGTGAGTTCAGGTGTCATCATGCGGTCTTTATGAAAAAGTGGCTGGCGTGGGTGACGGTGTTGGCGTCATCTGAATGCAGCGCGTTGGAGCGGGTGATCCAGCCTTCGGCGCGCGGGCGGTCGTTGACCGAGAGCAAAGCAAAGGCATGAGTAGTGCTGTCTGCATCGCGCCAGATTTGCAGGACCGTGAGGCCCGCATCGCGGCGCGCCTCGTCGTCAGCAAGGAACGCAGTTTGCCAATCGCTGAAATTGGTCACTTCGAAATGGCAGATCATTTGCATGGGCGTGTCGTCCTTATGGGGGGGCGCATATCGGTATCTCTCACTCGGTGATCTCGATAGGGGTGCCGTCTGGCATCAGCGCCCAGATTTGCTTCATCTCATCGTTTGTTACAGCGATGCAGCCGTTGGTCCAGTCCCAATAGCGGTGCAGTTTACCCAAAGCGCCCCAGCCGTTGGCGATGCCGTGGATCATGATATTCCCCCCCGCCGAGACACCTAGAGCCGCGGCATTGGCGGTGTCAGCCGCGTTCGGATAGGAGATATGCAAGCTGAGATGTGCAATGGAATTGGCGTTGCGCCAGTCAACTTTATAGGTGCCGGTCGGGGTTTTCTCGTCGCCTTCCTGAACCTTATGGCCATCAGGCACAGCGCCGAGGGAAACTCGCGTTGACATAAGTGCCACGTCATCGCGGAACAGGGTGAGGACCTTGCGGATCATGGGGGTGTTCATAGTGGTCCTCAGGGCTTAAGGCTGCGTCGTGTGACCTCGGTGGTGCAAGTCGGACAGCGTACTACAGTCTCGCCTTCGGCCTTTTCCACAGTCCAATCACCGCTTTTATGTACTTTGACATATCCCCTGCCTGCGCGGGGCGCATTGTCTAGCGGGACACCTGTGATCCAACTCAGCGGCCCAGTATGGCCGCGTGAAGGGCAGGTGAGTGTTTTGGGCGTCAGGTAAGCCATTGTTCCTGTTCGGGTTTGACCCACCCCGAAGGGTGGGGCGTTTTGATTACAGATCCATCAACAGACGGCGTGGATCTTCCAGTGCTTCTTTGACCCGCACAAGGAACGTCACAGCACCTTTGCCGTCCACGATGCGGTGATCGTAGGACAGGGCCAGATACATCATCGGACGGATCACAACCTGACCGTTTATGGCCATCGGGCGGTCCTGGATTTTGTGCATGCCGAGGATGCCGGACTGTGGCGGGTTCAGGATGGGCGAGGACATCAGCGAGCCGTAGACACCACCGTTGGAGATGGTGAAGGTGCCGCCCTGCATTTCGGCTATGGACAGCTTGCCATCACGGGCGCGGGCACCTTTTTCGGCGATGGCCTTCTCGATATCTGCAAAGCTCATCTGGTCGGTATCGCGGATCACGGGAACCACAAGGCCGGTGGGCGTGCCGGCGGCAATGCCCATGTGGACGAAGTTTTTGTAGACGATGTCCGTGCCGTCAATCTCGGCGTTGACTTCGGGGACTTCGCGGAGCGCATGTACACAAGCCTTGGTAAAGAAGGACATAAAGCCGAGCTTGACGCCATGTTTCTTCAGGAACAGGTCTTTGTATTCGTTGCGCAGTGCCATCACCTCGGTCATGTCGACCTCGTTATAGGTGGTCAGCATGGCAGCCGTGTTCTGGCTGTCTTTCAAACGCTTGGCGATTGTCTGGCGCAGGCGGGTCATCTTCACGCGCTCTTCACGGCTGGCATCATCTGCACTGCTCGGCGCGCGCGGTGTAGCGGCTGCTGCGGGCGCTGCAGCGGCTGTTTTGCCAGCAGCCAGTGCCTTGGCAACGTCATCTTTCATCACACGACCATCGCGGCCGGAACCTGCAACCTGATCGCGGCTCAGACCTGCTTCGGCCATCGCCTTCTTGGCGGAAGGTGCGTCTTCGACGTCCTTGCTGCCTGCGGAGGGTGCCGCGGCGGGGGCACTTGCGGCAGCGGCGGGTGCTGCTGCAGCACCTTCGCCCGATGCGATCACGGCCAGCTTGGCTTTCGCATCAACCGTAGAACCCTCAGCGGCGAGGATCTCTGTGAGGACCCCTGCGGCAGGGCTTGGCACTTCGACGGAGACCTTATCGGTTTCCAGTTCGCACAGCATTTCGTCCTGCGCGACCGTATCGCCGACCTTTTTGAACCATGTGCTGACAGTCGCCTCAGAGACGCTCTCGCCCAGTGTTGGCACCATAACATCAACCGATGCGCCGCCTTTGGCAGGTGCCTGTGCTGCTTTTGCTTTGGGGACGTCTTTGGGCGCGGCAGCACCTTCGGAGACCATGGCCAGCAGAGCGTCAACACCAACGGTTTCGCCTTCGGCAGCGACAATCTCGCTCAGCGTGCCGGCAACCGGGCTGGGCACCTCGACGGTGACCTTGTCGGTCTCCAGCTCGCACAGCATCTCGTCAACGGCAACGGTATCGCCGGCTTTTTTGAACCATGTAGCCACGGTTGCTTCAGTTACAGATTCGCCCAGTGTGGGGACGCGGACTTCGCTTGTCATGGTTCAGGATCCTTTGACTGTCAGCGCGTCGTTAATCAGCGCTGCTTGTTGTGCTTTGTGTTGGGACGCAAGGCCGGTTGCCGGCGATGCTGCGGTTGCGCGACCGGCATATGCCGGTCGGCCATGCTTGGCTTTGATACGTCCCAAAACCCATTCGATATTCGGTTCAATAAAGCTCCACGCGCCCTGGTTCTTGGGCTCTTCCTGGCACCAGACCATCTCGGCGTCTTTGAAACGCTCCAGTTCCTTGACGGCAGATTGCGCCGGGAAAGGGTAGAATTGCTCGAACCGCAGCAGATAGATATCGTCGATGCCGCGGGCGTCACGCTCCTCCAGCAGGTCGAAGTAGACCTTGCCCGAGCACATGACCACGCGCTTGATCTTGTCATCGGCCACCAAGGTGGTGTCGGAGTTACCCTGCTGGGCGTCATCCCACAGCACGCGGTGGAAGGAAGACCCTGTCTGGAATTCCTCGGCGCGGCTGACCGCCAGTTTGTGGCGGAGCAGCGATTTGGGCGTCATCAGCATCAGCGGTTTGCGGTAGCTGCGGTGCAACTGGCGGCGCAGAATGTGGAAGTAGTTGGCGGGCGTTGTGCAGTTGGCCACGATCCAGTTGTCACCGCCACACATGGTCAGGAAACGTTCCAGACGTGCAGAGGAGTGTTCGGGGCCTTGGCCTTCATACCCGTGCGGCATCAGGCAGACGAGGCCGGACATGCGCAGCCATTTGCTCTCGCCAGAGGAGATGAACTGATCGAACATGATCTGCGCGCCGTTGGCGAAGTCGCCAAACTGCGCTTCCCATAGGGTCAGCGCGTTAGGCTCTGCCAGTGAATAGCCATACTCGAAGCCAAGCACCGCATATTCCGACAGCATCGAGTCGATGACCTCGTATTCGGCCTGACCTTTGCGGATGTTGTTCAACGGGTAATAGCGTTCCTCTGTATCCTGATTGATCAGGGCCGAGTGGCGCTGGCTGAACGTGCCGCGTGTACTGTCTTGTCCGGCTAGGCGAACCTTGTAACCTTCGGTCAGCAGGGAGCCAAAGGCCAGCGCTTCGGCAGTAGCCCAGTCAAACCCCTTGCCGCTCTCGAACATCTCTGCCTTGGATTCCATCAGGCGGGCTACGGTTTTGTGGACCGGATAGCCCTCGGGAACTGTCGACAGTGCGTTACCCACTTCGCCCATTGTCTCGGGAGCGATGGCGGTTTTGCCGCGCTGGTATTTCTTCTCTTTGGCCTTCTCAAGGTTGGACCACTTGCCATCCAGCCAGTCGGCCTTGTTCGGACGGTATTCTTTGCCTGCCTCGAACTCGTCGTTCAGCTTGGCTTGGAACGCCGCCTTCATGTCCTCGATCTCGCCCTCGGGGATCAGGCCGTCTTTTACCAGACGGTCGGTGTAGAGCGTCAGCGTTGTTTTCTGCTTCTTGATCTTCTTGTACATGACGGGGTTTGTGAACATCGGTTCATCCCCCTCGTTGTGGCCAAAACGGCGGTAGCAGATCAAATCGATGACCACGTCTTTGTGGAACTTCTGGCGGAACTCGGTCGCAACGCGGGCAGCGTGCACCACGGCTTCCGGATCGTCGCCGTTGACGTGGAAAATCGGGGCTTCAACCACCAGCGCGTTGTCGGTGGGGTAGGGAGAGGAACGCGAGAAGTGTGGTGCTGTGGTAAAGCCGATCTGGTTATTCACCACGATATGCATGGTGCCGCCTGTCTTGTGGCCGCGCAGGCCAGACAGGGCAAAGCATTCTGCCACAACGCCCTGACCGGCAAAGGCCGCGTCGCCGTGCAACAGGATTGGCATAACGGCGGTGCGGTCATTATCGCCTAATTGGTCCTGCTTGGCGCGGACCTTGCCGATCACAACAGGGTTTACCGCCTCGAGGTGGGAAGGGTTTGCCGTCAGTGACAGGTGCACGGTGTTGCCGTCAAACTCCCGGTCAGACGACGCGCCGAGGTGGTATTTCACATCACCGGAGCCGTCGACATCTTCGGGTTTAAAGCTGCCGCCCTGGAATTCGTTGAATATCGCGCGGTAGGGTTTTTGCATGACGTTTGCCAGCACCGACAGGCGGCCACGGTGCGGCATGCCGATCACGATGTCACGCACACCGAGGTTGCCGCCGCGTTTGATGATCTGCTCCATCGCGGGGATCAGGCTCTCGCCGCCATCAAGGCCGAAACGCTTGGTGCCCATGTATTTGACGTGCAGAAATTTCTCAAAACCTTCGGCCTCAACCAGCTTGTTCAGGATCGCTTTGCGGCCCTGCTTGGTGAACTGGATTTCTTTGCCATAGCCCTCAATCCGCTCTTTCAGCCATGCGGCCTCTTCCGGGTTGGAGATGTGCATGTATTGCAGCGCAAAAGTGCCGCAATAGGTGGATTTCAGGATATCCGTGATCTGGCGCATGGTTGCGATTTGCAGGCCCAGCACGTTGTCGATGAAAATCGGGCGGTCCATGTCGGCATCGGTAAAGCCGTAGGATTTCGGATCAAGCTCGGGTTGGTTGTTGATCTCGCGCATGCCCAGCGGATCAAGATCAGCGGCAAGGTGGCCACGGATGCGGTAGGCACGGATGATCATCAACGCACGGATGGAGTCCAGCACGGCGCGCTGGATCTGGTCATCGGAAATCTCGACACCTTGCGCCTTGGCTTTGTCGGCAATCTTTCCGCCTGCGGCCTTTGCTTCAACCGGCCATTCGCCAGTGAGCGCAACCGTCAGGTCATCCACAGGCATGGGCGGCCAATCGGCACGCGCCCAAGACGGGCCAGCGGCCTCGGCCTTGACGGATTGTTCCTCATCGCCAAGCGCTTTGAAGAATTCCTGCCAGCTCTCGTCGACTGCATTCGGGTCGTTGGCATAGCGGGCATACATCTGCTCCAGATACTCGGCGTTGTGGCCTTGCATGAAGGAAGAGGCATGGAATTGGTCGTTGGCTGGGTGGTCGGTCATGGGATGAAGTCCTTATTAAAGGTGCGCCAATCAGTCGAAATGGGCCATCCAAAGTGGAAATTCTATAAACTGGTAAAGAACGTACCAAACAAAAATTAGGCCGAGGAATGCAAGCAAGCCGACAAGTGCGGGTATCAACTTACCTTCACCTGCTTGCTCCCCCCATTGGAAGGCTGCAAAGCCTGCAATGAAGGGAGTTGTTATTATCAGCCAATTCAACGTTTTTAGCATTGAGATATTAGCCCTTGGCAATCGCTTCTTGCACCGCTTCGCCCAGTGTTGCGGGGCTGTCTGCAACAACAATACCAGCTTCGCGCATCGCGTTGATCTTGCTTTCCGCGTCGCCTTTGCCGCCGGCAACAATTGCGCCTGCGTGGCCCATGCGGCGGCCTGGAGGGGCTGTGCGGCCTGCGATGAAGCCGGCGGTTGGCTTCCAACGGCCTGCGCGGCGCTCGTCCGCGAGGAACTGTGCTGCTTCCTCTTCGGCTGTGCCGCCGATTTCACCGATCATGATGATGGAGGTGGTTTCCGGATCGGCAAGGAACATCTCGAGGATGTCGATATGCTCGGAACCCTTGATCGGGTCGCCGCCGATGCCCACGGCAGAGGACTGGCCCAGACCCAGATCGGTGGTCTGCTTGACCGCCTCATAGGTCAGCGTGCCGGAGCGGGACACAACACCAACAGAACCGCGGCGGTGGATGTGGCCCGGCATGATGCCGATTTTGCAAGCGTCTGGTGTGATCACGCCGGGGCAGTTTGGCCCGATCAGGCGGGATTTGGAGCCTTCCAGCGCACGCTGTACGCGCATCATGTCCAGAACCGGAATGCCTTCGGTGATGCAGACAATCAGTTCCATCTCGGCGTCGATCGCCTCAAGAATGGAATCCGCCGCGAAAGGGGGCGGGACGTAGATCACTGTGGCGTTTGCTTCGGTGACGTGACGCGCTTCGTGGACCGAGTTGAACACGGGCAGGTCCAGATGCGTCTGACCGCCTTTGCCGGGGGTCACGCCGCCGACCATTTTAGTGCCATAAGCAATTGCTTGCTCGGTGTGGAATGTGCCCTGCGAGCCGGTGAGGCCCTGGCAGATTACTTTGGTGTTTTCGTTTACGAGGACTGCCATTTCAGTCGCCCTTTCTATCTATCTGTCTAGTTTCACCTGACGGGTGTTACACTTTGTGTTGTTGTCTGGTGTCATAGCGTTTTTGTTTTATGCGTCGCGGCATGTGAAACGCCCCGACGCCGACATATTTTGGATAGGGGCGATCAGCCCTTCACGGCTTTCACGATTTTCTGCGCGCCGTCTTTGAGGTTGTCAGCGGCGATCACATCGAGGCCGGAGTTATTGATGATGGCTTTGCCTTCTTCAACGTTTGTTCCCTCAAGGCGGACAACCAGTGGCACTTTCAGGCCGACTTCCTTCACCGCAGCAACAACACCCTCGGCGATAACATCGCAGCGCATGATGCCGCCGAAGATGTTTACAAGGATGCCTTTGACCTGCGGGTCGGAGGTGATGATCTTGAAGGCTTCGGTCACTTTCTCTTTGGTCGCACCGCCACCCACGTCGAGGAAGTTTGCAGGCTCGGCACCGTAGAGTTTGATGATGTCCATGGTCGCCATGGCCAGACCCGCGCCGTTCACCATGCAACCGATTTCACCGTCGAGCGCGATGTAGTTGAGATCGTATTTGGAGGCCTCCAGCTCTTTGCTGTCTTCTTCGGTGGTGTCGCGCAGCTCGGCCACTTCTGCCTGACGGTACATTGCGTTGCCATCAAAGGAGACTTTTGCGTCGAGCACTTTCAGATCACCGGTGTCGGTAACGATCAGCGGGTTAATTTCCAGCATCTCCATGTCGCGCTCCAGGAACGCTTTGTAGAGCAGGCCCATCAGGCTCACGCACTGCTTGACCGCCTTGCCTTCCAGACCCAGTTCGAACGCGATGCGGCGGCCGTGGAAGGGCTGGTATCCGGTTGCGGGATCAACGGAGAAGTTGATGATCTTCTCAGGTGTGTTTGCGGCGACTTCTTCAATGTCCATGCCGCCTTCGGTGGAGCAGACAAAGCCCACGCGAGAGGTTTCACGGTCAACCAGAAGCGCAAGATAGAGTTCTGTCTCGATACCCGAGCCGTCTTCGATGTAGACGCGGTTCACTTGCTTGCCGGCCGGGCCTGTCTGGTGTGTGACCAATGTGCGGCCCAACATCTTTTTGGCTTCTTCGGCGGCTTCGGCCACGGATTTGGTCAGTCGAACGCCACCAGCTTCGCCGGCGCCTGCCTCTTTGAATTTACCTTTGCCGCGGCCACCTGCGTGGATTTGCGCTTTTACGACCCACAGCGGGCCATCCAGCTCTGCTGCGGCACTTTTGGCGTCTTCGGCTTTGAGGACGATGCGTCCGTCGGAAACTGGTGCGCCGTAGCTGCGCAGAAGGGCTTTGGCCTGGTATTCGTGGATGTTCATATTGAGACGGTCCCGTTTGGTTCAGATGATGCGCGTTATACGCTAGATATCTAATTTTTCCTGAATACCATTTCGCAGGTTGCGGGATTTATCCAGCTAAAAATGATATTTGTGATCACACGTTAAATATGTGTGATCACAAAATGCTGAAATTGATACGAATCGGCTGTAACGTCTGCTGAATCGACATGAAACCGGCGAAAAGCCGCGCAAATTCGATTCAAGTTTTTGGGTGAAACAGGGGGGGGAGCGTCGATCCCAAGGGATTCTAAAAGGTTTTGTCCGCCCCGATACGGGCGCAGGGCGGACAATCAGCGGATTTAGAGAGGCATCAGCGCCCAGTAATCCAGATCAAGCAGGACGGATGGCAGGTACTTGCCATCTTCACCGCGCAAATCAAACGGCGCGCCGCCTTTGGTTGCGACCAGACGTAGGCGGATGGCGCCGACGCCGGGAGCGGAGGTTTCGGCCTTGTCCAACACTTCGGACCACGCGCGGATGGTGTCACCCGACAGGCACGGGTTCGCGTGTGCGCCGCCGTTCAAGCCTACCATCATCTGTGCGTTTGCAAGCCCGTTGAACGACAGCGCCCGCGCCATCGAGATCACATGGCCGCCGTAAATCAGGCGGGTGCCATCGGGGCGGGCGGAGGTGTCAAAGTGTACTTTGGCGGTGTTCTGCCACAGGCGGGTGGCCATCATATGCTCGGCCTCTTCGACGGTGACACCGTCGACGTGGTCGATCTTTTCTCCGATGGCGTAGTCGCCCCAGCGGTGCGGCTCGCCTGCCAGATCGAAGTTGTAGTTGGTGAAGTCGAGGCCCTTGGGGATCATCAGATCAGTGGCGGCAATTGCATCAGGCAGGTCCGGTACAACCGTATCGGGTGCGGGGGCATCGACATTGCGTTTGCGCACCATAACCCAGCGGACATATTCCATGACCGCTTCGCCGTACTGGTTCAGGCCGGTGGTGCGGACATAAACCACGCCGGTTTTGCCGTTCGAGTTCTGCTTCAGCCCGATCACTTCGGACTGGCTGCGTAGTGTGTCACCGGGCCAGACGGGCAATAACCAGCGGCCCTGCGCGTATCCCAGATTGGCCACAGCATTCAGCGAGACATCGGGCACCGATTTGCCGAACACCACATGGAACGCGATCATATCATCCAGCGGGCTGAACGGCAGGCCGCAGTCTTGGGCAAATTGATCAGAGGAATACAGCGCATGACGGGCAGGGTAGAGCGCGTGATAGAGCGCCCGCTCGCCCATCTTGACCGTGCGGGGAACGGCGTGGGTCAGGATCTGGCCCACGCTATAGTCTTCAAAGAAGTTACCGGAGTTTGTCTTGGTAGCCATATCAGTGCGCACCCAGCTTGGTCTCGGAGGTATATGTGCCTTCAACCTCTTTAACCACGGACTGGCCACAGCGCATGATGCCCGCAGCATGGTCCCATGTTTGCGTGGGAGAGCCATAGAGCTCCCATCCCTTGTTCAGGGCGTCAGTGACTTTGTGGCAGAACGCAGAGGTGTCTTCCTCCGACAGGAAACGATAGAGTTTCATGGGTTTTTCCTATGTTCAGGTGAAGGGATTGACGCCAAGCCATGCGTGCAGCGCGGCGATGGCGATGTACATCACAAGGCTGATTACGATCAGACGCATGTAGGTTTTCTTGCCCGCGGGGGCCGGCGCGGCCCAGTCCGGCTGCGCGCGGTTGATCATGATGACAGATCCGACCGCCCATGCCAGCATGCCGCCAAACAGGATGATCGAAGCCAGATCACCGTTCACCAGAAGGTGTGCTGCGGCCCAGATTTTCACGGCAAGCAATTGCGGATGGCGGGTTTTATAGGCGGGCCATGCTTTGGCGCCTTTGGCAGCGGAGGAGCCGTAGACCCACAGAGCGAGGATCATGGCCAGGTTGTTGATACCCGTAAAGAAGGCAGGTGGCGTCCAGACGGGGATGAAATCGGCTGTGCGGTAGCCGATTATCATCAGGGCCAGCGAGGCAACAATGGCGAGCGCCACCAACCCTTTGCCCTTGTCGCCCATCGCTGCGCGTTGCGCTGGCATCAGCCGTTTGAAATAATGGGCGGCGATCCAGAGGATCAGGCCGAGAATGAGTAGGGTCATGGGATTACTCCGTGCTGAGGGCTGCAATAGCCTCTAGCTTTGCCAGTGTTTCGCGTGCCGTGGCAACATGTAGATTTTCGACGATCTTGCCGTCGACCACAGCAACGCCCTGTCCGGTGGCCTCACATTCCTCGAACGCGGCAATCTGGCGGCGGGCCAGATCGATTTCGGCATCAGAGGGGGTGAAGGCCGTATTGGCGACCTCCAGCTGCGCGGGATGGATCACGGTTTTGCCGTCAAAGCCCATGTCGCGGCCTTGGTCACATTCGGTGCGATGGCCGTCGTCGTCTTTGAAGGCGTTGTAAACGCCGTCGATCAGGGCAATTCCATGCGCCTTGCCGGCCAGCACGCAGAGGCCAAGCCCGGCCATCAGCGGCAAACGGTCCGCGCGGAAGCGGGTTTGCAGGTCTTTGGCCAGATCATTGGTGCCCATCACCATGCCCTGCAGTTTCGGGTGCGCGGCGATTGCGGCAGCGTTCAGCATACCCAGCGGCGTCTCCATCATCGCCCAGAGCGGTGCATCGCCGGTGATCGCGGCCAGCGCGTCCAGATCGGCGGGAGAGTTCACTTTGGGCAGCAGGATCGCGTCCGCGCCCATGGCAGCGGCCGCTTTTGCGTCATCTGCACCCCATTCCGTGTCCAGCCCGTTGATGCGGATAATTTTCATGCGGGCGCCGTATCCGCCTGTTGCCAATGCCTCGGCCAGTGTTGCGCGGGCGGCCACTTTCTCCTCGGGGATCACGGCATCCTCAAGGTCAAAGATAATAGCATCGGCGGGCAGGCCGCGGGCTTTGTCCAGCGCGCGGGGCTTGGAGCCGGGAATATAGAGAACGGAGCGCAGGGGGCGTGCGATGGAAGGCATATGCAGGGTCCTTTTCGGAGGGGTGGCGTAATATTGTTGCGTGCAGAGGGGCATTTTCACAGAAAAACTTCAAGCGCAAACGCGCCGCAGTGCAGCAAAAAGCGGAAGCGCAACAGGCCGGGACGCAGCGTTAACGCTGTTTTCAGGGCTTTACCGGCAGGATTGTTACACGTTGCCGATACCACAAAAGGGATGGAGCAACGTCAAGGATGAAACTGGGGCGTTAATGTTCTGCGGGGACTGACCTTTGCGTGAAATAACATCCCCTCACAGGATCGGGCACTGATATGACACGCACTGCAAAACTTCTTCACCTTGCGGCCTTCACAGCTGCGGCAGCACTCTTCCTTGCAACGACAACACAGGCGAGCGCGCAGTCACAGCGCAACTGTGGGCCGCGTGATGCGGTGGTGCAGCGGCTTGCCGAAGGCTATGGCGAGACACGGCAATCCGTCGGCATCGGATCAAACAACGCGATGGTCGAAGTGTTTGCGAGCGCGGACACCGGCAGCTGGACAATCCTTGTGACAATGCCCTCAGTGGTTACATGCCTTGTCGCGTCGGGCGAGGCGTTTGAGCAGGTGGTTGAGGCCCTTCCGGCCAAGGGAAATGACGCCTGAGATCAGGTCAGCCCCTCCCAGACGAGCTTGACCCCGGTTACGGTCAGCAGCACATAAGTCAGGGCGAAAAATGCGCGTTCCGGCACAGCGCGGTGCGCGCGCACACCGATCCATGCGCCCAGCAATGCAAAGGGAGCGAGGACAAGATTGGCCTTTGCGGTTTCCAGCGTAAACATCCCCAGAAAGGCATAGGGGATGAACTTGGCAATGTTGACGGCCCAGAATATCAGAACAGAAGTGGCCTGATATCCTGTCTTGCTTAGTCCACGCGACAGCAGGAACACAGCTGCGGGCGGGCCGCCTGCATGGCTGACAAAACTGGTGAACCCCACGGCAACGCCCGCAACCAGACCCGCCCCGTCGGGCATTTGACGGGTGCCGATCCTCAGCCAGCCGCGTTTGATGCCGATTTGCCATGCAACAAACCCCAGTGACACCGCACCGATCAGCAGCCGCAAAAGATCCGGTGAGGCGACGCGGTACAGGGCGGCACCAAATGCGACCCCCGGCAAGGCGCCCGCAATGACCAACAGCGCCTCGCGCAGATGCCAGCGGCCCCAATAGGGGCGCAGGGTGGCCACATCAATCAGCATCAGCAGCGGCAACATCACACCCAACGCCAATCCGGGATCGACGACCAGCGCCAGTACAGATGCCGCAGCAAAAGCCGCGCCAGACCCGAATCCCCCCTTTGAAATGCCCGCAAAAAGCACCGCCGGTCCTGCGATGGCGAAAAACCATAGATCAAGTGTCAGCATTTGCGCCTCTCGGGGTGTCAAAAGTACACTATAGTATACAATGCGAAATTCCATCCAGTCCTGGATCATTATTTTGTGTCGAAGTTTTAGGCGAAATCTGTCCCGTTGCTGTTAGGGCTAAAGCCACAAAAGCCGGAGCTTTCATTTTTAACCCTTTGACCCTAATTCATTTTTCGACGGGGAAGCGGTCCATACGGCGTCTTGGCGTTTGGGTTAAGCGAAAGACCTGTAGATTGACAGGGCCATGCCGGCCGTCTTGCGCGCGGGCACTGATGGGTTTATCCCCCTCTCAAATGCAAACTCATGGAGAACGGACACATGGCAAGAGCCAAGATTGCACTGATCGGCGCGGGTAACATCGGTGGCACGCTTGCCCACCTCGCGGCTGTAAAAGAACTGGGTGACGTAGTGATGTTCGACATCGCTGATGGTCTGCCACAGGGTAAAGCACTCGACATCGCTGAGTCCGGCCCCTCCGCCGGTTTCGATGCCGCCATGTCCGGCACATCCGATTACGCGGATATCGCTGGCGCAGACGTCTGCATCGTCACTGCCGGTGTTGCACGCAAGCCCGGCATGAGCCGTGATGACCTGTTGGGCATTAACCTCAAAGTGATGAAATCCGTAGGCGAAGGCATCGCCAAGCACGCGCCAAACGCCTTTGTGATCTGCATCACAAACCCGCTGGACGCGATGGTTTGGGCGCTGCGCGAATTCTCCGGCCTGCCACATGAAAAAGTCTGCGGTATGGCGGGTGTGCTTGATTCGGCGCGCTTCCGTCACTTCCTCGCGGAAGAGTTCAACGTCTCCATGCGCGACGTGACAGCCTTTGTTCTGGGCGGCCACGGTGACACAATGGTGCCGCTGACACGTTATTCCACCGTTGCCGGTATCCCGCTGCCCGACATGGTATCGATGGGTTGGACCACACAAGAGAAACTGGACGCGATCGTTCAGCGCACCCGTGATGGCGGCGCCGAGATTGTTGGCCTGCTGAAAACCGGTTCCGCCTTCTACGCACCTGCGACATCGGCAATCGAGATGGCCGAAGCTTACCTCAAAGACCAAAAGCGCGTGCTGCCTTGTGCCGCATATGTTGACGGTGCTTATGGCCTCAACGGTTTCTACGTTGGTGTGCCAACAGTTATCGGCGCCGGCGGCGTTGAGAAGGTTGTCGAAATCCAGATGAACAAAGACGAACAGGCGATGTTTGACAGCTCGGTCAACGCAGTCAAAGGCCTGGTGGATGCGTGCAAAGGTATCGATAGCTCGCTGGTCTAAGTCTGATTGTGATAGATCATAAAAAGGCGCGCCCGCAACGGCGCGCCTTTTTGCGTTACGGTGCCGATTGGCCTTTGTGTGATCACAGCTAACAATTGTGTGATCACAAAATGCGGAATGATCGACAATTTGTTGATCAATTAGCGCAAACAGCCCCTCGATTCCCTGCGTGCCCCCGTGACAGCGCTGAAAAATACGCTAGAACTACACCCAACTAGCCACAAAGGAGCCCGATATGGCTGATGTGAACCGGGGCAATCGCCCACTCTCGCCGCACTTGTCGATCTACCGCCCGCAGCTGACGTCTATGACCTCGATCCTGACACGGATCACGGGCAACGCGATGTTGCTGTCTGCGCTGCTGATCGTCTGGTGGTTTCTGGCAGCCGCAAGCGGCCCTGCCTACTTCGCCATCGTGAACGGGTTCCTGACCAGCTGGTTTGGTGATCTGATCATGCTCTTCTCGGTGCTGGGCCTGTGGTACCACACGCTGGCGGG